>JACCED010937504.1_pt1 | contig 10732 bp, 8 predicted proteins | sample 7455021 | NCBI WGS metagenome assembly JACCED01 (sample SAMN15323456, study PRJNA562643) | freshwater metagenome | isolation source: river surface water | place: USA:Blue River Watershed | collected 2017-08-19 | reverse complement strand
CTTGATAGAATGCACGCAAGTTTCCTGGGGTGCGGTGTTGCCATTCGATGACTTGAACGAGTTCGCCGTTGTAGCGCAGAAAATTTCCAACCGATACGTCTTGAGCAGTTGCCATAAATTGAATTACTGCAAAAATACGACAATTTTCGCAAAGGGTTTAATTCACGGCCCGAGGCCACCAAAAGAGCGGGGTTTGGGATTACAATAACAGCGATTTTCCCCATCGGCGCATGCACCGCAAAATGAACAATCGGTGTTTGTAGGCAAACGGAGACGACATTCCGCAGCTGGTTGGACAAGGTAAAATACTCGCCAATTTGGCTGCTTGGGTCTTGGTGAGGTTGTTGCAAGGGGTGTTGAAGTAGAATTGCGATGCGGCTTCAATACCAAATACCGGGGCGATTTTCGCTTTCTCGGATTCGCTGCCCTCTGCGCGCAAGGTTTGGGCTTTCAGAAAAAGTTCTTCGCCCGGACCAAATTCAATGATGTTGAGATAGACCTCCAAAATTCGCTCCTTTCCCCACAGCAGTTCGATCAAAGCGGTGAACCAGACTTCGAGTCCTTTGCGCACCCAAGAACGCCCCTCCCACAGAAATACATTTTTCGCGGTTTGTTGTGAAATGGTGCTCGCTCCCCGCACTTTTCCGCCGCTCATGTTGTGTTGAATGGCTTTTTGAATGGCTTTGAAATCAAATCCATGGTGCTCCTTAAATCGCTGGTCCTCGCCACAGATAACCGCCATTTTGATGTTGTTCCCGATATTTTCGTAATCCACCCAAGTTTGGTTGCAATCAACATCGTACAGACTACTTCTGTTGCTCATGAGTGCCGTTGTGGGCGGATTGACGAATCGGTAAGCGACCACCCAAAGCAGGGATATCGCGATGAAGGCCAACAACAGTCGGAAAATCCATTTGATGACGCGGTAAAACAAAAAGAGGGTTATCATCAGAATCCTTGTATGCCGTTCACGGTTGTATACTTCAACACGTTGTTTTTGTTGGGGTAAATGCGCTTGAAGGCACTCTGTACCATGAGGGTGGCCTCGTGGAATCCACACAAAATCAATTTCAATTTGCCTGGATAGGTGTTGATGTCGCCAATGGCATAAATTCCGGGGACATTGGTGCTGTAGTCAAAGGTGTTTACCTCGATGGCCGCTTTGTCGATGTTCAAGCCCCAGTCGGCGATCGGACCCAATTTGGGCGATAGGCCAAACAGCGGTAGAAAGTAATCGCACTCAACCCAATTGAGTTCTTCTGTACCATCGGTGGCGATTCCCACGGCGTTCAAATGATTGGATTCTGCATCGCCCTTTAGCTGCACCACTTCGCTGTTCACAATGAGTTGAATTTCTTTTTGCGCATCCATGTCCATGACCTTTTGAACCGAGTCTGGGTGCCCACGAAACTGTGTCCTGCGGTGAATGATGGTGACTTCGGCCGCTACGTCTTTCAAGAAAATGGTCCAGTCGAGTGCAGAATCTCCACCGCCGGCGATCACAACGCGCTTGTTTCGGAATTTTTCGGGGTCTTTGATGATGTAGTCCACGCCGCAATTTTCGAAGTTGGCCAAGTTTTCAATGGGGGGTTTGCGCGGTTCGAAGCAACCCAACCCACCAGCTATGGCAATGTTTGGGGCGATGTGCACCGTGCCTTTGTCGGTGGTAACCTTGAATTTGTTGTCATCCATCGCCTCAATGGATTCAGCGCGTTCTCCCAGCGTAAATCCGGGCTTAAAGGGCTCGGCCTGTTTCATCAGGTTGTCGATCAAATCGCCAGCGAGAATATCGGGGAATCCCGGAATGTCATAGATGGGCTTTTTGGGATAAATCTCTGTAAGCTGTCCGCCTGGCTGCGCCAAAGCATCAATCAAATGGCAGCGCAATTTGAGCAATCCGGCTTCAAAGACGGTGAACAATCCTACGGGACCTGCGCCGATGATGATGATGTCTGTTTCGATGGGTTGTTGGGATGACATGGTATACATTAATAATCAAACACTTTGACCAAACCCTCTTTGCGGTATTCGTACACCGATTTACCGATGTCGATTCGGCCGCCGAGTTTGAGTTTGTTGAGGTCGGTGATTTCTGCTTCTAGGGTATAAATCCGGCCGTTGGTTTTGGCCGCTAGTTCAACATAGTGCGGGTGGATTTTGTCCGAAACACCGCAGAGGATGATGTTCACGGGCTTGGTCACTTGTTTGATGAGCGATATGTCTTTGATGGCTGCATTGTTGTCGGCGATCATGATAAAGCTATCAAGTTGTGGCCAGCGCTTTTGCGCGGCGATAAGTGCTTCTAAGTTGTTTTCTGGAATATCGCCACCATCGCCCCTGCGCATCGCTGTTTGCATGGTTTTGTACACAGTGTCGAATGTGTGCGATTCGGCAAAATGCAACCCGCCACTGAATCCAATGCGTTTAAGCATATCTGGGGTTTCGTTGCCATCGTTGAAGAAGACCACCCTTCCATTTTCCAAACACGTTTTGGAGTGTTTCATCCAAAGCATTACTTGGGCGGTGTAAGGGGTCATGCTACCGGTAACATCCACCAAAACTGCATACTTGCCACCCCAGTTCTTGCGGGTGAGGATTTTGAATTCATCGGTATTTCGCAATCCGAAAGTATCAAAAAACCCGGTTCGCTCGAAATGCCCAGGGACGCGTTTGAGTGGAATGGAATCGCGCACAATGCGGGTTTCTTTTTTGCGGAACCACAATCCGGCCGACGTGTATTTGATGTGCTGTTTCTTTTTGTCTTTGCTGTGTGGCAAATAATAGCCTGTTTCCACTTCGCGTTTTCGGATGCGGTAACTCACCTTTTCGGGAATCCAGATTTGGGTGTCTTTGTAGCTATCGATGATGCGATCAATCTTGGCAATCTCTCGTTCGGTTTCTGCCTTGGACGGCCTGCTTTTGAGGTAAACCACAAAGCCATGGTAGCAGCCCTCTGCGGCTTCCAAGGTCTTGGGTGATTTTTGTTCAAATACCCGCCATTGGATGTCGGATTGTTTGTATAATTCCGGCCAAATGGTCTTTAAATTATTCAGTCTGCGTAGATTGAGCTTGGGCTGATTGAAGGTATCTACTTGCTTGTAACGGGTGTAGACCAAATGAATGGCATGTACTTCGGTGGCCGGTGGCAATTTGAGTTTGAGCACCTCCGGTTTGAACTGAGAACTGGCAAACGGCATGGGCAAATACAGCACAAATTTTCCTGTATCTGTGGGGTGCAAGCCAATGACATAGGGTTTGTTTGCTACAATATCGGCCGGTTTGATTTGCGCTTTGGTCGCGTGCACAACCATCAGTAGTAGGATGGCCCACACAAGTTTTTTTAGGGCTTGACGATGGTGGATTGTGTGCACGGGACGAATTTAGAGGAGTTGGGTGAGAGATTCAGTACCCAAAGTTCTTTCGGTGGTAAAACCTTCACCGTATTGGGTGCCGATGGTTCTGCCATATTCCAAGGCCCTTGCACTCAGGAATTCCATGAATTCTTTGCTGCTAATGGGGGTTTCGGGCTCGGTGCTATTGGGGTTGTAGAATTGGGTTTTGAATGCCAAAATGGATTGCATTTTTTGTTCAAAAACATCGCTGATATCAACAATTACATCCGGTTTCATGAATCGATCTTGGATGTAGTGGTATACGGCTTTCGGACGGTGCGCTTCGTAAGGCGGTGTTGATATTTTGGGTAGTCCAGCCAAAAAGCAAGCCCTTGAGACCAGTTCTGCAGCCCTTCCGTGGTCGGGATGTCTGTCACTCGTCGCATTTGCCAACACAATGCTTGGTTTGTATTTGCGAATTTGTGTAACCACTGCCATCAATGACGATTCGTTGATTTCAAAAAAGCCATCGCCGAGGTCGAGGTTTTCACGCACAGACAATCCCATGATTTTACTGCTTTCGGCGGCTTCTAAATCGCGATCAGCAGCTGAACCACGGGTGCCCAGTTCACCGCGCGTTAGGTCGATGATGCCACAGGCCTGTCCCATCCGAATGTGTTTGATGAGGGTGCCACTTGCGGCCAATTCCACATCTTCGGGGTGGGCTGCGAACGCCAGAACGTCTAGGTTTTTTGTGGTCATAGGGTTGCGGGAGGATTGAAGATGAGGTTTAGCAGGGTATTCCCCACCGCTTGCAGGGTGCTTTTGTCGATGGCATCCAGGTTGTCGTCATGGGTGTGCCAGTAGGGGGCAAAACCTGTATTCTCGTTGTATTGGATGATGTCGATCATGGGAATGTTGGTGGCTTCGTACACGTATTTGTGGTCGTCTGTGATGGCACCGATGTTCTGCAACTGAAAGTGGTTATCATGTCCGAGTTCCTTGGCGATTTGCCAGGTGTGTACCAAAATCCAGTTGGCGTATTGGTTGGAATTGGCTTCCCACATGAATTTGGCGTCTTTCCCACCGACCATGTCGAGCAGTACACCAAAGTTGGCTTTGTAACCCGGTGTGTGCAGGTTTTTACCCCAGTATTGACTGCCCAAGCAGAAGGAGTTTTCAATTTCAGAAACGCCCAAATCTTCGGCATCGAAGAGAATGAAATCTACGCCCCATTCGGGTTTTTCGCTGTGAAGGATGCGTGCCAATTCCAGGATGACACCCACGCCGCTGGCGCCATCGTTTGCCGCGAGGATGGGATCTTTTGGGTTTTCGTCATCTTGATCTGCCATGGGTCTGCTATCCCAGTGGGCGGCGAAAATCATGCGTTTTTCGGCTTTCGGGTTGATGCTTCCGATGAGGTTATAGATGGGGATTGTGGCTCCTGAAGTGGGATTTTTGGATTGTCCAACTTGGAAATAGGTGGTGTCGCAGTTCGATTTGAGTTGCTTCAACAGCCAATCTGCGCACTGCTTGTGTGCGGGGGTGCCTGGAATACGGAAGCCAAAATCAAGTTGTGATTTGATGTGGTTGTAGGCGTTATCAGCCGAGAAGCCGGTTTTTTTCTGGGTGACGATGACAGTTTCAGACGCTGCTTGGGTGTCGGTTTCGGGGGTTTCCGCGGATTGGTTACAGCCCCAAAAAAGAAAGGATGCAGCGGTGCAAAAAGTCAATATGTACTTTGCTTTCATCAATGTTGTACAAAGTTAATTAATTGTGCGGGTAGGGTGATTCAAAATTATATTTTAAGGTCTATTTTCGCCTGAACAAGCATGGATATTCAAATTCAGAGTATGACGGGTTTTGGGCGGGCCCAAATAGAGACGCCCACTTTGCGCGCAGTGTGTGAGATCAAAGCATTAAATGGTCGGTATTTTGAGGCCGATTTGCGGTTGCCAAAGTTTTTGTATGAGATTGATGCGCAGATTCGCCGTCAGCTGAATGAAAAATTGGAGCGAGGTACCATTACCTGCACCTACAGCATCACGTTTCCGAATGTGAAGGCGGAGGATCAAACCATCCACATCAACGCGGGATTGGCGAAGGCCTATCTCGACAAATACAATGAATTGAGTGCGGGTTTGGGTGTGGAGTTTCGCGATCCTTTCAGGGAGATTATTCGGATTCCTGAAGTGATTCAAACCGCTGAGCGCGGATTGGATGAAGGCGTGAAACAAGCGATTGTGGAACTGACAATGCAAGCTGCGGATTTGTTGGTGCAGTTTCGAAAGGAAGAAGGCGCCGCCACGGGGGTGAAGTTGCTATCGTTGGTGGAGTCGATTCAATTGGATTTGAACGAGGTTTCGATTCACGAGGAACCGCGCAAGCAAGGCTTGCGCGATCGCATTTACGGCCAACTGGCCGAGCACATAAGTGCAGAATTGCGCGATAACAATCGCTTCGAACAAGAAATCTTGTTGTACCTCGATAAGTGGGACATCGCCGAAGAAAAGCAGCGCCTACAACAACACCTTGATTACTTTAAAACCTGCTTGAAAAAAGAGCCCTTGGGCAGAAAACTGAATTTTATCGCCCAGGAAATGGGACGTGAAATGAATACAATGGGGGTAAAAAGCAATTATTTCCCCATGCAGCAAGCGGTGGTTCAGATGAAGGAAAAATTGGAACAAATCAAAGAACAAGTGCTGAATCTCGTTTAATTAAAAATACTTGATGAACAAGAACTTAAAGAAGCATTGGGCCTTGGCTGCCTGCGCCCTTTGCTTGACCGGTTTGCATGCCCAATGGGATTTTGCAGCAACCTCAGCCACGGCAGATACAACAGCCATGGCTACCACCGTTGGCGATGCGTCTAAACCTACCACCTATCAAGGACGGGTGCTGAGCGCACTGGACCAAAAGAAAATTGTGCTCTTTTCTGTGTGCGACGTGGCACTGCCCAACGAACCAACGGAAGTGCCGAACTTGGTTTCGTTGATTCGAACCGGAGATTTGCAGCGTTTCGAGGTCGCCTACATCAATTTTCACCCCTTACAAGTGGGTTTGCTGAACGAATACCTGAAACACCCCGATCAAATGCATCGGAACTATGTTCGGATGTCGTTTGATGAAGATGTCGACAACCCCTTTGTTGCTGTGATGGATGCACTCGATGCCCGCAGGAAAGTGGATAGTGTGGCGTTTTCTCAATTTTCTTTCGCTTCGATGGAATTGTATGGAAAAGGCAATGGTTCGTATTTGGAATACAGCGACCGTGAATACGAGTATGCCTTGGCGGCGTATTTGAACGCCTTGTTTCCGGCCGATTCAACCCTTGGTTTGGGTGGTGCCGAACAGAACGATGAGCAAATACCCAACCGCATCCGCTCGCAAGTTGAAGGAATCAGGTCCTTGGTCTCTGTTGGATTATGGCGTTTGTGGCAGGAGGATCAGGAAGTCCAGGTTCCGGGCGATGACGAAGATGAAACGGAGTCGTTGGATGTGGATCCCGCTTTCAGCGCTGTGGAAACCATAACCCTGCTCAGGGACTCGTTGTGGAGCATTTCCAAAGACCTCGAAAATTACGTACTACCCGAAAATAGGGCTACTTTTCAAGCGTTGAAACCTTGGTTGAAACCCATCCCGCGCGATCCCGTGAATGATCGGGTATTGGTCGGTGAAACGTTTTTTGAGCAATTGCAAAAGCGCGCAGAATTGGTGGGCAGGTTGAAAAATGAAAAGCGCAGAACGCTGATCATCGGTTCGGACCCCATCGAGCAAATGGCCGTGAACAAACACAGCCAAAAAGTACTGCCCAGTTTGATGGAGGATTTGCTCAGCGAAGGGGTGAAATCAACGGATATGGCCCGCGTTTTTGTGATGAGCATACCGGGTACCTACGAACATTTGTTGATGCGGTTGTTGCCAGATTCATCTAGTGCTCAATCCGATACAACCATTTACCCGCCTTTGAGCGCCTTGGGTGGTTCAGACACAACTGTACTTTCAGAAGATCCGTTTGGCATCGGTTCTCAAGATACCGTGAACCTGTTTGCCAATATCACAAATCGCTACAAGTTTTTGGATTCAGTGAATATTGAAACCGTGGTTTTCAACAACCAAGGAAATGGCGAAGACTGGATGGCTGCCGTGGATACGGCAATGGCAGATTGGGATCGGGAATGGGATGGACCAGACAGATCCAAAAGTAGTTTTATGTCGTACCGAACACAATGGGGAGGCAGAGAAAATTCAAAATTGGTTTTCGATATTGCGTACACCCAAATACAGCCCACCTTTCTGGCAAAAAACCTCAACGCCATGCGTGCAGTGATGGGATTGGCAGAAACGGAAAAATTAAACTTGAATACCCAAGGTATTAGCATTGGTGTCAATACCCGCAAAGGCAAGTTGTTGCAAAATCATCGCTTTCAGTATGCTCAAACTTTGGCTACGCAAGGCGACCATTACGGTGCTACGTATATTTTATACAGCGATATGACGCAATTTGCGATGGGACGATTCCTGAGTTTCGGCGTTGGCGGATTTACCGGTTACGGCGAGCAGCGGTACAAGAAATTCATCAATACCACGGGAGGATTTATCAATCAAGATCAACCCAGTTTTGTGGTGACCAATCCCGCTTATTTGTATGGTTTAACGGTGGAGCCAACCTTGCACGTTGGGCCTTTCTACGCGCGAATCACCGGCGGATATGCTTGGGATTTGGGTGAAGGCACTTGGCTGTATCAAAATGAACCCATGAACAACGGATCCAACTTTAAGAGCACCGGTTGGTATGTCATGGCCGAAGCGGGTTTACATTGGAAGTTTAACAATGAACTGTTGGGGTCGGAGCGTTCATACGACATGGATTACGCTATCACGGATTCCGTTTCAGTTGGTAAAAAATCGCCCCGTACAAAAGAAAGGAGAGCACAGAAATGAAAAAGTGGATTTTATCAGGCTGTTTGTTCGCAATCGCCATTACAGCACAAGCGCAAAAGCAGGATTCCTCAGAAGACGGTGCATTGCCCACGGGATATTACATCGATTTCAAGCAAAACGGCTTTGGGGAATTGAAGAGTATCAGGCCGTTAACCGATCGTGCCGCCCAAGCCCGGGTGATGCTTTCAGGGGAAAATCACATGTTCTCAAGCTTTAATTCATTGGGCGAATACCGCTTTTTAAAGTTCTTCCACGAGCAAGCGGGTGTGCGTCATTTTGTGATTGAATTGAGTCCCACACGCGCCCTGTACATGGAGCGATATTTCACCAACACCGACTCAACAGCGAAGCGATTCTTGCAGGCTACATCCTCCAAAGATTACATGAACCTGTTCGATAGCATTCGGGTTTGGAACCAGACTTTGCCGGATTCTCAGAAAATCAAGGTGCATGGATTGGATGTGGAGCGATTCTACGACATGACCGTGATGCGTTTGGGCGATGTGATTCAAAAGCGCGGCATGGCCCCTCCAAGCATTCGCATGGGTGCCCTGATGGCAACGAAATTGGCTCAGCAAATCGAAAAAGAAGGCACCGACGATGAGGATGAGTATTCGGAAGAGGATGAAAGCACCTCGGAATCCATGGTTGATTCAACCCGCGCGGTCGATACCGCCGTCAGTGTAGCAACGTTGGATGAAGCGCAAAATGAATCGATGGATAAACGGCTCGACGTGATTTTGATGAATGAGGAGGACGATGATTTCGACACGGAAGACGGTTCCATGGAATTGTATTTGTGGCTCAGTAAACACGCCGCGATCGATGGCAGGTATGCCGATAGTAGCAAAGTGTGGAAGCAGTGGTTGGGCGATGATTACGCGGAATATGCCTTGGCGTTTTCACAGCTGCGCGAATGGTATTTGTGGACGAAAACCGACAATACCGCCCAACAGGTGGCTTGGCGAGAGGAACACATGTACAAAAACATGGTGAACCTTTTGCAAAAGTACCCCACTGGTAAATTCTTCGGTCAGTTTGGACGCTGTCACATCAGTACCAACAAGCAGCAACAGGATTGCGGTTGGTTCGAGTACAACAGTTTATTGACCCGCTTGCGCACCCGTTATTTCAAGAACAACGAATCGGTACTTTCGATTGGTATTTTTTACAAGGAAAAAGAGTTTGATGGCAAGGACATTTGTGCGGTGAATTTGGGAAATACCTTGGCCATCAACGCCGAAGTGAAGTCCGTTTTGGGCACCGTAGACAAGGGGATGATGTTGTACCATACCAAGGATTCTGCTGCCCCTTTGGCGGAACTTTCGAAGAAGTTTGATTTTGTCTTGGCCCACGATTTTACGGAAGAGGCCGATGATGAGGACGAAGAGGGAGACTACGATGGCAGCGAAGGACCCGGTAATTACCATATCGGATTGAGCTTTGCAGCGCGGTACATGGCGCCACAATTTTTATCGGACGAGTTTTCACAGCACTTTCAAGCCAACAACTACGAAGTTGGGGATGCCAAATTGTTTTATGTGCCAGTGGGTTTGACATTTTTGGGCAAGCACGGACACATGGAAATGGGCTATGCCCGTGGCAAGAAGACCCTCTTTTCTGGCGATAACGGTGAGCGGTTGAATTACACAGCGAATGTGTATCATGTGGATGCGGGTATCCATACGGCTGGTGGTTCACGCTGGCAATTGGGCTTGGGATTGCGTGCATTCAGTGTGCGTCACAAACTCAAATATGTTCCACCCACCATTGATTTTGGAAATCCTGTCGTGAATGGGATTCAAACCATCGAGTCGCGTGAATGGGTGCCGGGTGCCTATCTATCTGCGCGCTATCGTCCTCACAATGGATTGTCTTTGTATGCCAAAGCCGGCTATCAGGAATCGCAAGCCAAGGAGCGCAGTTGGCAGTATAAGGAAACTGGCTTAAACTACTTCAATGGACAGCGTTTGGGTGGTTTAAAGGCGGGTGTTTTTGCCGAAGTAGGGATTACCCTCAATTTAGATACAATGGATTGATATGAAATGGACTAAGGAAATTCCGAATATGATAACCTTGAGCAACATGGCTTGTGGCTTGTTGGGGATAGGTTTTGTGATGGCGGGACAGGAGTGGATGGGCTTTTTAATGATGTTGTTGGGTGCGGGTCTGGACTTTTTCGATGGCTTTGCCGCCCGGAAATTGGGTGTGGCCGGTGAGATGGGAAAACAACTGGATTCGATGGCCGACGTGGTAACATTTGGTGTGCTTCCAGGCTTGATTTGGAAAGCGATGATGGAGTATCACGGGTATTGTCCGCCCGATCGCTTTTGCATCAATGCCTACATTTGGATGCTGATTCCTTTGGCGGCTGGGTACAGGTTGGCCAAGTTCAACATAGATACGCGACAAACCACGGGTTTTTTGGGCATTCCCACACCCATTACGGGTTT
>JACCED011690545.1_pt1 | contig 10733 bp, 10 predicted proteins | sample 7455021 | NCBI WGS metagenome assembly JACCED01 (sample SAMN15323456, study PRJNA562643) | freshwater metagenome | isolation source: river surface water | place: USA:Blue River Watershed | collected 2017-08-19 | reverse complement strand
GTGTTTGTTGTTCTCGGGCAGGTCGTCGTTGACCTTGTCGAGTTTGGTCAGGGCAAAGTAGCGCTCGCCGTCTTTGGGGATGCGCACCTCGCCTTCGATCATGTCACCGGTGTGCAGGTTGAAGCGGCGCACCTGGCTGGGGCTGATGTAGATGTCGTCGGTGCTGGCGGTGTAGCTCGAATCCGGGCTGCGCAAAAAGCCGAAACCGTCGGGCAGGATTTCCAGCACGCCATCGGCGAAGACCTGTTCGCCCGCTTTGGCGCGCTTTTTGATGATGGCAAACATCAACTCCTGTTTACGCATGCGGCCGGTGTTCTCGATTTCGAGCGCGTCAGCTTGCTTCAGGAGTTCGGACACATGAAGTGCCTTGAGTTCATTCAAATGCATGGGAATTGGCCTGTGTCGAAGCGGACCGTAGAGGGCCGTTTTCAGATAAGCGGGTGGAAATGTTCAGAACCGGAGGCCGCCCGGGGTTGGGGGCTGGTACTGCCGGCATTCAAGGCGCTGGCCCCTGTTCGGGTTGCCTTGAGGAAATTATGACAGGTTTTCGGGGCCATTAGAAAACAAAAAACCGGGCGATGGTGCCCGGTTTTGCTGTGGCGGGCCAATTCGACCCGACTCAGGCGCTGTTCAAGCCAATTGCTGGTCGATGAAAGCGGTCAGCTGTGATTTGCTCATGGCCCCCACTTTGGTGGCGGCCAGCTGGCCATCTTTGAAAATCATGAGGGTCGGGATGCCCCGGATGCCAAACTTGGCGGGCACGTCTCGGTTGTCGTCCACGTTCATTTTGGCAATTTGCAGCTTGCCTTCGTAGGTGCCTGCCACTTCGTCCAGGATGGGGGCAATCATCTTGCAAGGACCGCACCACTCGGCCCAGAAGTCGACCACCACCGGTTGGCTCGACTGGAGCACGTCGGCTTCGAAAGTGGCGTCGGTAATGTGTTTGATCAGATCGCTGGCCATGGCCTATTCCTTGTGAACATTGAAGATGCGGCTAAAGTTGAACCTATTTTGACAGAAACCAAACGCCTGCGCCTGTTGCGGGGGCGTTCATTGCCCGGACAACATGAGCCATCCAGAAGATGCCGTATCACGCGATACTTTTCCCATTTTGCAAACCGATGTGGCCATCGTTGGCGGTGGGCCTGCCGGCCTGATGGCGGCCGATGTCTTGTCCCGTGCGGGTGTGGCAGTGAACCTGTTTGACGCCATGCCTTCGGTTGGCCGTAAATTCCTGCTGGCCGGACGCGGCGGCTTGAACCTGACCCATTCCGAGTCGCCCGAATTGTTCAACACCCGTTTTGGTGCGCGCCAGAACGAAGTCAGCCAATGGCTTGAAGGCATGGACGGGCAAGGCGTGCGTGACTGGGCCCAAGCATTGGGTGTGGGCACATTTGTGGGCACATCGGGCCGCGTTTTTCCGACCGAAATGAAGGCGGCGCCGCTCTTGCGGGCCTGGTTGCACCGTTTGCGGCACCCTGAAACCGGCACCCCGGTGCAGTTTCACATGCGCCACCACTGGCTTGGCTGGCAAGGCGAGCAGCTCGTGTTTCGGCGCCAGACCGATCCACGTCAGGTGTTGGTGCAAGCCGGGGCCACGGTGTTGGCCCTAGGGGGGGCGAGTTGGCCCCGCCTGGGGTCTGACGGCGCCTGGGTCAGTGTGTTGCAGGCTCAAGGGGTCGATGTGGCCCCATTGAAACCTGCCAACTGCGGATTTGATGTCCTGGGCCGTGATGGGCAAGGCTGGACAGAGCACTTTCGGGGAAAGTTTGCTGGCCAGCCGCTGAAATCGGTGGCCTTGACTGTGGGCGCGCACAGCGCAGATCCTGGCGCTGTGCGTTTTGCACGCAAAGGTGAGTTTGTGATCACGGCCTCAGGTGTGGAGGGGAGTCTCATTTACGCCGCATCGGCCCTGTTGCGCGATGATTTGCTGGCCCATGGGCAGGCGCACATGCTGTTGGACTTATTGCCCGACAAAACCTTGGATCAGGTTGAAAAAGAGGTCTTATGGCCTCGCGGCAGTCGCAGCCTGAGCAGCCACCTCAAAAGCCGACTGGGCCTTGACGGCGTCAAAATGGGACTGTTGTACGAATTGTGTTCGTCTGAACAACTGAATCGGCCTGAGACATTGGCGGCGTTCATCAAAGCCCTGCCGGTGGCCTTGATAGCCACCCGGCCTGTGCAGGAGGCCATCAGCACTGCGGGTGGGGTGACGCTGGAATCCATGGGGCCTCAACTGATGCTCAAGGCCCGCCCTGGCGTTTACTGCGCGGGTGAAATGCTCGATTGGGAAGCGCCTACGGGCGGCTATCTGCTGACCGCCTGTTTGGCCAGTGGCATGCGCGCTGCCCAGGGCGTTTTGGCCCATTCCTTCACAAAATTACACAATTGATGTATTCCAACCGGGCTTGAGCTGCGTTATGGAGGGGTAAATCATTTCATCCATGAACGAGGTCGACATGACGCCAGTTGTTTCCAAGGAATACCAGTGTGCCGTTGAAGAGGCAGCCAACGCTTTTATGAAAGTGATGGCCTTGCGCGGTTTCAACGTCCGTGACTATCCCCAGAATTTCGTGGCCCAAATGGCCAAAACCACACGTCTGGATTTCGAAGCGAGCCGCACGGGTGCCCATGCCAATGCCGACGCCCTGGTCTCGGAACTGCTCAGCGCAGCCCCTTTTGTGCCCAAATTGGTGGCTTCGTCCAAACAAAAAACTTTGCCATTCCCATCCCTTCGCCGCCGCATGGCCTGAGGGCTTGGGCGTGCTGAGCGCCCGTTTTGTCAGGACAGCATTTGGGCATGCCCCTGACAGGGGGCTCAGCAAAAGAATGGCTTGGGAAATTGGACTGTGGCAGTGACGGGGTGTCGACGGCCTGTCTGGATGCTTCAAATTCCCATGGCCAAACACCGGACCGAGTCTGAAACATGGGTGTGAAAGGTGACGAGCCTTGACCCCGGCACTGGCTCCACGGTTAGGGCTGCTTGGTTCCCCACCTGACCCGGTTGGCCGCTTCACCATGCGGGAAGGCCCGTCGATGTCGATTGTAGGCGAGCTTGCAGGGGCTTTGCAGCCTCTACCTGTTTTTTCATGTTTCCCGTCAGGTCGATCACCCGGCTGCTCCTGGAGTGGATTCTTTCCCAAGGGCCCCTGCTCAGCCCGATAGAATCAAGCCCATGTCCTACCTTGTCCTCGCGCGCAAATACCGCCCTCGCAATTTCACCGAAATGGTGGGGCAAGAGCACGTTGTGCAGGCCCTGACCAATGCCCTGGTGCAGCAGCGTCTGCACCACGCCTATTTGTTCACGGGTACACGGGGCGTGGGCAAGACCACGGTCTCGCGCATTTTGGCCAAGTCGCTCAACTGCCAGGGGGCTGACGGACAGGGTGGCATCACTGCCGAGCCGTGCGGCGTGTGCCAGGCTTGCCGTGACATCGACGCCGGGCGTTTTGTGGACTACACCGAACTCGACGCGGCCTCGAACCGGGGCGTGGACGAGGTGCAGAGCCTGCTGGAGCAGGCGGTTTACAAACCGGTACAGGGGCGCTTCAAGGTCTTCATGATCGACGAGGTGCACATGCTGACCAACACCGCGTTCAACGCGATGTTGAAGACCCTGGAAGAGCCCCCGGAGTATTTGAAGTTCGTGCTGGCCACGACCGATCCTCAAAAGGTGCCCGTGACGGTGCTCTCGCGCTGCCTGCAGTTCAATCTGCGGCCCATGGCCCCCGAAACGGTGTTCGAGCACCTGACGCAGGTGTTGGCCGCCGAGCAACTGAGTGCCGAGCCTTTGGCCTTGCGCCTGTTGGCCCGGGCCGCACGCGGCTCGATGCGCGATGCCTTGAGCCTGACCGATCAGGCCATTGCCTTTGGTAATGGGCAGTTGCAAGAAGCGGGCGTGCGCCAGATGCTGGGCAGCGTGGACCGCAGCCATGTGCTGCAACTGATTCGCGCGTTGACCGAAGGGGATGGCGCCTCGGTGGTGAACCAGATCAACGCCCTGCGTCTGCAAGGTGTGTCGGCTGCTGCCACGCTGGAAGACATGGCCATGCTGCTGCAGCGCATGGCGGTCATGCAAATGGTGCCCAGCATGGCCCAAGACGGGGATGACCCCGAGACCCAGGGCCTGGCCGATTTGGCACAAGCCATGCCCGCCGAAGAAACCCAGTTGCTTTACAGCCTGTGCCTGCACGGGCGCACCGAGCTGGGGCTGGCCCCGGATGAATACGCAGCCCTGACCATGGTGCTTTTGCGCCTTTTGGCTTTCAAACCCCAGACAGGATTGGCTGAAAAAAAAAGCCCGCTGATCAGCACCCAGCCAGCCATTGAACCGTCTGCGCCACCGGTTGCCGCCAAGGCGATCGCGCAGACGGACAGACTGTCCCGATCAGAGTCTGCGGGGGCTACCATGGCCCCCCGCGCCAGCCCGTCGCTAAGCCAGCCGCTAACCCAGCCGGTTGCGGTGGCCACAAGGCCTGAGTCTGTTGCTGCCTCTTCCGAGCCCCGTACCCAGGCCGAGCCCATGCTTGAGGCCGTGGTCAAACCCAGTGCAGTGGCCGTTCCTGTACCCGAGCCTCAGGCCAGCACCGAGCCGCCACCCTGGGAGGATTGGCCTGATACAAGCGACTACGCTGATCAGGAGATGCGGGCTGCTGCAGCCGAGCCTGCGGCCGACCCTGTGCCAGCCTTGCGTGCTTTGCCCGTGCGAGAAATTGCCGAGCCCTCGGCGCGCTTGGACATGCCCAGGGCAGTCGCTCCCGCAGCAGTGCAAGCCACCCCGGAAGGTGATTTCTGGCTGGCGGTGGTGGAGGGCCTGATGGCGCAAGAGGCCATCACTGCCTTGGTGCGCGAGCTGGCATTGCAGTCGCAACTGTTGGCCCGTGATGCGGCGCAATGGCAGTTGCGTGTGGAGCGCGAAACACTCAACCACGCAGCCAGCCGCGAGCGCCTGCAGTTGGCTTTGCAGGCAGCAGGTCATGGCGAAGTGAAGCTGAGCGTCGAAGTGGGACCCGTCACCGACAGCCCCGCACGCCGCCTGGCGGTGAAGGCCGCCGAAAAAATGCTGGCCGCGCAAGAACTCATCCAAAACGACCCGCTGGTGCAGGCCATGGTGCGAGACTTTGGCGCGAAAATCGTGCCCGGCAGCATCCAGTTGATTTGATTCTCACCTCATTACCCACCTCATTCCAAAGGAAACACCATGTTCAACAAAGGACAACTCGCCGGCCTCATGAAGCAGGCCCAGGCCATGCAGGACAACCTGAAGAAAGCCCAGGAAGAATTGGCCTTTGTCGAGGTGGAGGGCCAGTCCGGTTCGGGCCTGGTCAAGGTGCTGATGACGTGCAAGCACAATGTGCGCCGCATCACCATCGACCCGAGCTTGTTGGCCGATGACAAGGACATGCTGGAAGACCTGGTGGCTGCCGCCTTCAACGATGCCGTGCGCATGGCCGAAGAGGTGTCGCAGCAAAAAATGGGCAAACTCACAGCCGGTTTGCCCCCAGGCATGAAACTGCCTTTCTGAGCCTCTGATCATGGCCGACACCCACGCTCTTGCCACCTTGGTCCAGGCCCTCAAAGGCCTGCCGGGCGTGGGCATCAAGTCGGCCCAGCGCATGGCGTTTCAGTTGCTGCAAAACGACCGGGCTACGGCCAGGCAATTGGCCGCTGCGTTGGACAATGCGGTTCAAAAAATCAGGCATTGCGAGTGTTGCCACACTTTCACCGAGGCCGAGTTGTGCGACACCTGTCTGGACCCGACGCGAGAGCGCTCGGTCCTGTGTGTGATCGAAACCCCGGCCGATCAGTCTGCCATTGAGCGCACCGGCACCTACCGGGGCTTGTACTTTGTGCTGATGGGCAAGCTCAGCCCGCTCGATGGCATCGGCCCGCACGACATTGGTCTGGCCAAGCTGAAAAAGCGCGTGGCCGATGGGGTGCTGACCGAAGTGATTTTGGCCACCAACTTCACCGCCGAAGGCGAGGCCACTGCGCATGTGATCTCGGAGATGATCCGTCAGCAAGGCTTGAAGGTCACGCGCCTGGCCCGCGGCGTGCCTGCAGGCAGCGAGCTGGAGTACGTGGATCTGGGCACCATAGCCCATGCCTTGGTGGATCGGCGTTGAACGATCGCCTGCGACCGAGTACGTGAAAACCCCCTCGGGATCATTCCCGATGCGCGCCTTGTCGTCTTTGAATAAGCTGAACGCCTTGCATTTTCAAAGGGAGCAGGCTTGTGTCCAAGGCTGTGTGGCATCGTCGTTCACTCTTGCTGGCTGCCATGGGCTCGCTGGCGGGTGCGCATGCTGCCGTGCCTGCTGTCGCCGAATCTGGCGGGCGATTTTTGCCACGCGTGAAGATCGCGTTGGCGGCCAGTCAGAGCCTGTATCACCTGCCTTTGACCCTGGCCGATCAATTGGGCTATTTTCGTCAAGCAGGCATCGCTGTCGTGTGGATGTCGCATGAGTCCGGCGCCAGGGCTTTGAGCAGTGTGCTCAGTACCCAGGCGGATGTGCTGGCGGGTTCATTTGATCACCTGTTTGTGTTGCAGCAAAAGGGACAGAGTTTTCAGTGTTTTGTGCAATCGGGGCGAACCCCCCAGGTCAGCCTGGGGGTCAGCACGCGCTCGACGGTGGTTGGTCGTTCGCTGATGGATTTGCGGGGTCTGCGCCTGGGGGTTTCCTCCCTGGATTCGTCGACCCATTGGATGGCATGTCAGTGGTTGCTGCAAAACGGTCTGCTGCCCGAGGATGTGGTGTTTGTTCCGGTGGGCTCCTCTCCCACGGTCATTGAGTCCTTGCGCAGTGGCGCCATTGACGCCTTGTGCAGTCCTGATCCCGTCATGCACTGGCTGGAGCAAAAAAATGAAATCCGTTTGCTGGGAGAGGCACGGACCTTGATGGCCACCCGCAAGCTCATGGGGGGGCTGGTGCCCGGTTCCTGCCTGCTGGCTTCATCGGATTTTCTGCAACGTCATGCCGACCGCGTGCAGGCCTTGAGTGACGCCGTGGTGCATGCCTTGAAGTGGCTGCAGACGGCGGGTTTGACCGATATTTTGAAGACGGTACCCCCAAGTCACTGGATGGGTGACCGTGCCATTTACCTGGGTGCCTTTGAAAAACTGAGGGAATCGTATGCGGTCGATGGCCTGATCCACAACGAAGAGGTTTTGAATGCCTGGCGGGCACACCGCCGCGTCTCAGGCGGCGCCAACATGGGCCGTGTGTTGCCGGAAAAAACCTACACCAATGTGTTTGCCCAAAAGTCCAAGCTGAGGTTCTCGGCCTGAACTGGAGCCGAACCGAGATCAGCGCTGGCGTTTTGATTTGGCGCTGCGAACAGGCGCTTTGTGGTTGGCTGCAGCAGGGGCGCGCCGCACCGCTGTCTTGGCCAAACGCCGAGGCGCTTGTGAAGGGACAAACAGGGTCAGCGTTTGACCGTTGGTCAAATTCGCGGTGATTTTGAGTCGATTCCAGTCGGCCATGTTGGCCGCCGTCACGCCATGCCTTGCAGCCAGGCTGGCCAAAGAGTCGCCCTTGCGGGCTTTGACCTGAATTTTTTTCAGCACCACTTCGGGCGCGAGGGCCAGGTGGCCATTCTCTGCCAAATGTTCGGTGACATCGTTGTCGAGATGCCCCTGCCGGTGCACGAGCAATGTCGAGCCTGCTTTGACCAGCATGCGCAAAGGAATGCCGTTCACCGAGCGCAGTTGTTCCACCGGCATGCCCAGCTGATTGGCCACTTCCTCCGCTTTCATGGTGCGAGGTGCCTGCCAGGCCGTCCAGGTGGAGAGGCGGCGGTCGCTGTGGGATTGCAGATTCGTCTCGAAGATCGTGGCATTGTCCCAAGGCAACAGGATTTGAGGCGTGCCCGCCGCCAGAATCACGGGGCGGTTCATGGCGGGATTGAGCGCTTTGAAGTCTTCCAGGGGCACGCCAGCGAGCTTGGCCGCAACCGCCACGTCGATGTCGCGCTCAATGGACACGGTTTTGAAGAAGGGGTGGTTTTGAATCAGGGGCAACTGCGTGTTGAAGGCCTCGGGCTGAGCCACGATGTTTTTCACAGCCTGCAGTTTGGGCACGTAGTAGCGGGTTTCGTTGGGCATGTTCAGGTCGCTGTAGGTCAGCGGTTTGCCCTGAGCCTTGTTGCGGGCCAGAGCCCGGCCTACGCTGCCTTCACCCCAGTTGTAGGCGGCCAGGGCCAGATGCCAGTCGCCGAACATGGTGTAGAGCTTTTGCAGGTAATCGAGTGCCGCGCGGGTCGATTCGAGCACATCGCGGCGTTCGTCTCTGAAAAGGTTTTGCTTCAGATCGAAGTATTTGCCTGTGGCGGGCATGAATTGCCACATGCCCGCTGCTTTGGCGCTGGACACGGCTTGGGGGTTGAAGGCCGATTCGATGAAGGGCAGCAAGGCCAGCTCGGTGGGCATGTTGCGACGCTCGAGTTCCTCGACGATGTGGAACAAATAGGGGCGCGAGCGCTCCGTCATGCGCAGGATGTAGTCGGGGCGGCTGGCGTACCACTGTTCGCGGTTGCGCACCAGCTCGTTGTCCAGGTCGGGCATGGCAAATCCCCGGCGAATGCGTTCCCACACGTCAGCGGGTGGCGCTTGCAGGCCCAGTTGCGCATGGGGTTTGAGCACCACGGGGCGGTCGCTTTCTGCCTGTGCGTTGGGGGTGTTGATGGGCGCAACGGGTCGAGTGGCCGATTCGGTCGAGGGCTTGGAGGGCAACTCCAAAGTGGCGCTGGGGGCGGGCCTGGAGTCTGGCGTGGCGCAGGCGGTCAGCAGCAAGGCCAACAGCAACATCGTGGCCCCTTTGAGGCAGCCAGGCATTGTGAAATTCATCGTGAATGGCTTCATCGAAAGTCGTTTTTCCATTGGCGAAGGGCTGCAAAGGTGGAGACCTCGTCCACAGCCTGTGGGTTGTGTTGCCGCACAGCAGCCCTCACCTCAGCCGCGCGGCTTCGCAAAAAGGGGTTGATCGCCCGCTCGGTGGTCATGGAAACCGGCAAGGTGGGCAGCGCTTGTTGACGCCGTTGCGTGCAAATTTCAAAGTGGCGTTGCAGCGCCAGATTGTGGGGGTCGACGGCCAGGGCAAATCGGAGGTTGGACAGCGTGTACTCATGGGCACAACACACCCGTGTGTGACCAGGCAAGGCCGCCAGCCGGTCCAGTGAGTCGAGCATTTGTGCCGGGGTGCCTTCAAACAGGCGACCACAGCCACCCGAAAACAGGGTGTCGCCGCAAAAAAGAAGGGGGTCTTGCCCGTCAGGGTGGGCCCAAAAAGCAATGTGCCCCAGGGTATGACCGGGGACATCGATCACCTCCAAAGTCAGGCCATGCCAGTCGAAGCGGTCGCCTTGTTGTACCGCCTGGACGTCCACCGGCATTTTTTCCAGGGCGGGACCAACGCTGTGCGCGCCGGTGCGTGCCACCAGTTCGGCCAGGCCGCCCGTGTGGTCGGCATGGTGGTGCGTGACTAAAATTGTGTCCAGTTGCAAGCCGGGGTGCTGGGCCAGCCAATCCAGCACAGCAGCGCTGTCACCGGGGTCAACTGCCAGGACGTGGCGGTCGTTGTGCAACAACCAAATATAGTTGTCTGTGAAAGCGGGCAGTGCAATGAGTTTCATGGAGAGTCGGATTATAGAAAGCAAGCATTCAATTCCCGCCTGGTTGACGAGTTTAGGTCAACCGGTGGCGGCACGCTTGCTGGCCTGGGAACAAGCCCAGGCCGATGAGCTCCTGGCCGATGTGTTTGGCTACCACGCTGTCCAGCTGGGCTGGCCAGATCTCCAGGCTTTGCGCACCAACCGGATGCCCCATCGCTGGCAGGCCCGGGCCGAGTTCGAATGGTCAGGGGAGACTGGAGCGCCGGATGGCAGTGCGTCGTCGCAGCCGCCCGATTTGTGGTTGGACAGCCGGGCCTGGCCTTGGCAAGCTGACAGCCTGGACCTGGTGGTGTTGCCCCACACGCTGGAGCGTTCGGCCGATCCGCACGCCTGTTTGCGCGAGGTCGAGCGGGTGTTGATTCCCGAGGGGCAGGTGCTCATCACCGGCTTCAACCCGATGAGCTGGTGGGGTTGGCAGCAATCGCGTTCACTCCAGCGTGGCCCGGTGGTGCCGCAGCAGGTGCAAAGCCTGATCGCCTACCGGCGCTTGCGCGACTGGCTGCGCTTGCTGGGTTTTGAGGTCCAGGTCAGCCGTTTTGGCGGCTGGACCCCCGCCTGGCGCAACGAACGCTGGATGCAGCGCATGGGCTGGATGGAGTCGGCGGGCCAGCGCTGGTGGCCGATTTTCGGCGGGGTGTATCTGGTGATGGCCACCAAACGGGTGCCGGGCGGGCGCCTGCTCGAGGCGCGCCAGTGGCGCAAGGTACGATCGCCCGCTGCAACCACCGTGCCTGTGGCCCGGTCGGACACCTCCATTGGCCGCCAAGCGGCTTCGAAAGACATTGTTGACCCACGTTGAAATTCACACCGATGGCGCCTGCAAAGGCAATCCCGGGCCAGGCGGCTGGGGCGTTCGCCTGCAGTCGGGCCAGCACGTTCAAGAGCTGTTCGGCGGCGAGCTGAACACCACCAACAACCGCATGGAGATGACCGCTGTCATCGAAGGCCTGCTGGCCCTGAAGCGCCCCTGCCAGGTCACGCTTTACCTGGACAGCGAGTACGTGCGCAAAGGCATCACCGAATGGATTCACGGCTGGAAAGCCCGCGGCTGGCGCACGGCCGCC
>JACCED010985142.1_pt1 | contig 10733 bp, 6 predicted proteins | sample 7455021 | NCBI WGS metagenome assembly JACCED01 (sample SAMN15323456, study PRJNA562643) | freshwater metagenome | isolation source: river surface water | place: USA:Blue River Watershed | collected 2017-08-19 | reverse complement strand
GGCCAGCCACGCGGAGGTCATCGCCAACTTGGTCGCGACGGGCGCCGGGCCGGGCGCGGCCGCCTTCCAGCGGGCGTCGGGCGGCGGGATGTGGGCGCAGAGCGGAGCGGCGGCGAGCAGGAGGGTGCGCATGAGGGGTCTTCTCTTCAAGAACCCCGGCGCCGCTGATAAGTTGACGGTCTCAGCCGCGCGCCTTCAGCAGGGTCTCGATCTCCGACAGGGTCTTCGGGGTGAGCTCGAGGCCGCTTCCGCCAACGGTGCCGCCGATCTGCCCCGGCCGACGCGCGCCCACGATCGCCGAGGTCACGGCGGGCTGACGCAGCACCCAGGCGATCGCGAGTTCCGCCACGCTCGTCCCGAGTGCCTTCGCGAGGCGAGTCAGGCCTTCGTTCAGGGCGATGTTCTTCGAGAGCAGCGGTTCGCTGAACTGCGGGTCGGCGCGACGATGGTCGTCCGCCGGCAGGGCGGCCGCCCATTCGCGCGTCACCTTGCCGGTGAGCAGGCCCTTCTGCATGGGGCTGTAAGCGATGACGCCGATGCCGTTGGCCTCGCAGTAGGGCATGAGGTCCTGCTCGAAGCCGCGGGCGAGCATGCTGTAGGGCGGCTGCAGGAAGTCCACGGGACGGATGGGCTGGATGCGCCTCAGCTGGGCGACGCTGAAGTTGCTGACGCCCGCGTGCCGCACCTTGCCGGCCTTCACGAGGTCGGCCACGGCGGTCCAGCCCTCCTCGATGTCCTCGTCGGGCTGCGGCCAGTGGATCTGGTACAGGTCGATCACGTCGACGCCCAGACGGCGCAGGCTGTCGTCAATCTCCTTGAGGACGCTCGCGCGCTTGAGGCGCGGCACGACGGTGCCGTCGGGCTCCCAGCAGCGTTCGCACTTGGTCGAGATGAGCGGGCGTCGGCCCTTCAGCTCGCGCAGGGCGCGACCGAGGACCTCCTCGCAGTGACCGAGTCCGTAGACGGCGGCGGTGTCGATCCAGTTCACGCCGAGGTCGACGGCCTCATGGATGGTGCGCACGGAGAGCGCGTCGTCCTGAGGCCCCCAGCCGAACTTCCAGCCCGGGCCGCCGATGGCCCAGGTGCCGAGTCCGACCGTGGTCAGGTGGAGGTCCGTGCGTCCGAGTCGTCGCGTCTTCATGGCGCTGAGATTTCAGAGTCCGACGGGCGTTTGTCCATCCTGGTCGAACCGATGCGTCCTGCCTGGACCCCAGTCCCCTGCGAATGGGTTTTCTGAGCCTCCGGGCCTCTGGTCAACTGGGCCTCTCCCTATGCCCCCATGCCCCCTTGCCCCCTGTGAGCGCGCTCCGCGCGCTCACTTCTTCTTCTTGCCCGGCTGCGATCCGCGCAACGGCCAGTCCGGATGCTCGGTGCGGGAAGCCGCGAAGATGCTTTCGGCCTTCGCCACGAGCTCGGGCCTCAGCTTGGCGAGGTCGGTCCGCTCTCCGGGGTCCTTGGCCAGGTCGTAGATCTCGATCGCCTTCGCCGGTCCGTTCCGCACGGCCTTCCAGTCGCCCCAGCGCGCGGCCTGCAGCGAGGCCCCCTCGTGCAGCTCCCAGTAGAACGACTCGCGCGCGGGCGCTTCGCCGCCCCGCAGGTGGCCGACGAGCGAGAAGCCGTCGGGCCGGAATCCTTCGGGCAGCTTCGCGCCGGCGAGTTCGGCGGCGGTCGGCAGGAAGTCCCAGAAGGCCCACGGGGCGTGGCTGACCCGGCCGGCGGGCACCTGGCCCGGCCAACGCGCCAGCGCGGCCTGACGCAGGCCGCCTTCGTAGAGTTCGCGCTTGTAGCCCCGCATGCCGTTCGAGGCCTGCTGGAACAGCTTTCCGAACTCCGAATTCGGCGCGAACGACGAGCCGTTGTCGCCCGAGGTCATGACGAGCGTGCGTTCGTCGAGGCCGAGTTCGCGGAGCAGCGCGAGCAGCCGGCCGACGTCGGCGTCGAGCCGGCTCACCTGCGCGGCGTAGGCCTTCTGCTGGTCGGTCCACGGGCGGTCCGCATATTCGCCGACGGAGTCGATCTCGTGGCGTCCGTGGGGCAGGGTGATCGCGTAGTAGAGGAAGAAGGGCCCGTCCTTGTGGTCGCGGATGAAACGCTCGGCCTCGCGCTGGATCAGGTTCTGCGCGTAAGTGGCGCCGGTCTTCTTGCCGTCGTTGCCCTCCAGTGCGATGCGCCGGTCCTGATCGTAGAGGTAGGTCGGGAAGTAGCTGTGGGCGTGACGCTGGCAGTTGTAGCCGAAGAAACGGTCGAAGCCCTTCTTCAGCGGGCTGCCCGTGGTGTCGAACATCCCCATGCCCCACTTGCCGACGCAGCCGGTCGCGTAGCCCGCGCCCTTGAGGACCTGCGCGACGGTGAGCGTCTCCGCCGGCAGCGGCTTCTGGCCCTCGGGCTGGACTTCGCGGTTGGCCCGGATGGGCGAGTGTCCGGAGTGCAGTCCGGTCATCAGCGAAGTGCGGCTCGGAGCGCACACGGTGGTGCCGCAGTAGGCCTGGGTGAAGCGCGTGCCCTCGGCCGCCATGCGGTCGAGGTTCGGCGTGCGGATGAGCTTCTGCCCGTAGGCGCCCACGTCGCCCTGCGCGAGGTCGTCGCTCAGGATGTAGATGATGTTGGGGCGTTCGGCCGCCGCGAGGGTGCAGACGGACAGGAACAGGAGGAGGGAGCGCATGTAATTAGGGGCAGGGACAGGGGCTGTTATGGGGATGAAGGATGGGAGATAAACGATGAACGATGCGAGGGCATGCCGAGGGACGGCGGCAGGGATCTAACCCAGCCCCAGCCCTGGCCCTAATCCATCCCTTGCCCCCGTGTCACCGTGCCCACTTGCCCCCTGTGAGAGCGCTCCGCGCTCTCACTCCACTTCCTTCAGGAAGCGCTGGTAGAGGGCCTCGGTCTCGGCGGCGGTCAGCTTGCCGCTGTTGATCAGGATGCGGAAGCGGAAGGTCTCGGACTTGCCGGCGGGGATGGTGAAGTTGAGCTCGGTCTTGCCCTTGGTGAATTCCTTCGCGCCGAAGGGGTTCGCGGCGAAGAGGCCGTAGCCGCGGCAGTGCCAGTAGGTGGGGAAGGTCGCGTTCTTCGGATGGTCGAAGATGCCGACGGCCATGTCCTCGCCGCGCACGTTGCCGGACAGGGTCATCCACTTGGCGCGGGTGCTCCAGGCCTCCTTCTCGCCGACCTTGCCCTCGCTGCTCAGGTAGACGCCGTTGACGCCGTCGTTGTTGAGCACGGGCACGGCGGTGGGCTTGCCGGAGTCGTCGGTGAAAATGTCGGGCTTGGTCGAGGGCTCCTCAAGCGCGCGGGTGACGCGGATGGCGATGGCGCCCTCCTTGGAGTCCTTGAAGACCGCGTCCTTGCCCTGGGCGGTGAGGGTGATGACGCGGTCGATGATGCGCACGTCGCCGTAGGCGCGGAAGGTGAGGGTCTCGTCCTGCTGCAGGACCTTGGAGCCGTCGGCCAGGATCCAGTCGGAGCTGACCTCGAGCGAGCCCTTGCCGTCGCCGCTCTTCACGGACTTGACCGCCCCGTGCTTCACGCGTCCATAAGGCACCTTGCTCTCGCGGCTGAAGCCTTCGGGGGGCGAATTCCAGAAGTCCGAGCCGTTCACGTTGCCGTAGTTGAACCAGGAGGAGATGTGGTGCGGGTGGTCGGTCCGCTCGCCGGCGATCTTTTCCAGCGGGAAGCCGCGGGTGAAGATGGTGCCCTTGGCCGTGCGCAGGGGGGAGAGCAGGGGCTTCTTCTGGTCGGCCCAGTAGAGGTAGGAGGTGAAGGGCTTGCCGTCGACGAGGACGTCCACCTGCTTCTTCTGCTCGTCATTGACGAGGCGCACTTCGGCGGCGGTGCCGCTGGCGCAGCCTGCGAGGGCGGCCGCGAGGGAGAGGAGGGCGAGGGGCTTTTTCATGGGGACGGCCTTTCTAGGGGGTCGCGGGACCGTGCCAAGCCGTCAGTATCCACGCAAAGGGGCGTTCGGGCTCCGAAAAACGGACTTACATCCTGCGACGGGCGGCCTTATCTCTTCCGCACCCCGCCTCATGCGCCCGCTGTTCGGACTCCTTCTCGTCACGCTTCTTCAGGCCGCCCCGCCGGCCGGTCCCGCCCAGCGCGTGCCTTTCGCGGAATATCGCGCAGGGCTCACGCCCGCCGAGGCGGTGAAGGTGATGTCGCTGCCGCCGGGCTTCCGCGCCGAGGTGCTCGCCGCCGAACCCCGCGTCGTCCAGCCGATCGCGATGTGCTTCGACGAACGCGGGCGTCTCTGGGTCGCCGAAGGCCGCTGCTACCCGCGCAAGCGCGCGGAGGGGCAGGGCACGGACCGCATCCTCATCCTGGAGGACGAGAAGGGCGACGGCTCCTACTCGAAGACGACGGTCTTCATCGAAGGGCTCAACCTGGTCAGCGGGCTCGAGGTCGGCCACGGCGGGGTCTGGGTCGGGCAGGCGCCGGAGCTGCTCTTCATCCCGAAGGACGCGCAGGACCGCGCGGGCAGGCCGCAGGTGCTGCTCGACGGCTGGGGCAGCCATGACACGCACGAGACGCTCAACAGCTTCCTGTGGGGCCCGGACGGATGGCTCTACGGCTGCCACGGCGTCTTCACGCACTCGGTTGTCGGCCGTCCGGGCACGCCCGAAGCGCAGCGGACCAAGATCAACGCGGGCGTCTGGCGCTACCACCCGACGCGCCACGTGTTCGAGGTCTTCGCCGAGGGCAGCAGCAACCCCTGGGGGCTCGACTACAACGCGCGCGGCGACTTCTTCATCACGGCCTGCGTCATCCCCCACCTCTACCACGTGGTGCCGGGCGCGCGCTACCAGCGGCAGGCGGGCCAGCATTTCAATCCGTTCACTTACGACGACATCCGCACCATCGCCGACCATTCGCACTTCGCCGGCCGCCGGGTGCACCGTCCGGAGGTCGCCAAGATCGACCTGAGCACCGACGAGTCGGGCGGCGGGCACGCGCACTCCGGCCTCGCGCTCTACCAGGGCGACAACTTCCCGCCGGCCTGGCGCGGCGCGCTGATCTTCGGCAACCTTCACGGCCACCGCCTGGTGACCGACCTCGTCACGCCCAAGGGCAGCGGTTACGTCGGCGGCCACGGCCCCGACTTCCTCCGCGCCAACGACGCCCACTTTATCCCCGTGGCGCAGCGCGTCGGCCCCGACGGCGCGCTCTACGTCGCCGACTGGTCCGACAAGCAGGTCTGCCACAACAACACCACGGAGGTCTGGGACCGCTCCAACGGGCGGATCTACCGCGTCAGCCACGGCGCGCTCAAGGCCCGTCCCGGCGACCTCGGCCGCTGCTCGGACCATGAGCTCTCCGGCCTGGCGCTCGACGACGCCAATGAGACGGTCTCGCGTCTCGCCCGCCGCGTGCTCGCCGAGCGCGCGGCCGCCGGTCCGCTGTCCGACGGCGCCCTCGCCTCGTTGCGCGCAGCCTTCACCTCAGGACCTTCGCCCCGCCGGCTGCGCGCCCTCTGGACGCTGCAGGTCGCCGGTGCGTTCGACGAGGTCCTGGCCGGACGTGCGCTGGCCGACGCTGACGCCGACGTCCGCGCCTGGGGCGTGCGGCTGGTCGCGGAGCACCATCCCGCGCGGCATCCGTTGCTCGCCCCGCTCGCCGCGACGGAGGCGTCGCCCGTCGTCCGCCGCGAACTCGCCTCCGCGCTGCAGCGTCTGCCGCTCGCGCTCCGTGCCGAGGTCGCCCGCCCGCTGCTCGCGCGCGCCGACGACGCGCAGGACCACAATCTGCCGATGCTGCTCTGGTACGGGATCGAGCCGCTGGTCGGGGCGGATGCCGACGCCGGTCTCGCCCTCGCGCAGGCCTGCCGCATGGAGCGCGTGACCGAATTCATCTTCCGTCGGCTCTCCGGAGAGGCCTCCGCCCGCGGCCGCATCCTGGCGCTCGCGGCGGAGACGAATGACGCCGCCGTCCGCGCCGCCTTGGTCCGCCGGGTCGTGGAAGGCGTGCGGCAGGCCGGCTCCTTCACCGCGCCGCCGGGCTGGCCGGCCACGCTCGCCGGGCTGCGTGAAGGCGCCGCTCCCGACCTGGCCGCCGACCTCCATGAGCTCAACGCGCTGGCCGGTGACGAGGCCTCGCGCGCGTTCTACCGCGGACATCTCGCCGACCCCAAGGCGTCCGTCCCGGCCCGCCGCCGCGCGCTGTCCGTCCTCGTGCAGTCCCGTGACCGCGGGGCCGCCCCGGCCGTGCACGCCGCGCTGCGCGAGAAGGAGTTCGACCGCGATTTCCGCAAGGCGCTCATCCAGTCGCTGGCCTCCGTCGGAGACGACCGATCCCCGGCCGAGCTGCTCCGCGTCGTCGGCTCGGCGCTTTCTCCCGATTTCCGTGCCGCCGCCGTCGACGGACTGGCCGCCTCCGCCCCGGGCGGACGCGCGCTGCTCGGCGCGGTCGCCGAGGGCAAGGCCGACAAGGCGCTGCTCAGTCCCATCGTGGTGCGCCAGCTGAAGGCCCTCGCCGACGCCGAGGTCGACGCGCTCCTCGCCCGGGTGGTCGGCACCGTGAACCGCACCAAGGCCGGCCTGGAGGAGGCCCGGGCCAAATATCAGGCCCTGCTCAAGCCGGACGTGCTGCGCCGGGCCGACTTCACGGACGGACGTCAGACCTTCCTGTCCGTCTGCGGCGTCTGCCACACCTTCGGCTACGTCGGCAACGCCGTGGGCCCCGGCCTCGCCGGCGCCAACCTCGGCAAGCTCGACTACATCCTGGAGAACGTCCTCGATCCCAACGCCGTCATCGGGAAGGACTATCAGCTCAACGTCCTCCGGCTGAAGAACGGCGCCACGTTGACCGGCATCGTGCAGTTCGAGGACGCGCAGTCCTTCCGGCTCGTCCTGCCCGGCGCGGCCAAGTTCACCGTCGCCAAGGCCGAGGTCGCCTCACGCGAGGTCCTGCCGGTCTCGATGATGCCCGAAGGTCTCTTTGACGCCCTGCCGCCGCAGCAGGTGATCAATCTCGTGGCGTATCTGCAGAATCCCGACGGCCCCGCGCCGAACGCCGCCGCCTGGTCCGTGCCCGGCGCGGTCGAGGGCGAGTCGATGAAGGTGCTCGCCAAGACCGGCGGCAATCCGCGCAACCAGCCCATGGGCGGCTTCAAGGCGAGCCGCTGGAGCGGAGACGACCACCTGTGGTGGACCGGCGGCAAGCCGGGCGACGTCCTCACCTTGGCCCTGCCCGTGAAGGAGAAGGGCCGGCACCGTCTCACGTTCGTCTTCACCAAGGCCCACGACTACGGCGTCTTCGAGATCGCTCTGGACGGACGGCCGCTGTTCGGCGGCCCGCTCGACCTCTATGAATCCGCCCAGGTCGTGACCACCGGCGAGCTGGACGCCGGCGAGCACGAGCTCGACGCCGGCGAGCACCGACTCACCTTCAAGATCCTTGCGCCCAATCCCGCCGCGACTCCCAAGCACATGCTCGGCCTGGATTTCATCAAAGTGGAGAGGAAGTGAGGGAAGGGATAGGGCTGGGCTGGGGCAGGGCTGGGTAGGGCTAGGGCCAGGGCTGGGGCCAGGGCTAGTCAAAAGACCTCTTTGTGTTGGCGTTGCCACGGGGATTCAGGATCGACCTGCTTTCTCATGGAAGTGCGAGGCCTTGATCAGTTCATAGCTTGGCAGAAGTCTGTTGCCTTGGCCGGCGACATCATCCGGTTCAGTCAAACTTCCAGATTGTCCAGGCATCCGTGGTTCTGTGACCAGATTCGTCGAGCTGCCTTGTCAGTGCCGAGCAACATCGCCGAAGGGTACGAGCGCAGAGGGGAGAAGGATACTCCACGATTTTATCTCATCGCCATGGGCTCTTGTGCGGAGGCAAAGACTCAGTTGCGAGTCGCGGTCCATGCTCATCTTGTTGGTGCGGATGAGGCGGCCCCTCTCTGTCTCGCGTGCGATGAAGTCATGCGACTGCTCTCTGGAGTGATGAGGGCGCGGAGGATGGCATCAGCAAGCCGACCCTAGTCCCGGCCCCAGCCCTGGCCCTAGCCCTACCCAGTCCTCCGCCCACTGGCGCCCTGTCAGAATCCCGAGCCCTTGACCTTGGTGCGGACGCGGACGAGGCGGTCCTTCGAGGTGATGTAAAGTGTGCGTCCGTCCTCGCCCCAGGCGAGATTGGCGGAAGGCTGGCCCAGCATGAGCGATCCGAGATGCTTGCCCTCCGGCGAAAGGATGAGCACGCCGCCCGGGCCCGTCGTCCAGAGGTTGCCGTGCTCGTCGAGCTTGAGTCCGTCGCAGCTGCCCGGTCGTCCCTGGTCTTTGAGCGACTTGGCCAGGAAGACGTCGCGGAGGTTGGAACCGTCGACGCCGACCGCGGCCACGCGGGGGTTCTTGGAGTCGGAGACCGCGAGATAGAGCGTCTTCTGGTCGAGGCTGAGCGCGATGCCATTCGGCCACTGCACGGCCTTGGTGACCAGTGAGACCTTGCCGTCGGTCGAGAGCCGATAGACGCCGTGGAAATCCAGCTCGGCCTTCTCGCCGCCGAGTCCATAGGGCGGATCGGTGAAATAGACCGTGCCGTCCTTGGTCACCGCAAGGTCGTTGGGGCTGTTGAAGCGCTTGCCCTCATACTGCGTGGCCAGCGGACTGAACTTCCCGTCGGCGAGCGCGGCGACGCGGCGAGCGCCATGCTGGCAGAGCAGGAGGTTGCCCTTGGGGTCGACGGCGAGACCGTTGGAGCCCTGTCGCTCAGAGGCGGCGTCGGTGCCGCTGGGCTTGAGGAAGACCGGCGCCTGTCCGTCGCCCTGCTTCCAGGAATAGGCCACGTTGGAAGGCACGTCGGAGAATACGATGCGCCCCTGGAACCAGACCGGACCCTCGGACCATTTGTAGCCCGTCGAAAGCACCTCGAACTTGGCGTCAGTCGCGATCAGCGAGTCGAGCGAGGCGTCGAGACGCTCCACCGAATATTTTATGGGGTCGGCGGCGAAGGCCGCGCAGGCCGTGAGCAGAAGGGCGGGGAGGTGCTTCATGTCAAAGGGGTAGGACCCAGTTCGCAGGGTGGCAATTATATCCAAGTGCGGCCTATCCGGCAGGGCCGACCACCCTTGGTCGGCCGTCTGATTGCGGGCGGTCGAGGAAGGGTCCTCGACCCTACCATCCGTCCCAGCCCTAGCTCTAACCCTAGCCCTAGCCCCATCCGCTCATCCCAACCTTGCCCCCTCTCCACATCCCTCCTTCCTTCTCTTACTCCCTCCGATGAAAGCCCTGCTCCTCACCGAATACAAAAAGATGTCCTGCACGGACGTGCCCGATCCGGTCTGCTCGGCGGACGAGGTGCTCATCGAGGTCCGGGCCTGCGGCATCTGCGGTTCCGACATCCACGGCTATGACGGCTCGACGGGGCGCCGCATCCCGCCCCTGGTCATGGGCCACGAGGCCGCCGGCGTCATCCGTTCCGTCGGCTCCGCCGTCACCCGCTTCAAGGCCGGACAGCGCGTCACCTTCGATTCCACCGTGTATTGCGGCACCTGCGCCCATTGCCGCCGCGGGGACGTCAATCTCTGCGACAACCGCCAGGTGCTCGGCGTCTCCTGCGGAGACTACCGCCGGCACGGCGCCTTCGCCGAACTCGTCTCCGTCCCCGAGCGCATCGTCTACGCCATCCCCGACGAGCTCGGCTTCAACGAGGCGGCGATGATCGAGGCCGTCTCGGTGGGCGTGCACGCCGTGCGCCTCACCCCCTGTTCTCCGGGCGACACCGCGGTCGTCATCGGCACCGGCATGATCGGGCTGCTGACGCTCCAGGCCGCCAAGATCGCGGGTTTTTCGCAGGTCATCGCGGTCGACACCGAGGACTCCCGTCTCGCCGTGGCCCGGGAGCTCGGCGCCACCCATGCGTTCAATCCCGCTTCCGGCGACGCGGCCGCCTTCGTCAAGGGCCTCACGCAGGGGCAGGGTGCCGACGCCGTCTTCGAGTGCGTCGGCGTCAACGCCACGGTGCAGTCCGCCGTCGCCTGCGTGCGCAAGGGCGGGGCGGTGACGCTCGTCGGCAATCTCTCGCCCAAGGTCGAGCTGCCGCTGCAGTCCGTCGTCACCCGTCAGGTCCGCCTGCAGGGCTCCTGCGCCTCCGCGGGTGAATACCCCGAGTGCATCCGCCTGCTCGCCTCGGGCCGCATCCGCGTCGACCGCATCATCTCCGCCGTCATCCCCCTCGCCGACGGCCCCGCCTGGTTCGACCGTCTGCATGCCGGCGCTCCCGGCGTCATGAAGGTCATCGTCGCCCCCCGTTCCTGAGCCATGTCCTCCCCGTTCTTCAGTCTCGCCGGCAAGGTCGCCTTCGTCACCGGCACCAGCCGTGGCCTCGGCCAGCACTTCGCCCGGGCCCTCGCGCAGGCCGGCGCCGACATCGCCATGTCGAGCCGCGACGCGGCCAAGCTCGCCCCCTTCCGGGCTGAGATCGAGGCCCTCGGGCGCCGCACCTGCGGGGTGGACCTCGACGTCCGCGACCACGCTTCCATCCAAGCGGGCGTGGCTGAGGTCGAGCGTCAGATGGGACGCGTCGACATCCTCGTGAACAACGCCGGCTGCAACATCCGCAAGCCCGCCCTCGAGGTCAGCTGGGAGGACTGGAACACCATCCTCGACACCAACCTGCGCGGCACGTTCTTCACGTCGCAGGCCGTCGCTCCCGGCATGATCCGGCGTGGCTACGGTCGCATCATCAACGTCGGTTCCGTGACCTGCGTCGCCGGTTACGCCGGGCTCGCCCCCTATGGCGCCAGCCGCGGCGGCGTG
>JACCED010275683.1_pt1 | contig 10734 bp, 6 predicted proteins | sample 7455021 | NCBI WGS metagenome assembly JACCED01 (sample SAMN15323456, study PRJNA562643) | freshwater metagenome | isolation source: river surface water | place: USA:Blue River Watershed | collected 2017-08-19 | reverse complement strand
TGACGCTGACGATTTGAAAGCGTAGATCGGGACTGCCGGCACATCGGGCGCGAATTAAATCTGTCAGATTGTCGGGAACAATCATCAATACATCGGTATTTTTTTCATGCCGAGGCATGATCTGCATGGCGATAAGGTATTGATGCAAACGCCTAGTTTCAGTCAGGTATGTCTGAGCTAGTTCAGCAAGAGGCAGGCTATCAATTTTTCCCAAGCGTGAGAAGCGAAGCCTGTTACCTAGAACGAAGCTCTGGCGCAACCCTGCACTATTTCCACTAACTACAATCGCCGATGATGTGTCGCCCTTCAACCTGTTTAAAATCCAAGGCGTAGAGAAAGACACCGAATAAACTCCAACCATTCGGGCCTTCTGTTGTACCAAAGCAGTAAGCCATGACTGAAAATGCTGTGTATTGGTGAGTGCGCTCAGTAATACTTGCTCCTCCCGTCTGGCGCCCTTGGAATTGCTAATTTTGGTGAACAAAGTAAAAGAGTTATTCCGGTAACGCTGTGCGATTTTCCGCTGCAAAACCAGTCGCCGATCGTTGCCCCATAACAGCGGAATGGACTCAATAACATAGTCTTCTTCGACCGTATCAATGACTAAATACCAATTGCAATTGCTGTGGGTTTGAATGTATTTGGTGAAGTCTATGATGTTTTGTACGTCGTTAAAAAAAATAGCCTCCAACTTGAAGTTGTTTTCCAATTTTCGAAGGCAGCGTAGCTGGTTCGCGCCAAAGTAAAGATAGCGCTGCTCGGGGGAAATTATTTTCATGATGGCTGCTCCAACGTCTTGGCCTTGATTGTTGAAAAAGGCACGGGCGCCGTCATAGCTTTACCTTGCTAACTGTGTCGTAAATCGGCCCGAGCACCGACAGCATTACCCAGCCTAGTACTGTGCCAAGGATCACGGTGAGCGTCGGTTCAATCATTACCTGAATGCGGGCAATGCTTTCACGTACTTCGCGATTGTAAAAATAGGACACGTTTAGAAGCGCGGTATCCATTGCGCCGGTGGATTCCCCCACATGCAGCATGCGAATCACCAAGGCGGGGAAGAGGCCGGCGTCATCGAATGCGCGCGTAATATTGCCTCCCTCAGCTATTCTTTGTCCAACCTGCCTTAAACTTTCGCCAACGGCCATGTTCCCAGCACCTTGCTGGGCGCTGCGCATGGCGTCAATGACCGTTATTCCGGATGAATACATTAAGGCGAATGTGGTTGCGAAGCGCGACAGTATGATTTTCTGTAACACTGGCCCGATAACCGGTATGGCCAGTTTTGCCCGATCGATTTTCAATTTGAAATCGGGTCGCGCGTGGACCAGGAGGTTGGCAGTTAAAATAGTTGCTGGTGGTATTCCGAGAATTAGCCACCAATATCTGCTAAAAAAATTTGAGGTAGCGATCAAGATTTGGGTATGCAGCGGTAGTTCCCCTCCCATTCCGCGGATGAAACCGACCATTTGGGGAACAAGGTAGAGCATCAGGAATAGCACCACAATTAACACGATGCCACCAACAAATGCCGGATAGATCATTAATCTTCGGGTTTGGGTAGAAAGTTCGTCCTCCCATTTCAAGGTTTCAATGGATCGATGCAGAACCTCTGGCAGGCTTCCCGTTTGTTCACCAGAACTGATCAAACTACAGAACACCGGATTGAAGATGTTTGGGTGGTTCGAAAGTGCAGCGGAGAGGTTATCCCCTCCTTGAATAGACTCAACTACTCCGGCTAAGACTTCGGCAAAGCGCGAGTTCTCAACGCTGCTACGAATGTCGGTCAGGCATTCAACCAACGGTACTCCGGCGATTAGCATTTGTTCCAAGTGAAAGCAGAAGTTAATCAATTCCGACCTCTTGACGGATTCGGATCGAAACGTCAAACCTCGTTTGCTGGCTAGAGAACACCGCACCAGATCCAAATCAATGCGCTGTAGGCGCACCTCCAAATCGACCATATTGACGGCGTCGATCTGCCCAGTGATCGACTTGCCGCGGGGATCAATTGCTTTATAGCTATACAGCGCCATTTGGACGTGCTCTACATGCGCTCTGTCAAATCAACCACGCGCAATATTTCTTGCAGTGAAGTTGTTCCATCGAGGACTCGACGCACCCCGTCCTCTGCAAGAGTCCGAAAGCCGTGTTTCTGCGCAGCTTTTGTCAGTTCGCGAGCGGATGCCCTACGGGTGATCAAGTCGTCCAAATCGCCGTCTATTTTTAACAACTCCATGATTGCGATTCGGCCACGGTAACCTTGATAGTTACAATGCTCACAGCCAACTGGTTGGTAAATGATTTTTTCGTTCGTTGCGTGGGTGATTTCGGATTCAGAGTCGCTGCCGGTATTCAGTCCAAGTAGTCGCAATTCGGAATAGCTTGGGGTCTGGGGGGATCTGCATTGCTTGCACAGCATTCGGATCAAGCGCTGCGCAATAATGCCTATGATGTTCCCGGCGAGAACGTCCGGCACGATTCCAATATCCATTAGCCGGGGTATTACACCAACTGCGGAATTGGTATGAAGGGTTGAGTAAACCTGATGTCCTGTCATTGCGGCACGGAAGGCCATGGTCGCGGTTTCTTCGTCGCGGACTTCCCCCACCAGAATTACGTCTGGATCCTGACGCATCATTGACCTTATGCCGTTGGCGAAATCCATTTTCGCAACTTCATTGATCGATGTTTGACGGATCAACGTCATGGGGTATTCCACTGGATCTTCCAGCGTCATGATGTTGATGCCATCATTGTTGATGTGGCTCAGTATTGAATAGAGCGTGGTGGTCTTTCCTGAGCCCGTTGGGCCAGTGACGAGGATGATTCCCCCCGGTCGGGCGATCATTCGCTTTAGCAGAGTTAATTGGGCATCCTCCAGTCCAAGGCTAGCTAATGGAACGATGCCTTTTTCTCGATCCAGGACACGAAGAACAATGTTTTCCCCGTGCGAGGTAGCTTGGGAGGCCACCCGGAAGTCAATCTGTTTTCCTGTCAGAGTAAGGGAGATGCGGCCATCCTGCGGCGCTCTTGTTTCGGCAATATTCATCTTTGCCATGACCTTGACGCGAACAGCCATGGAGGGCCAGTAGCTTTTATGCAAGGAACGTATCTGACGCAATACGCCATCAATTCGATAGCGGATGCGCAAGAAATTCTGTTCGGGTTCAAAGTGGATATCCGAAGCGTCTTGCTCCACTGCGTCCGCCAACAGTGCAGCAATCAACCGCACTACAGGTTGGGAATAAGCGTCCCCGGATGACTGTAGGCTTTGGTAGTCGATCTCTCCGGTTTCTATTTCGTGAAGGATGCCGTCAATAGAGAGCTCATGGTCATAGTACTGCTCGATGGCGCGGATTATTTCGGTCTCGCCTGCGAGACGAAGTTCAATTTCGTAATTTCCCCGTAACCGTGCTCGAAGTTGATCAAGGGCGACAACGTTATTGCTATTTGCCAATCCAATAATTAGCCGCTGCCGAGATCGGTCAACAGCGATTGGAAAAATGTTGTGACGTCTGGCAAATTCCCGCGGTATCAGGCGCAGCGCGGCACCGTCGATGACAATGCTGTTCAGGTCAACGCTGAGCAACCCCAGTTTTTCCGATAAAGCATCACGCAGTATCGCTTCCGATATGAAGCCCAAGCCAACCAGCAACTGACCAACTGGCTTCTGGTTTTTGAGTTGTTCAAGCAATGCTATACGCAGTTGATCCTCGGAGAGTATTCCCTTTGCAATGAGAATCTGTCCGATGTGTTGCTTCAATGCCCCCTTAGCCTGTGGAGCTATTACTGGGCTAGCAACCGCAGCCGTTTTTTCATTTTTAACTTTGGGAGCATTCATTATTGGACCAGGGATTATTGGCTGGAATTTTTACTAGATATCAGACTTTTATGTCGTTCAATTTCAATTTAATTACGCTGCAATTCGCGAATGCGCAAGAGCACTTTCTGCGGATTGAACGCGACTTGGGAGGTGCCTGTGGCTTGGTGCGAGAGGTCGAGGGCTCTCTGGTAATAGCGCATGGCATTACTAGTTTGGCGAAGTTGGTCCAGGCTTACTGCAAGATTGAACGCGTAATCCGCGTTATCGGGGTCTGATGCGTATGCGCGAAAATAGGCGGACTGCGCTTCTGGCCAGCGCTTACCGTATGCATAAAGGTTGCCCAATGCGAAGTGCAGTGGTGCTGACTCGGGTTGGGTCGATAGCAGAGACTTGATTCGGCTTTCGCTCAGTGGGCTATTACGTCCATGTAATGCCAGCAATGCCGCAGTCGCGTGCATATCCCTCGGATCTATTTCCAGAATTCGCTGGTATCGAAGTTCTGCAAGATCGAGCTCCCCGCGCCGCACATCGATTGCTGCCAGAGCAAGTAGCGCGTCGCGGTTACGCATATCTTTTTGTAAAACCGCTTCATATTCCTGGCGAGCTACATCCAGTTTTCCAGTTTGGAAGGCGAGGTATGCACTTGCTGTTGCCGGGTCTATTTCAGGGCGAGCATACTTTTTTTGCAGTTGGATCACCGTTGCGGGCTGGGCGATGGCGTTAGTGTTCAGTCCGTCATTGGTGTTGGCCAATGGCTCTGGATGCGGTTGGGTTTGGATTCCATTTCCATTGCTTGGATAGTGATCCACCGCCGATGTATTTCTGGCTTCCACCGGAGGTTGTTGGTTTCGCAGGGTTTTTTCATCGGATACTCCATCGCGCCTCGTGTTCGCTCTTATCGAGTTAGCTTTTGGTTCGAGCGCCGTCACTGGAACGCTACTGGTTTCTGCTGCCGGGTTATTTTGGGACGAGGTGATATCCGTTGCCAAGGAATTGCTGGATAGCGCAGCGATGGGTTGTACTTCGCGTGGCTGCAGTTCCCACCAGAGGAAGCCGCCGTAGGACCCGGCTAAAAGCAAAAGCAGGACGATTGCGATATGAAATGGATGCCGCGGGTTGTAATGCGGTGGTGAACTCGCCGGGGGATCAGGCGTGACTGGTTTTGACACGCTTTGCGCCTCGGTCGTTGCGAACTCACTTTCAACCGTTTCCAGACTTTGGACTTGATCCATTGCAGGTTCTTGGTCGTAGTCCGAGATCGTTGATTCGTGGATCTCTGGTTCCATGGGCTCGGGAACTATTTCGCCGTTAATCGCCGTTGACCAGGGATTTTGATCTTTAGCAAAGCTTAGATCTTCATTGCGGATTTCAACATCCGAATCGGTTTCCGGTAGGCGAGTTTGGGTTACCGGGACGTCTATCGGCGTCAGGGTCAAAGGGGAGGCGGTCTTGGTTCCTGCTGGATTTTTTCTGATCAACGGTTCCGTTGTGAGACGTGGGGGGCTTTTAGTCCATGGCACGGACGTCTCATTCTCTATCCGTGTTTCAATTGGAAGCTTCATTTCTTGCTGTTCCTCTATTGGGTCATGCCTGATGATGTTTTTCCCGGGTTGCCACGACCCAGGAAATTTTCATCTGGCAACAAGGAACGCATACTGCGGAAATCGCCATCGATGCTGGGGTCATTAATAACCACAGGGCGCATGAAGATGATCAGTTCTGTCTTGCTGCGAGAGCGGTTCCGTTGGGTGAATAGCTCACCGAAAAACGGTATGCGATTCATGCCCGGAACCCCGTCTTCGACGTCACTGTTGGCGTCTTGAATCAATCCGCCCATCACTGCGATCTGGCCGCTATTGACTTTGATGATGGATTCCATCTCCCTGGTCTGCACTTGGGGAATCGCGCTTTTGATTGCCGCAACACTGCAATTTGCAACGCCATTTCCGCAAGGGTTGGCGAGTACCGGATTTGGGTCATTGACGTAGCTCGATACCCGGGAGATCGTGGGTTTCACATTGAGCAGTACGGTGTCGTTGTCGCCGATTTGCGGCGTTACGTTCATCACGAAACCTACGGCAACGATATTGGGTGTCGTGGTGTAGCTTGTGGTGGCAACGTTTGCCGTTGATGTCGTTTCGGCGCGAATGGTGAAATACACCAGGTTATTTACCACTTTGAGTATTGCGGACTGATTATTCAGTACGCTGATCTTGGGACTGGACAGAACCCGCACTGTGCCGAACGATTCCAGCAGTTTCACGACCAAGGACAGATTGCCGAGGTTCTGTGTGGTTCCACTAAGTGTAAAAACGCTGGAGCTGACACCACTGGGCGTGATCGAGTTGGGTGCGCTATTGCCTTGGAACATACCCAGTCCAAGCGATTGCCAATTGATGCCTTGCTGATAGTTGTTATTGAGTTCGACTTCCATGATGGTGGCCTCGATCAGCACCTGCTTGCGGGCGCTATTGACTACCTGATCGATGAACTCCTGAATCCGCTCATGCTGGCGTGAGCTGGCGCGTATTGTCATCACACCGGATTCCGGATTGGAGATGACTGAAGCGGCCTCACGAAAGGTCGTGCTGGGCTGCGCCATTGGCGCTACTGCGCTGTTGGACGTGAGTTGCGCTCCGGGTGTGTTGGCTGCCGGAGCTGAAGTCTGTTCTGTTGATGCGCTTGCGCGATTGGGGCTTTGGGTGCCCAGGGAGCCGGTAGGGAGGACCTTGTCGGTTTCCCGCAGAATGTCGCGAATATTCTCCAACAGCGTTTCCCAGAACTTGTTGCTGGAAGTCGTGCGGATATTGGCGTTTGAAACGTTGCTGCCGCTACTACCGCCGCCGCCTCCCGAGCCGGTTCCTCCGGGTGTGGTGATTTGTGTCGCGACGCCGATCTGTCCAGTGGTGAGGCGCTCTAGGTTGGCGTAGTCGATTCGGTAGATTTTCAGGAATGGAATGTCGGGCTGAACCACGAGATTGGGTCCGTCGAGTTCCCAGCGCAAATCGACCTGCTTGCCGATCCGGTTGAGCAGTTGTGGCAAGGTTTGGTCAATGGCATTCAAGGTGACAGAGCCTCGAATTCCCTGATGAATGTCAACGTTTAACCCGGCGTCGCGCGCTAGCGCGAACAAAAGTTCTTGGACCGAAACGTTGTTCACCACGACGCTGTAAGTTTCAGCGCGTGCCGAGGGACGAGGCCGGGGCAGATTGCTGCTCAGTTGCACCGGTTCCGGTATGTCTGCATCCATGCTGCGCGCTGCTGCCTGCTCCGTAGGCGCGAGGATATGTTCCGCAACCGAGCTCTTTGGCGATGGTGAGGTACATCCCCCCAGCCATACGGAAATCAGCAGGGCGGTATAGATATTCGCCTGCAATGAAACGACCATTGATGAATTGCGACTGGAGGGCATGATCCCAAGCTTCCAAGGCCAAACGTGGAAAGCTTAAGGATAAACAAAAATTAAGAAAAAGACTAACTGGTCGACTCTTTCTTGGTTTCCCCTTCTCGGGGTCTGAGATGGCGCGACTGCCTCATGAGAAAAAGCCTTAAGTTTTTGCAGGAGGAATTCTCGATCCTGATGATTGCCGTTCTCGTAAGTGCATAACTTACTGAATTAAATGGTTTTTTCTTTCCGGCAAGATCTTTCCGCGGGACCAAGGCTTGGTGTGAGATGGGCGTGTGCTGCGCCGCAGCAATCGAGGATTAACGCTGAAGCGTTAGCTTTGCACTCGAAACATTGCGATCCAGGGCTTCCAGGCGGGAGTAAAGCGTGGTTCTGTGGACCCCAAGCAATTTGGCGGCTTGGGTCATATTGCCGCGGGTGATGGCCATGGCCGCACCCAGGTAGGCGCGTTCCAGGTTGCGAAGGGTTTGATCAAGCTCGAAATGACCACCCGAATTGGCGGCCGTCTCCAGTGCGCGTTGCGCTTGTGCAACGAGGCTATCAATTGGCTGGGTGTATCCATCCATGGTGCAACCTGTATGGGCCTTGTCCCCGGCGGACCAGTCGAATTCCTCTTCTAGCATCGCTGCAGTGACTGTTTGTCCGGCATAACGGGTGGTGAGACGGATCACAATATTGCGCAGCTCGCGCACGTTGCCGGAAAAGGTGTAGCGCTGCCACGCGGCGAGTGCGCTTTCATCAAGAATGAAGCTGGGTAGGTTGCATTCAACGGCGTAAAACTCCTTGAAATGCTGAAGCAACTCGAGTTTGTCGTTGCCCAGGTCGCGTAATGGCGGGACTTCCAGCGTGAAAACAGACAAACGATGGTATAGGTCGACTCGGAAATTGCCCAGCCTGACCTCGTTGCGTAAGTTGCGGTTGGTGGCAGCGACGATCCGTGCGCGCGAGCGTCTGACCTGCGTTTCGCCAAGACGCTGGAACTCGCCTTTTTCCAGCACCCTCAATAACTTGGCCTGTAACTCGTTTGGCAATTCACCTATTTCGTCCAGGAATAAGGTTCCATCTTGCGCATCCTCAAAATAGCCCGGTCGTTGGCCGGAGGCGCCAGTGAACGCGCCCTTCGAATGGCCGAATAACGCCGCCTCTATCAGCGTTGGTGCGATTGACGCACAGTTCAGCGCTAACCAGGGCTTGCCGCGACGGCTGGGGGCTTGATGGTGCAAGGCAACGGAGACCAGCTCCTTGCCGCTACCGGACTCGCCTTCAATCAGAACCGGGTAGGGGGAGTCGGCGTAACTGATAATTTGCTGTCGTAACCTCTGAAGGGGTAGGCTTTGCCCAATCAGCCTGTCACCGGAGTTGCTAAATTTGGCAACTTCTGCAACCTCTGCCTCATGAAAGCGCAAAGCCTTGCGCAGGACTTCGCGAATCCGGTCAGGTTGTGCCGGTTTGGCAATGCAATCGACAGCGCCCATTGTCATGGCACGACGATCGTACGTGCTGCTGTTCTGACCGGATAGAACAAGAATTTTCATTGCCGGGTCCAGAGCCAATAATTCGCCGATCAAGGCGAATCCCTGGTTCGGCCGGTGGGTCTCCGGTGGAAGACCAAGATCAACCAGCGCGAGTTGTGGTGGTCTGGGAGATAACTGAAGCGAGTTGATGGCACTTACCCTATCAGGGGCGGTCAGCAGATCGAACTCGTCGCTCAATGCAAAAGCGAGAGTATCCCGGATCAAAGGATCATCATCGACGATCAGCAATTTAGGCTTTTGCCAATCAGACATGCGCGGTAGCCAGCGGAACTGTTGTACTGGTTTCACCACCGATGCAGCGCAAAAAGGACTGCTCAAGGCTCTGCGCCGGAAAGGTGCTGCGCAACAGCGTCGGTTCGCCATGGAACAGCACCCGGCCTGAATCCAGGATGGTCAGTCCGTCGCAGAGTTGTTCGATGTCACCAAAGGCATGTGAGCTGAACAGGATGGTGTCACCACAGTGCTGACGGTGCTGAATCAACTTTCGGAGTCGCGCCCTGGCACTGGGGTCCAAACCGCTCATCGGCTCATCCAAGACCAGAAGCTGCTTGCTGGAAATGAAACACGCCGCCAAGCCCAGTTTCTGGGCCACGCCTTTGGACAACTGGCCTACCGGGCGTTCAAGCCACCTGGAATCCAGACCCAGGACGGCACAGACTTCGCGTTTTTTGCCTTCGTTAGCCTGTTCGCCCCCAAGGGCAAGCAGGAAATCAATGAATTCCCTGCCTTTGAGAAAAGGTGGGGCGGAGAATTTCTCGGGTAAATAGCTCAAGTCTCTACGCGACTCGGATCGGATACTGGCGGTGCCCTGAACTCTGATCTGGCCCCGGTCCGCACGCAGAAAATCGAGCAGGCAGTTGAAAAAGGTGGTTTTCCCGCTGCCGTTAACGCCCGCCAGCGCGTGGCAGCTGCCTTGTCGGATAGAGAGGTTGATGTCCTTAAGCGCTGAAGTGGCGCCAAAGTGCTTACTTACTTGCGAAAATTCAATCGCGATCGATGGCATGGCTATGATTCTGCAAAATTGATGGCCTAAGCGGTGAAGCGGAAATCGAGCCAGATGATACCGCCTGGAATGTTCTGTATACGGAAAACAACAAACTATTGTTGATTCGGAGGTTCCTGCGTGGACTGATAGAATTCGCGCTCCAAAAGGCATGTTCAATTTGGAACGTTGCTAAACCGATGCCGCCGCCCCGCGTTTCGAATCCATCCGCTGTGACCAGTTTCTCTGCCCAAGCTTCCGCTGTCGCATCCAATCTGGTCGAAGTCGACGGGGTGGACTTCGCCTATGACCAGCGACAGATCCTGCATGGCATCAACCTTTCTATTCCTCGCGGCAAAGTTGTGGCGTTGATGGGCTTATCCGGCTGCGGCAAGACCACGCTATTGCGATTGATTGGCGGTGCGCTTCGGCCAACCAGCGGAGAGATCCGTATTGACGGACAGGTTGTCAGCAAGATGGGCCAGCGAGAGCTGTACGCGCTGCGTCGCAAGACAGGCATGCTGTTTCAGTTTGGTGCGTTGTTTACGGATCTCTCCGTTTTCGACAACGTGGCCTTCCAGATGCGTGAGCACACCAACCTGCCGGAATCTGTAATCCGCGATCTCGTGATGATGAAACTCGAGGCAGTCGGTTTGCGTGGTGCTGCGGGGATGATGCCTTCGGAAATGTCTGGTGGCATGGCCCGCCGCGTGGCTTTGGCACGAACCATCGCGCTGGACCCGATGTTGATCATGTATGACGAACCTTTCGCTGGACTGGACCCGATTTCCATGGGCGTGATCCTGAAATTGATACGCCAGTTGAACGATACCCTGGGGGCCACCTCGCTTGTGGTGACCCACGATGTAGCTGAGGCACTGCAACTGGTCGATTATGTTTATTACATGTCGCAGGGCAAGGTGGCATTTCACGGGGCACCAGATCAGATCCGGGCTGCGCAGTTGCCCAGTCTTAAACAGTTTGT
>JACCED010222637.1_pt1 | contig 10738 bp, 9 predicted proteins | sample 7455021 | NCBI WGS metagenome assembly JACCED01 (sample SAMN15323456, study PRJNA562643) | freshwater metagenome | isolation source: river surface water | place: USA:Blue River Watershed | collected 2017-08-19 | reverse complement strand
CCAGCAGCCCCGCGGCTTTTTCGGCGTCTGCGTAGAACAACTCATAAAAGTCGCCCATGCGGTAGAACACCAGCGTGTCAGGAAACTCCGCCTTGATGCCCAGGTACTGGGCCATCATGGGGGTGTGATCTGAGAACTTTGCGTTTTTATGAGGTTGTTCGCTCGCAGAATCAATGACGGTGACCACGGTTCCCCTTTTCTCTTGTGCTGCATTGAGCCTTGAGACAGCTTTTGGCAGTGAACATCCACTTTCTAAGTTGAGCGGAAAAAGCCAAATAGTTTTGAATAAGCCGCAATGGCGCGAATTTTGGTGGCGTGGATCAGTCCCAAATCACCAAATGGATAAACCTTCTCGCAAAGGTTGTTAGATTCAATAATATCAATGTCTGGTTGGGGTGCCCGCAGTGGCTTGTTTGCCGGGTGGGTGCATCAGGGCCAGTGCTTCCATGAATGTACTCACCAGCCTCGAGGTGACCGTGGTGTGCTTGTGAACAGCAACAAATTGCACTTCGTACATGCTGGCTGGGTAGTCGATGCGTCGAATCAGTCCTTGTCCTTCGAAATTGGCTGCATAGTGGTGGGGTAAATAACCTATGTAGCAACCCGACAGAACCAGTGTCAGCACCGCTTCTTGGTCGGTCACGGTGGCTTTGCGTTGTAGTCCAAAACGGTGTGTGGCTTCCATGTTCGGCGAGTGGTAGGCGAGGCCGGCGTAATCGAAATCCTGCAGGTCCTCGAGGGTGAGCTGGCTGTGGTCCATGTCATAGAGAGGGTGACGCTGGCCACAAAACAAATACATTTCCTCGTTAAAGAGGTGGGTGTAGGTCAATGCTTCAGAGCGACGGTGGTCGGGCACGATGCCCACGTGCAGGCGGCCATTGATCACGGCGGACTCAATTGAATTGATGGCCCCAACCATGACATCGATCATCACTTCGGGAGCTTGTTTTCTAAAGTGACGAATGGCCATGGGAATCTGCGCGGCAGAATTGGTGACAGTCTTGTCAAAGAGGCCCAGCGTCAGAGTCCCGCTGAGCTCTGCATGCATGTCGCTCACGTCATGGCGAAACGCCTCCATAGAGGCAAACAGCTTTTGTGCACCATGGTAAATGCGCTCTCCGTCTGAAGTCAGCGCAAACCCGGCACGCCCTCTACGGCAAAGCACGAGATCCAGCCTCTCTTCTAGGTCTTTGATGTGTCGACTGACGGTGGATCGGCCAATGTTGAGCTCAAGCTCTGCAGCAGACAAACCGCCGCATTCAACCACGATACAAAAGATCCGCAATAGCCGAATTTCGGTATCACTGACCTGTCCAAGAAGGGCTTTTTTGACCATAAAAGTTTCAATCTACTGCACGTAAACGTTCTCATGCGGTTGTTTACTCAAACAAATCCAGTGTACATACTCTCCAATTCCAAACCACATAAGAGAGTAAAAATGGATCATTCAAAACAAAATTTGTTGTCCTTTGAGGTTACAAAAGAGCAGCTGGATGCGCATTGGATGCCCTTTAGTTCGAATCGGCAATTCAAGGACAACCCACGTATGTTGGTTGAAGCGCATGGGAACTATTACCGTGACAATGCGGGCCGCCAGATTTTTGATGGACTTTCTGGCTTGTGGACATGCGGGTTGGGCCATGCTCGACCGGAAATCGTCACGGCGGTCTCACAACAAGTCGCCAAACTCGACTACGCCCCCCCGTTTCAGTTTGGACAACCTCTTTCCTTTGTGCTGGCCGAACGCATTGCTCGCCTCATGCCAGAAGGACTCGATCACGTGTTCTTCGTGGGTTCTGGCTCCGAGGCTGCTGACACATCTCTCAAAATGGCTCGGGCCTATTGGCGTCTCAAAGGGCAGGGCAGCAAGACCAAGTTTATTGGTCGTGCCAAGGGGTATCACGGCGTTAATTTTGGAGGTATCAGTGTAGGCGGCCTTGTCGGCAACCGAAAAATGTACGGTGAAGGGCTTCAATGTGACCACTTGCCGCACACGCTGTTGCCCGAGAATGCCTTCAGTCGGGGCATGCCTAAGTCTGGGGTCGAGCTGGCCAATCAGCTGCTTGACTTGATTGCCTTGCACGATGCGTCCAACATTGCAGCGGTCATCGTTGAGCCGTTCTCTGGTTCTGCTGGTGTCATTGTGCCGCCTGCAGGCTACTTGCAGCGCTTGCGAGAGATCTGTGATCAATTCGGCATTCTGCTGATCTTTGATGAGGTCATCACCGCGTTTGGTCGTGCGGGTGCGTGGACAGGCTCTGCTGCATTTGGGGTGACACCGGACATCATCAACTTTGCAAAGCAGGTGACCAACGGCGTGATTCCAATGGGCGGTGTTGTCGCAAAACGGGAAATTTATCAGGCCTTCATGGCTGCTGCGGGCGCTGATCACAACATCGAGTTTCCGCATGGCTACACCTACTCCGCTCACCCCATTGCCTGTGCTGCTGCACTCGCCACCCTCGATGTCTTAGAGCGAGATAACGCTCCAGAGCAGGTCAAATCACTTGCGCCATATTTTGAAGAAGCAGTTCACAGCTTGAAAGGACATCAACACATCTTGGACATCCGTAACTTCGGCTTGGCCGCAGGACTGACGATTGCACCTTTGAATGGGGATGCCACGCGCCGTCCCTTTGAAATCGCCATGCGTTGCTGGGAAAAAGGTTTTTATGTGCGCTTTGGTGGAGACACATTGCAGCTCGCTCCGCCCTTCTTCACAGAACGTCAAGAGATCGACCGTCTGATCAATGTTTTGGGTGAGTGTCTCGTCGCGCAAGACTGACCCATAGCATTGCTAAAATAATACATTAGTATTATTTTGTTCGGCGGCCTTGTTTGATCCATCAAATGGGCCGCAGAACCTTTGCATCTCCGAGCATTCGGAAATTGATCGTGCCAGCCTATGCGACGTCGTATTTCCTTTCGGGTATTCCTCATCAGCGCCTTGTTGGGGGCGCTTTTGCCCATCGTCTTGGTCAGTGGGTGGCTCTTTTATCGATCCGCACTCAACACGACAGAGCAGTTTGCGCAACAAATTGCAGACGAGGTCTCCGGTCGTGTGAACGAGAAAGTCATTGCTTTTTTTGACATTCCCTTGAGGGTGGTCACCTTCAATGTCGAGCAGGCCAAGGCGGGTTACTTGAACTATGCCGAGCCCGAGGATCTGATGCACCAGTTCCTACTTCAGGTTCGTCAACTTCCCCAGTTGACCTTTGTGTCCATGGGCATGACGGACGGTCAATATTACGCAAGCAGTCGCCCACCACAAGGCAATGACAAAGACCTTCGGATGCTGAGTGCACGAATTTCAAACAACCGTGCGATTGAAGTTTTTCGCGCAGAGGATTCACAAAAGCGTGGCGAGCTCATTTCACGCAGTGCTATTCAATTTAATGCGCGCAATCGCCCTTGGTACAAGTCGGCAGTTTGGAATGGCGGTCTCAATTGGTATGCCCCGTACCGATACCAAATCGAAGATGCCCCGGGGGCCTATGCGACCATGGGCATGGGCGTATCTGCGCCGGTGTTTGGCAAAAACGGGGCCATGGTGGGTGTGGCGACGGCAGACTTGGCTCTGTCGCAAGTGAGTGACTTCTTGAAGACAGTGGCTGACGAATCAGGAAGTGTGGCGTTTTTGGCCGACTCCACTGGCGAACTCCTGGCCACATCAACAACAGAGCAGATCTTCCACCTGGAAGATCATCGAAGTGACTATCGATTGAAAACTTTCGAGAGTCGCAATCCGATTCTGCGTGCCGTCGGTGAGCGCATTCAAAGCTCGTCAACAGCGAAGGGAAATTACTTCATCACAGTCAATGGGACCCTTCATCTCGCACGATGGTGGACCCACCCATTGCCGCATGGTCCTGAATTGACTGTTGGGGTGATCTTGCCGGAAAGTCAATTTGACACGCCACTGCATGGGGTGCTGCGTTACATCGTTTCATTAACGCTGACGTTGATGGTGGCATCGATACTGTTCGCGGTCTTTGTCGCTGATCGTGTTGTGCAGCCCCTCGCTTCAATCAGCATGTGGGCTGCTCGCTTGACGAAGCGTGAGTTAATGGCTGCGCCCCCCAAGGTCAGTTTCATCAGTGAACTCATTGCATTGTCTGAGGCCATTGAGTTCATGGCGGAGCACATGCAGCAACATGCAGAACAACTTGAACACAAAGTAGCCCAACGCACAACGGAACTCGAACATGCGTTGATATTGATTGAACAGGCGCTTAAAGATGAGCGGCAGTTCATTGCCATGCTGTCGCACGAAGTGCGATCGCCATTGACTGTCATTGACACGTCGGCTCAGTTGCTTTCTTTTCGCTTGAAAGAAGACGCGACTCAATTGGCTGTAGTCGAACGCATTCGGCGAGGTGCCGCACGTTTAAACAATTTTTTCGATAACTGCCTGACACAAGACCGCATCGCCAGTCAACATTTTTCAGTCCACCCCACGCCAATCAACGTGCGGCGCATGATGTCCTGGGTGGTCGAAAACGGTGTCCAACTCGCCAACGATCAGACGGTAGACCTCGATGTGTCACCTCACCTGCCTAAGTTGCTGGGTGATGAGGTGCTGCTTCGTATTGCACTGACCAATCTGCTGTCAAACGCCTTTAAATATTCCCCACATGGCACCACGGTCAATCTGAGAGTCTGGCGCGATGGTGCCCTGTGCATCTTTGCTGTTGAAGATTGTGGCAATGGCATCCCTGACGAAGAGGCGGCGCTTATTTTCCAAAAGTACCGGCGCGGCCGGGGGGCTGAAGGCAAGCCTGGTGCAGGGCTGGGTTTGGCCTTGGTCGAACGTATTGCGACCTTGCATGGTGGCAATGTACGCGTGGAGCGACGCGATATCACGGGCACCCGTTTTGTATTGAGTGTTCCGTTTCAATCTTTACTCACTCCCTGAAAGGGTGTTCAAGATGGCTGCAAAACCTCGAATTGCGATCGTTGAAGACGATGCAGACCAGTTGCACACGATTGAGGAATTTTTACTTGATGCGGGCTATCCTGTCTGGGGTGCCGGAAGTGCCGAAGCTTTTTATCGCCGATTCATGGAGAGGCCGGCGGATGTGGTTATTTTAGATTTGGGGCTACCCGGCGAGGATGGCCTGGCCGTGGCTACACTGCTCAAGGACAAACCCCAGGTGGCGGTGATCATCTTGAGTGCACGTGACTCCTTAGGTGATCGCCTGTCTGGATTACGAGCCGGCGCAGATCGTTATCTGATCAAGCCGTTGAGCCTTTTAGAACTTGCCGCCAATATTGATGCAGTAGGTAATCGCTTGGCGCTGCATGCAAACGCCGAATCAGAAACCCGACGTCCTGCAGAGCCAGAACCCAGTCATTGGGAATTGGCCATGCAAGACTGGAATCTGCGCTCTCCTCAAGGCGCTTTGTTGCACCTGACCACACACGAATTTGCACTTTTAAAGTGTTTGATTTGTGCACACGGCGCCGTGGTGTCAAAAAAGGAGTTGATTGTTCAAATTCTGGGCCCCCGCGTGCAAAACGGAAGCGAACGCCTGAACTTGCTGGTGACACGTCTGCGTAAAAAAGCCAGCGAAGGCTTGCCCGAATCCTTGCCGTTGAAAACCGCACACCAGATTGGTTATGCCTTCACTGCACCCGCACGCTTATCGCAAGAAGCGCGCGTCACATAGCAGCAGGGCATACGGGAAATCGTGTACAAAAAATGAAATCAAATGAAAGGAACTGAAGTCGCGTGAATGTGAGGGTTAAGTAAAACTCACCTTAACTTTACAGGGAGCCCTCATGCAACGACGTCAACTTCTTCAGCTTTCAGCACTGGGCGCTATGCCCTCCACATTGGGTTTGTTTCAGTCAGCCTTTGCCCAAGCCACAGGGGCCATTCAGTTCGGTTGCCCCGTGCCCATGTCGGGTGCTTTTGCCGCGAATGGCAAGTTTGCCGACCTGGGAATGAAGCTGGCCATTGAGCAATACGGCACGGTCCTTAAACGCCCACTGGCTTACACGGTGCTCGACACGGAAGGTAAGCCCGCTACTGCAGTTCGTAAGGTCCAAGAATCGGCACAGCAGCAAGGCGCTCGCTTCTTTGCGGGGGGCATTTTGTCCTCAGAGGCGCTGGCTATGGGCAAAGAAATCGAAAAAGCCGGTGGGGTCTTCATCACAACGGCTGGCGCCGACGAGATCACGGGCAGTGATTGCAACGCGGCCACCTTCCGATGGTCAGCACCGACATTTGGTGCTATTGAGCAAACGGTTCGCCCTTTGATTGACATCATGCCCAATGCCAAGCGTTGGTACACCATCACCCCGCAATATGTTTTTGGTGACGGTCTGTTATCGGCGGCGAAAAATATATTCAAAGAAAAAGGCATCGAGCACGTAGGCAACAGCTACCACTCGTTGGCCGAAAAAGAATTCAGTGGCTATATCACCAACGCCATTGCGGCGAAGCCCGATGTTTTGCTGCTTCTTAATTTTGGTGGTCAATGCGCTGACACACTGCGGCAAGCGGTGAGTTTCGGGCTCAATAAAAACATGACGATTTTGGTGGCTTGGGCATCTGGACTCGAGCAATTTGAGTCGCTGGGTGCTGACTTGTGCGATGGCATTTACTTTGGCGCGCAGTACTGGCACACGGTGGATGCGCCATTGAACCGCGACCTGGTGAAGCGCACCAATGACAAACTGAAAATGAACCCCAACTACAGTTTGGCGGGTTCCTACATCTGCACCAAACTCTTGTTAGACGGCATCATCAAAGCGGGCAGTTTGGACCAGAAATCGGTCATTGCAGCGCTCGAGGGGATGAAGTACCAAGGCCTGACCGGCGAAGAAGAGGTCCGAAAAGCCGACCACCAGGTGCTCAAGAATTATTACCTGCTCAAGGGCAAAGCCAAGACGAAGATGAAGAACAAGGATGACTATGTAGACATTCTGAGTTCTGGAAAATCTTTCTTGCCCATCAACCAGACCGGCTGCAAAAAGGCCTGATGCAGCGATCGAGGTCATATGAGCATTTATCTACTCCAAGTCGTCAACGGAATAGGCATTGGCATGCTTTATTTCCTGTTGGCCGTAGGTTTAACCATCGTCTTTGGATTGCTTCGCTTTGTGAATTTTGCACACGGAGCGTTCTATTTACTCGGTGCCTATTTTTGCTATCAGATGATGCAGTGGGGCATGAACTTCTGGTTGACGCTGACCGTGGTGCCCTTGGTGGTGGGTCTGCTGGGTTGGTTGATAGAAAAAATAGTTCTCCGCCACGTTGATGCAAAGGCGCACGAGTTCCATATCGTCGTGACGGTGGGGTTGGCCTTGGTCATACAGGAGCTCGTCATTTTGCAGTGGGGCCCTTTGGGGACAAGCGTAGCTGTTCCAGAAATTCTGCAAGGTGTGGTGACCTTAGGCGACTTCACTTACCCCAAGTACAGACTGTTTGTGATTGGCTTTACGGCCATGCTCGCGGTGTTGTTGTGGTGGGTGCTGGAAGGAACGCGTCTTGGCAGCGCCGTACGCGCTGGCAGTGAGTCCACAGAAATGGTGTCACTGTTGGGCATCAATGTCTTTCGCATCTTCAGTTTGGTTTTTGCGTTGGGTGCAGCCACAGCGGCGATAGCAGGCGTTTTGGCTGCCCCTATTCGCGGGGCTGAACCCTTCATGGGAATTGAAGCATTGGGGGTGGCATTTATCGTTGTTGTCGTTGGTGGCATGGGCAGTTTTGGTGGTGCTCTATTGGGCGGCCTCCTCATTGGGGTGGTTCAAAGTGTCATGAGCACACTTTGGCCAGAGGGTGCTCGTTTGATGATTTATGTTGCGATGGCTGCCGTATTGCTGTTACTACCCAATGGTCTTTTGGGTCGCAAGGAATAAGACGATGAAAAAACACTTCCATTTCTTGCTGGCACTCAGTGTGGTGCTGTTGATGGCGCTGTTCATGCAATCAGGCTCTCTGGCCAGTGAAGTCTTGATCTTTGGCTTGGCCGCCATGGGGTGCAATCTGTTACTGGGCTTCACGGGGCTTCTGTCTTTTGGTCAAGGCGTGTTTTTTGGCTTGGGTAGTTACACCATTGCTTTGACACTGACGCGCTGGCCGCTGCCGATGCCATTGGCCCTTTTGTTGGCCATGGTGTTGGGCGCCTTGGGTGCTGCCCTTGTTGGCTGGGTGGCCATTCGGCAAAAGGGAACCTATTTTGTGATGCTGACGCTGGCTTTCTCGCAGATGTTTTACTTCATTGCTTACACCGCCACTGGCATTACTGGCGGTGACAACGGTCTGCTGGACATCCCGCGGCCCAGCATCTCTGTGATGGGCCACACCCTTTGGGCGCTCGATTCTCCTTGGCAGTTTTTTAGCTTTGTTGCCGCCGTATTTCTAGTGGCTTTTTGGGTACTCCAGAAGGTATCGCGCTCCACTTTTGGCCGGACTCTTTTGGCCGTTCGCGACAACGAAGAACGCGCAGGGGCAATTGGCTACAACATCAAACTATTGAAGTTACAGGCATTTGTCATCTCTGGCGCCGTGACTGGTTTGGCAGGTGCATTGCACGCCATGATGACCGGTATTGCGCCACTGGCCAATGCCGAGTACCACACCAGCGAGATGATTTTGGTGATGACGGTCATTGGTGGGTCGGGTAATTTATTTGCTTCCGTTCTCGGATCTGCTTTTTACTTGTTAATGGCCGATTGGTTGTCCTCACTGTGGCCGCGTTGGTTATTGCTGCTGGGTTTGGTGCTGATGGCGGTGAGTCTCTGGATGCAGCGTGGTTTGTGGGGTTTGGGTGAGAGTGCTTGGCGTCACATTGACAACAAGTTCGGGAGCAAAAATGACTAATCCCATTTTGTTGGAAGCCATCGGCATTGAAAAGTATTACGACAAGTTTGCTGCGTTGGGGGGTGTGAATTTGAAAGTGCGCGCCAACACCGTGCACTCCGTGATTGGCCCCAATGGTGCTGGAAAGACCACACTATTTCACATGCTCACCGGTACCAAAACCGTCACTCGGGGTCGTATTTTGTTTGATGGGCAAGACGTTACGAGCGAACCAGACCATCGACGTGTACAGCGGGGTATGGCGCGTGCGTTTCAGGTGACGAGCTTGTTTCTCAGTCTGTCTGTACGCGAAAACCTGCGCCTGGCTGCGCAGGGCATTTCTCCGGCTAAGGCGCTCAACTGTTGGCATGAGCCGACAGGACCACGCGATTGCAGTGAGACCGTAGAGCGTGTCCTGGAAAAACTAGGCTTGGAGAGCTATGCGCTCACACCGGTTGGCAATTTGTCACATGGTCAGCAGCGGCGTTTAGAAGTGGGAATGGCGCTTGCTGCGCACCCCAAAGCGATTTTTCTAGACGAGCCTACCTCGGGCATGGGCATTGACGACTTGGATGAAATGAAACGCTTGATTCGAAGTCTTCGCGAGGACCATACCGTCGTTTTGATTGAGCACAACATGGATATCGTGATGGACATTTCCGACACAGTCACTGTGATGCAGCAGGGCTGCATCCTTGCTGAAGGTTTGCCCCATGAAATTCGCAGTGACGATCGCGTCCGATCCGCCTATCTTGGCAACATGATCACCGGAGGTAAAGCATGATTCTGGAACTTGATGATGTGCATGCCCATTACGGAAAAAGTCATGTGCTCCAGGGGGTAACTCTTGAGGTCAATGACGGTGAATTGGTGACGCTTTTGGGACGCAATGGGGCTGGAAAGACCACCACCCTCAAAAGTATCGTTGGCGTTGTACCTCCTTCGCAGGGATCGATCCGATTTTGTGGTCAGCCCATTCAAGGTTTGCCTCCACACTTGATCGCCAATCGGGGCATCTGCCTTGTTCCTGAGAACAGAGGAATATTCAAGCTGTTGACAGTAGAAGAGAACCTGATGCTGGCGCAACGAAAGCGATCGCCATGGCAGTTGGACGATGTTTACCGCATTTTCCCAAGGCTCAAAGAGCGACGCAAAAACGGTGGTGCGCAACTTTCAGGTGGCGAGCAACAGATGCTGGCGATTGGCCGAGCCTTGATGAACGATCCGAAGTTGTTGATGCTGGACGAACCCGTGGAAGGTCTTGCGCCAGTGATCGTGGAAGAAATTGTCGGGCAACTCAACAGCATCAAGACCTCCGGTGTGGCGATATTGCTGGTAGAGCAAAACTTGGAAGTTTGCACGCAGTTGGCCAATCGTCACTACATCATCGAACAAGGCCAAATCGTCTATGGGGCTTATAACGCCGATTTTCTGAACGACACCGAAGTCAAGGATCGTTACTTGGGTGTGGGCTTGGCATGAAGGTGTTCATCTTGGGATCCCTTCAAAAGTCCTGTCCCTTCGTCTTATTCATTGGGTTTTTTCATGAACACTAAAACTATTTTCGATATCGGATCGATCCGCATCAACGGCCAGCGGCTGTGGGACTCCCTGATGGAGTTAGCACAGATTGGGGCCACCCCTAAGGGGGGAGTGTGTCGCCTGACCCTCACCGATTTAGACAAGCAGGGCCGTGACTTGGTCGCTCGGTGGGCGCGTGAGGCGGGTATGACCGTCACCATCGACAAGATTGGCAATTGTTTCATGCGCCGCCCTAGTCGCAACAACCATCTGCCCCCCATCGTCACTGGCAGCCACATTGATACCCAGCCCACGGGCGGGAAGTTCGATGGCAACTATGGCGTGCTGGCCGGTCTGGAGGTGGTGCGCACCCTGAACGATTTAGGGATAGAAACCGAAGCCCCTATT
>JACCED011849352.1_pt1 | contig 10743 bp, 7 predicted proteins | sample 7455021 | NCBI WGS metagenome assembly JACCED01 (sample SAMN15323456, study PRJNA562643) | freshwater metagenome | isolation source: river surface water | place: USA:Blue River Watershed | collected 2017-08-19 | reverse complement strand
TCTTCCACCCGGTGGGCACGACCAAGATGGGCCGGGACGATGACCCGATGGCGGTCCTCGACTCCGAACTGCGGGTACGCGGCGTGGGCGGGCTGCGGGTAGTGGACGCGGGCGCGATGCCCACCATCACCAGCGGCAACACCAATGCGCCCACCCTGATGATGGCGGAGAAGGCCGCCAACTGGGTGCTGTCGGCAGCGGCCTGAAGGGCCCCCGCAGGCCCTTCCGGGCCATCGTCCTGGCCTCACCCTGACCCAGGCACTGATCCTCGCCTTCGGCCTCGACCGGCCGCTGCCGAGGGTTTTCGCCAGGGCCGGGAAAGTCCTGATGCCCCACCGAGGGGCCGGGGCCTAAAGTCTCGCCAACTCGCAGGCCCCCCTGAGGCGGCTGCTGAAAAGCGAGAGGTCCGAGGAGACATCGGAGACATCGACAGAACAAGACGGACGCCTCCACGATGAGGCGTCCAAGCAAAGGCGCCGTGAGGCGCCTTTGCTTTTTGGCAGGCTGATCGCCGCGGTATGCGCAGGGTCGATGAGACAATCGCCCTCATGGACTTGCTGCTGATGGTGCTGGCCTCGCTGGGGGCTGGCTTCGTGGATTCGATCGTTGGCGGCGGCGGCCTCCTTCTGACGCCCGCGCTCTTTGCCATCTTTCCCCATGCGGCCCCCGCAACGCTCTTCGGCCTGAACAAGAGCGCCTCGGTCTGCGGCACGTCTTTCGCCGCATTCCAGTATGGGCGCCGCGTTACGCTGCCTTGGCGCGCATTGCTGCCTGCCGCACTCGCCGGACTGGCGGGCGGGTTCACCGGGGCCTGGTGCGTGACCGTGATATCGCCTGACTTTCTGCGCAAGGGCCTCCCGCTGGTGCTGCTTGTGGTGCTGGCCTATACCCTCGCGCGCAAGGACCTAGGGCGCGAGCATGCGCCGCGTCTGGCGCCGGGGCCCGAGCGTCTGGCGGCGATGGCGATTGGCCTGGCCATCGGCTTCTACGACGGCTTCTTCGGCCCGGGCACCGGCAGCTTCTTTATCTTTCTGTTCGTGCGGGTCTTGGGCTACGACTTCCTGCACGCCTCGGCCGCTGCCAAATTGCTCAATGTCGCGACTAACGCCGCCGCACTGACCCTCTTCGCGGTTAAGGGCCATGTCTGGTGGCACTATGCCGTGGCCCTCGCCTTGGCCAACATCGCTGGCAGCCTGCTGGGGACGCGTCTGGCCCTGCGTCATGGCGCTGGCTTCGTGCGCGGGATGTTCATCCTGGTGGTCAGCGCCCTGATCCTCAAGACCGGATACGACGCTTTCCTGCGCTGAAGACGGGCCGGGCGCCCCGATAATCCTCGTCCATGGACGACATCGTGCGCCAGGCCATCGCCAAGTGGCCCAATGTGCCCCACTGCTACGGCTGGCTGGGCCTTGATGCGCGCGGGGGCTGGTACATGCGCGATGACCGGGTGCAAGCACAGGGCCCCTTTCCGCAAGCCAAGGGCTCGCTGCTGCGGCACGAGAAGCTGGTCGAGTTCATCCACCGCAACTACGAGCGTGATGCCCAGGGCCAGTGGTTCTTCCAGAACGGACCGCAGCGGGTGTATGTCGAGCTCGAGGTCGCGCCGCTGGTCTGGCGCCTGGGGGCGGACGGTAGCGTCGAGGCCCATACTGGGCGCTCTGCCCAGGTGCAGGGCTGCTACCTCGACGAGCTGGGTCACCTGTACCTCAACAGCGACATCGGTTTTGGCCTCGTCCACAGCCTCGACATGGGCCTTGCCGCTGAGGCGGTAGAGTCCGGGCGCTGGCAGCCGGAGGCGGTGGAGAGCCTGGCACTCCCGGCACGCTTTGGCTTCGTGCGCAGCCCCGGCGAGGCACGCGCAGGCTAGGCCCAAGAAGGCGTCGGCTCCGCGGCGCACGCGAGCGCCCAAGAAAAAAGGCAGGCCGAGGGCCTGCCTTTGCATGAGCGGAGTCCGCCTTACTTCGCGGCGGAGGCGGCAGCAGCCGGCCGGTCGGGAATGGGGAACTTGCCGCCGGCGGCGTTGGTCATGTAGACCACGCTGCGCCCGATTTCGATGTCGTCGAAATCACCGCCGCCTTGGGCGCCCATCGCGCCCTTGCCCTTGAGGGCAGAGGTCAGCAAGGCCTCGTAGCCCTTGGCGATACGCGCGCCCCAGGCGCCGGCATCACCAAACTTGGGAGCACCCGCAGCGCCGCTGGCGTGGCAGGCGAGACATTGAGCCTTGTAGACCTCTTCGCCAGCGCGCAGGGGGCGGTCGGCGTCACGAATCTCAACCTCGCCGACCTTGCGCAGACGCTCCGCCACGCCGCGCTCCTGGTCCTTGGCGGCTACGCCACCGAGTGCGTAGCGCTCGGGCTGACCGCTGCCTGCGGGCTTGCTCTCGGAGGTGACATAGGCCACCAGGCCGATGATGATGAAAACCGGAATGACGAATGCGGCGAGCGACGCCCACATGAGCTGCTTCGGGGTCTTGATCGGGCCGGTGTGGGCTTCTTCCTGGTGGTTATCGCTCATGGCGTCCTCTGGGGGGAAATGCGGGGAGAGTTGTCGGACGGGTTCGGAACAACCGGCGATTATAGAGGGGCACCCCGACCATTCGCGACGCAGCACCTTGCCCCGAGCCCCATGGGGCTGGGGCGCCAGTACAATCGCTGCTCACGCGCGGCTGTAGCTCAGTGGATAGAGTATTGGCCTCCGAAGCCAAGGGTCGTGGGTTCGATCCCCGCCAGCCGCGCCAGATGCCAACGCCCGCCGGGCAACTGATCGGCCGCAAACCCCCTCTCGCGAGCACCGGCTTCTCACGCAGGGAGCACGCTTCGCCTTGTTTGGCCTTGTGGCCCTAGAAGCTGCTCCCGACAGACATCCACGCCCGAGGCGTACGCTGCACCGAGTCCGACAGGGCCTCGCCGCCCTGAGAAGCCCATGACACGGTGGCATCCACATTCAGCTTGCCCTGGTTGAATCGCAGACCGATACCGTGACCTGCGATGGCCCGATGATTGGGGCTCGCAGGCGATGCCAGGCTCGCGTTCTTGGCGTTCAGGACGACCCGGCCCGCGTCGTGGAACAGGTAAGGAACATACGCACCAATGGCGTAGCGAATCTCGACTTGCGCCAGCCAACCCGCATCCCCGTTGCCTTCACCCACCGGATAGGCCCGGACCCCGCTGGGACCCCCTAGGCTGAAGGACTCCGAGGAATCCAAATTCTTGCTTGCCTCTTGTGTGGACAGACGCGCAAACCCCACCAGGCCTGCCCATCGTGTGGCCTGCACGCGAGCGATATCGAGGTTCACCTTCCTGAATCCACCGCGGGTATCCTGACCGCTGCTCTCATCGCTGCCTTGCAGGGACAAGCCCAGTCGCAAGGTTCCAGAGGTGTAGGCCAGGCTGCCGTAGGTCACGCCGCCCCCCCACAGGGTGTCGCGCCGATCAAAGGAAAGCGTGAACGGCAGACTGTCGCTGAGCTTCCGGTCGTCGGCACCGCTGGACCGCTGCCGGTCATTGAGTGACTTCTGCTGTATCGTGACCGCGAGATTGAGGTTGGCCTTTTGCGAGCGGACCAACGGGTAGGTGAGCCCCAGGGTAGAGACTCTGGCCGAGCCCGTAGCGCCCAAGGCGCTGTAGTCCTTGCTCAGTAAGTAGTAGGTCTCCGAGTGGCCGGCGTTGCCACGCAAGCCCGAGGCGCCCAACGGCAGGCTGTAGCCGAGGCTGCCCAACCACATGCCCTCGTCAGAATAGAGGAGCCGGAGCGACGCCTGGTCACCAAAGGTGAAGGGGCTGTCCCATTGAAAATTGGCACGCACACGATGCTCGCCGGTGAAGCGGTTGCCGTGGTTGTCCAGGCCGACATCCCCGCTGAAGCCGGGCCTGCGATCGATCCGCACGTCCAGGTCGCCGGATCCCAGTTCACGACCGGGACGAATGATGGGCGCGATCTTGATTCCGGGCTGATCGTCAAGGATCAAAGTGGTGCGCTCGAGGAGCTTGCCGTTGATCACGCTCCCGGGGCTCAGGATCCCGAGGAATTTCGACGCCGGGCCGGTCAATGCTTCATCTCCAAGGGCCTGAACCGCACCGTAGCGCCCCTCCAGCACCTCGATGCGCAGTCTGCCCTGCGTACCTGCCTGCTGAGGCAGAAAGGCACGCGCGAACGGGTACCCAGCCTCGCGGTAGCGGTTGGCAATCGCTTCAGTCAAGCCACGCAAACCGGCCAGGTCATAGGATTTGCCGGCGTAGTCTCCCAGCACCTGAAGCAGCTGGTCCTCGGAGAAGACGCTGTTGCCTGAAATAGTGATGGACTCCACGGTGACCTTCGGTCCGCCCGCGGCCGTCGGGGCAGTCGCCGGTGTCTGGACGTTGACCGTTGAGCCCGCCGCTTGGGGGGGTTGAGGAGCGGGCCGTTGCTGCTGCAGGGTGCGCCCGGCGTCGGGTTGCTGCTGCGCCAGAGCCGAGGGCGCCCAGGTGGGCAATGAGGTCGCCAGCATCACCGCGATGCTGGACAGGCGAAAGTTTTTCATGGGAGGTCTCAATCTGGATAGGGCGAGAACGAGGCGTCTGTGACTACTGGCGCTTCAGCGCCCGCCTTCGCTGTTGGGCAGGTTCAGGCCGCCGTTGACGACGAACACTCGCATGAAACCAAAGGGGTCGCGACCTGCACCCTCGACTGTCCCGGCACTGGCGGAGACAGTGCCGCTGGAGGAGGAGGATCCACCCCCCGGCGCTGCGCCACCGCCCGCCAGGCTCGAACCCGGAGCCGCTGTCTCAGGTGCGTCGGCCACGCCCGAGCCCGACGCGCTGGATGCAGCAGGTCCTGCTGCGCCCGGTGCCGGCGCGGCAGGCCCTGCCATGCCAGGTGCTGTCGCGCCAGGCGCGCTGGGTGCGCTGGGTGCGCTACCAGCGGCCGGCGTAGACAGTTGCACGAACGCCAAGCCGCCCGTCACGTTGAACACAGGCAGGGAGCCTTGGTTTGACAGCACCACGGTCGGCGGCGGCGCGGTCGGGGACAAGCGGTTCATGCCTTGGGGGCCGGGGGCCGGCAGCGGCGGCGGCGATGCCTGCGCCACAGAGACTGCGCTGCTGCGTGGAACCTCGGTGGGGACCGTCGCAACCGCGACGCCGGCCGATTGAGCGACCGAGGTGACCACCGTGTTCAGCTGGGCCGCCGGCGCGGCGGCGTAATACCAGGTCATCCCGTCGCTCTGACCGACCGCGAGGTTTTGCAGACGGATGAACAAGGCATAGGAGCCGTCTTCTCCACTAGGCTCACCGCGCGAAATTTCAGAGGTCCGCGGGTTGATGCCGGTGGCGTTGGTGAAATTACAGCACCGGGCGATCGAGGTGTCCGCACCACTCGAGGTTGAATAAAAGAGGATGGCCGCGCCCTCGCCGGTGTTGAATTCGGTGATCTTCAGCGCCTTGGACTGTTGGTCCTGGGCGGTGATGGGCGTAAAGCCCGTGCTGGTGAGGTTGCCCTTGTATTTGAATTGGCTATCCCGAGTCGCCACGTAGTCGTCTTGGGTTCCTACCCACAGTCGCAAGTTGTCGGCTGTGCCGGACCCCACGTTGGCGAGCGAGGTGTCGACCTTCACGAAGGAGGCCCCAGGCGACAAGGTGTAGGTGTTATCAACCCTCACGGATTCACCGCCGCCAAAACCGAGGGTCACCCTGGAGGTGATCACGCCGGTACCCTCGCGGTAGCCTGAGATGTCATAGCGTCGGCCGGAAATCGCGCCAGCCAGGGTTGTCTGGCTGTCGAGAAGCGACCCGTTCCGGTTCCAGCTGTCAGTGCCAACCCCCCCAGCGCCCACCTCCATGTTCAAGGGGTAGTTGCTGTAGGTGAGCTTGAACCAGGCGTTGCGCGTCGTCCCGTTGACCACAGAGGTGTTGTCGAAATACCAGGGCTGCTCGAGCAGGCCATTCGTGTTGAAGGCGGCCTGGGTTCCATTGCCGAAGCGCAGATTGCCGTTGTCGAAAATCAGGTTATTCGTCGTTCCGGAAGAGCCCTTCTTCCAGGTGAACGCGGTGGGCGAGGGGATATAAACACCCGCGGAACTACCCACCGTGTAGCTTGAACCTGTGCCAGCGGCCGACGACTGGCCGTATTCGAAAGCCAGGGTGCCGGTGCCAGTGGCTGTCAAGCTGGCGTTGATGTTGATGTTGCCGCCCGAGGTGAGCGTGAGCTTGTTGGCAGACCAACTCACCGCATCGTTGATATTGATCGTGTTGTCGGCCTGGAGCTGAATGTTCGTGCCTGCGAGGCGGGACGCCAATGCCGCGCCGGTTTCGTCGCCACCGCTCGCGGCCACCGTGTAGACAGCCGGGTCGATCAGCCAGGTGCCGGTCTGGCCCGAGGCGGACCGGGTCGTCACCTGCAGATCAGGGCTCGTCACGACTTTATTGCCGCTGGTCTCGATGAAGCCGCCGTCGCCGCCCTGGGGGGCCGATGCGTCGAGCTTGCCGCCTGCGTGGGTGGTCCCGTCGTGGGCGAACAGGATGATTTCACCCTTCTTGCCGGTCGCCAGCGTCTGCGCCTCGATCACGCCGGTGTTGTTGATGACACTGCTGTTGAGGCTTCTCGCGGCTTGCGAGGTCAGCAAGACCAGACCGCCATCGGCCTTGATCGCGCCACCGTTCTGAATGAGGGTTTCCAGCGTTTCGTTTTCGACCTGCAATTTCACCGGCCCGCCGATGTCCAGCGTCACCTTGCTGCCAGCGCCGAGCAGGACGTTACCTGCCTTTGCCGTGAGAGTGCCGTCGTTGACGATCCTGGCGGCAATCATCGCAATCGTCCCGCCCTGGGCCGCCCGGATGCTGCCCTGATTGGTGACCGCAGCGGTGCTCGAGCCGGCGAAGGTGTACTTGCCGGCCATGAAGTCGGCGTTGCTCAAATGGAGGGTGGAGGCGACGAGACCCCCCACGTCGACCTGCGCGCCTGGAGCAAACAAGACGCCGTTGGGATTGAGCAGAAACACCTGGCCGGTGGAGGTGAGCCGCCCATAGATCTGACTGGCGTTGGTGTCGCGCACCCGGTTGAGTGCCACACCGCCACTGGGCTGCTGAAAATGCACCTGGGCCTGGCTGCCGACGTTGAAGCTGCTCCACTCAATGGCTGCGCGCTGGGTGCTTTGCGTCACCTCCATGCGGGCGCCGCTGGTGCTGATGCTGGCATTGCCAGCAACGACCTGGCCTCCCGTCGGTGTCTCGGTTGATCCTGGCGCCGCCGAAACTCCACCGGCCAGCAAGAGACCCGCGGCCAGCAAGACACCGCCGCTCTTGCCTGTGGTGACGCTTGCCCTTGGGGCTCCGGGTATCGGCGTCTTCTTTGCTGGATTGCCGACCCAGCTTTTCGAGAATTTCATGGCGTCACTTCCTCTGGGATTTGTATGCCACAAGCTCGCTGCGTGGAGGATTAGTGGCAGATTTGACTATCATCAACCAAGCGGGATAAACAAGATAGTCGACATAGGTTCTAACAAGTTCTGACTACCCTCCTGACCAAGACCGCCATAATTTTGGGGTTGACGAGGTGGTCGTCCTGATGCGCGCGCCCTTCAAAAAAGCCCTGCTTGGAACGACGCTCCACTCAGCGCACAATGCCAGCCTGATTGCTTGGTATAGCGGTTGAGACGGAGCCTTTGCCGTCGGCCGCGCCTGACACCCACACCCCGTCCATGACACCGCCCGTGCCGACGCTGGTCCACCGATTCACCCGCCGGGTGGCTTTTGGCCTGCCCGCCGACGCGCAGGCGCCAGCCGACCCGCTGAACTGGGCGCAGGCGCAAGTCGCCCAGACACCCCCCATCGACATCCTTGAGCGAGACGGCACTCGCCGCGCCGATCTGCCCGAGGGCATGCGGCTGCTGTGGGAGATGGACGAGGTGATGACGGCCTTCCATCAGCACCAGGAGGCGGAGCGGGCCTCCTTTGCCAAGGGCCGCAGCCTGCCGCGCGAGCAATACGCGCAGGAGCGCAAGCGCGAGATCGAAATTCCCTACCACCGCCTCGAGCACTGGAAGGAGACGCAGGCGCGCGTCAGCACCGCCTTGCATGGGGCCGCACCGGTGTTCGAGCGCTTCTGGCATTTCTGGGCCAACCACTTCATGGTGGCGCCGGGCAATCAGAACAACGACACCCTGGTCGGGCCCTTCCAGCGATCGCTACGCCCGAAGATGCTGGGGAATTTTCGCGACCTGCTGTGGCACGCGACAGTCCACCCGGCAATGCTGGTCTATTTGGACAACAACGAGAACACCGGCCCGCGCTCGCGAGCCGTGCGCGAGGGCTGGACGCGTCGAAGCATCAATGAGAATCTGGGCCGGGAGTTGCTCGAGCTTTTTTCTCTGAGTCCGGAAGGCGGCTATACCCAGCAGGATGTCGAGGCGACCACGCTACTGCTCACCGGCTGGCGCGACATGAAGCCTGACCGTCACCGCAAACCCGGCGTGCCCCTGGGCACCTACTTCGACTTCAACCACCACGAGCCGGGTGCGCAAACGGTCATGGGCAAAACCTACACCGCCTTCGTTCGCCAAGACAGCAAGCTCGCCGATCTGGTGACCGACCTCGCCCAGCACCCCGCCACCGCCCGGCACCTGGCGCGCAAGCTGTGCGTGTATTTCATCGACGACGAGCCGCCGGCACAGGCGGTGGCGCATGTGGAGCAAGTATTCCGGCAAAGCCGCGGCGACCTGCCTGCGGTGCACCGTGCGGTCATCGAAATGTGCTGGGTGCACATCGCGAGTACCCGTAAGCTGGCCTCGCCCGAAGCCTGGCTGCTGCAGTGCCTCACCCTGACCGGACTCGATCTGCCCCGAGCGATCCCGGTGGACGATCGCGGCGGCATCAAGACGCACTATTTGCTCGGGGATTTGGGCCAACCGATTCCCCGTTGCCCCCAGCCCAATGGCTGGCCGATTCGTTCGGTCGACTGGATTTCCAAAGAGCTGATGGACCGCCGAGTGCGCTACGCCGGGCTGCTGTCCAACGACCTGGGGCGCCAGCCCGCAGCAATGGTGCGCATGCTCGAGGTGCAGTCCGAGCGGCACCTCGCCGAGGGCAGCGCCGAGCAGGCGCTGGTGCGCACAGCGCTGGCGCGCCGTGACCTGCGCAGCGCCAACACCTTGCTCCACGTGAGCCCCTCCCTTTTGTGGGCCTGATGGGGGCCTGATGCCGATGGACCGCCGACACTTCCTACGCAACGCCAGCGGTCTGGCCGCGCTCACTTTCGCAGCGGCACCCTCGGCCTGGTCCAGCGCCGACGCGGACGCGCCACGGCTGCTGGTAGTCATGCTGCGCGGCGGGATGGACGGTCTGACTGCGGTACCGCCAGTGGGAGACCCGGACTACGAAGCTATTCGGCCCACCATCGGCATCCGCGGCGCCTTGCGTCTGGACGGCTCCTTCGCCCTGCACCCGGCAATGAAGCAGCTGCACCAGATCTGGAACGATGGCCAGCTGGCTATCGTGCATGCCACCGGCTTTGGTTACACCGGCCGCTCGCACTTCGAGGGCCAGGACATCATGCAATCGGGCATGGCCAAGCCCTACACCTCGTCCTCGGGCTGGCTGGGCCGGGCCATGCAGGCGGCTCAGGCAGGCGGTGGTGTTTCGATCTCGATCCCGATGCCCTTGATTCTTCGTGGCAATCACCAGGCCTCCACCCAGTTCCCCAACTGGATGCCCATCCCCAGCGAGCCGGTGGCCCAAGCCTTGACGCAAGTCTGGGCCAGCGATCCGCTGCTGGCGCCCTTGGCCCCGGTGATTCAGACAGAGAGCCTGCGCCTGCGTCAGACACCAGGTATGCGTCCCGACTTCGCGACGGCGCGCTCGCTGCCAGAACTCGGTCGCCTAGCGGCCGAGGAGATGCGCGCGCCCCAAGGCCCGCGGCTGGGGCTGATCGACTTCACCCATGGCTTCGACACCCATGCCAGCCAGGGCGGCGACGCCGGCAGCCATGCCGAACAGCTGGCCACGCTCGACCGGGTGGTGGCGGCCTTCAAGACCCATATGGGCCCGCTGTGGGCGAAGTCACTCGTGGTCACCGTGACCGAATTCGGCCGCACCGCAGCCGAGAACGGCACGGCCGGCACCGACCATGGCGTCGGCAGCTGCTGCCTGCTCGCGGGTGGGCTGGTGCATGAGTCGCGGGTCTACGCGCAGTGGCAAGGCCTGCGCAAGCCGCAACTGTTCGAGGGCCGCGACCTGCCCGCAACCACCGATGTGGCGGCGGTGTACGCGCGGGTGGTGGAAAGGGTGTTCGGGCTGCCTCCGGCGCTCATCGCCGAGCAGGTGCTCGCACACCGCAGCAGCCCTGCGCTCAAGAGCCTGCTGGACCTGGGTTGAGCGCGGGTCCGGGCGCCGCCAGACCATCCGGGCTCAGCTGTCCACGCCCAGGCCCTCGCCGGTGTCTTCCTGGCCCTGTTCCGTTACCACGCGCGAGGCGGTCGATGCGGCGGAGGCGAGGGCCGTAGGGGCAATGCGGACATTGGGGGCAAGGGCCCGGGGCTCCGAGGCCACAGCAATTGTCGGCATCACGCTGGCCGGGATCACGCTGCTCGGCCCGTGTGCAATCGTCCCCACTCCCTGGCGCCCCCCACCTTGGGTCAGCGAGCGTGCCAGCGTGTCTCGCTTGGCGGACTCCCAGGCATCAGAGACCGCGCGGGCGAATGACAACTCACGTTGTTTGGGAAGGGTGTGAAGCACCAGAAGGTTCGCCTGTTCGGGCTGCAGGCCCGCATTCTTC
>JACCED011033662.1_pt1 | contig 10748 bp, 10 predicted proteins | sample 7455021 | NCBI WGS metagenome assembly JACCED01 (sample SAMN15323456, study PRJNA562643) | freshwater metagenome | isolation source: river surface water | place: USA:Blue River Watershed | collected 2017-08-19 | reverse complement strand
CCTCCCAGCTTGTTTTGCAAGCCGGGCTCGACAGCGAGGGGCAGATACAGCTGTATCTGGCCAATGGCCAGCAAATCGGCAGCGACAGCGTCAAGAAGTGGTTGGCCAGCCTGTGAGGGCCACCGATCCGATGAACCTCAACCCCATTTTTAAACAGGAGCAATGACATGAGCACCTATGGCATCAGTCTTTCGGGTCTACAAAACAGCTCGCTGGCCATTGACGCGGCCAGCAACAACATCGCCAACGGCACCACGGTGGGCTACAAAGCGGGTGAATTCATGTTCGCCGATCAGTTTGTCAAGGCCGTGAACCCTGCGGACCGGGCGCGGGTCGGCATGGGCTCACAGAACATGGGGGTGCGCCGGCCCATGATCCAAGGGACCGTGACCAATTCCAGCAACCCCTTGGACATGGCGATCAGCGGGCAGGGCATGTTCCGCTTGCTCAGCGGTTCTGGTGGAGTGAGCAGCGTGGACCCAGGCGCCGTTTACTACACCCGCAACGGCCAGTTCAAAGTCAATCAAGAGGGCTACATCGTCAACCAAAACGGCATGTATCTCACGGGTTACCAGGCCAGCGCCGATGGCAAGCAGATCTCTGACGACTTGTTGCGCAACCACGGCCTGCTGAAAATGCCCGACAACCTGCTGGCGGGCCAGAAAACCTCGCTGTCACAAATTGGCGCGACCCTCGACTCGACGGCCACCGCCTACACCACGACGGGCAATTTGGCTTTCGACCCCAAGCAGACCACTTACAACAACAAAACCAGCCAAACGGTTTACGACACAGACGGCAACAGCCACACCTTGGAGGTGTACTACCGCCGGATCAGCGACGGCACCCTGAAGATCCGCAGCGAAGCAGCGGGTACCGGTTACACCTATTCTCCCAGTCCTGCGTCCACGCCCAATGTGGAGGGCACCACGAAAGTGGTGATCAATGCAGGCGCCACCCTGCGCATGGACACGGCCGCCTTGGCCAGCACCAAGTCCAGCACGGCCAGCACGGGCACCACGGTCACTTTGACGTCGGCCGCCAGCAATGCGGGCAATGCCGTCGATGTGACGGGCAAGCGCTTGTTCATCAATGGGGTCGACAGCGGCGTCACGGTGAGCTCAGGGGGCAACAGCAGCACACTGACCTTGTCGGGCTCGGTGAATGTGCCGTCTGGGGCCGCCTTGACGTTTTACGATGGGGTCAAGGCCACCGTCACCTCGTCGGCCAATGCCACCACCAACAGCACCGCCGTGACCTTGTCGGCGGCCGCCAGCAGCGATGTCACGGGCAAAAGGATGTTCATCAATGGCGTTGACAGCGGGGCCATCGTGAGCTCGGGCGGGGCGACCACGGCCTTGGTGTTGTCCGATGCGGTCAGCGTACCGGCGGGTGCGACTTTGACCTTCATGGATGAGTTGAACATGACCCTGATCTCGCCCGACGGGCAACAGGTGTCGGTGACGGGCACCACCAACAAACCAGCCTCAGGCGGCGACTTGCGCGCCACCATGGCCAAAGTCGAGGTCTACACCTCGCTCGATGGCAAGTTTTATGACTTTGCGCCAGGGGCGACCTCCAGCCGCAGCATCACCCCGCAGATCGCAGGCCTGGGTTACAAGCCCTCGGCCTTGCTGGAGTTCATCGGCGGCAAGAACATCGACAGCTTCGTCACCGATGCCCTATCGGGCAACCCTTCCTTCAAAACCATCACCCAATTGAGGACCTCGGTCACCAACCAGGCGGGGGGCAAGGCCGACGTGGTGTTTGACCTGGATTTGACCAAGACCCAATTGCAATCGGGTTCTTTCCAGGTCGGACAAAACGTGCAAGACGGCCAAGCTACCGCGCGCTTGACCAACGTCACGATCGACGGCCAAGGCCGCATCGTGGCGGTCTATGGCACGGGTCAACAACGCTATGTGGGGCAAGTGGCGCTGGTGCATTTTGACAACTTTGATGGCATGGCCCCGATCGGTAGCAATGTGTTTGCGGCCACCCAGCAATCGGGCACCGAGTATTCAGACGAGGGCGTCTTGGTGGGGCGTGCGGGCGATGGGGGGTTTGGCGACATCAAGGCCCAATCCATCGAGTCATCGAATGTGGACATGGCCAACGAACTGGTGCGCTTGATGGTTTTGCAGCGCGCCTACTCGGCCAACTCGCAGGGCATGCGCGCATACGACCAAACCTTGCGCGACACCTTGCAGATGATGGGTTGAGGCTAGATACTCGCACGCAGGCTTGATCATGGACCGAACCATTTATACCGCCATGGCTGGCGCCAAAGGGGCGATGTCGCAACTGGCGGCCACCTCGCACAATTTGGCCAATGTGCAAACGCCTGGGTTTCGTGCGGTGTTGGCGCAGTACCGTGCGGTGGACGTCACAGGGGCTTACGCCGACGCGCGCGTGTCGATGGTGGATTCAACACCCGGCGCACAGTTTCAATCGGGGCCTTTTGTGGCCACCGATCGCCCGCTCGATGTGACCCTGCGGGAACAGGGCATGTTCAGCCTGTTGACCCCCTGGGGTGAAACCGTGCAGACCCGCGATGGGCGTTTCTCGCTCAACGAAGAAGGGGTTCTGACGGGGGCCAGGGGGTGGCCCGTGCTGGGTCTGGCCGGGCCGATCCAGATCGGCAAGCTCACCCACGATGTTCGCATCCAAGCCGACGGTTCGGTCTGGGGTACGCCCGAGGGCCAGACCCAAGCCCAGTGGCTGGGGCAATTGAAGCTGGTGTCTCCCCCGTCGATGCATGAGTTCCAACGCCGACCCGACGGCACCTTCACCACCCCGCAAGCACTGGAACACGACCCGCAAATCCGCTTGATGCCGGGGGGCCACGAGCAAAGCAATGTCATGCCGACCGAGACGATGGTCCAGATGATCGAAAACAGCCGACTGTTCGACTTGAATCTGCAACTGATCAAGTCGGCCGATCAAAACAGCAAAAGTGCGGACAGCTTATTGACGCTGGCCCGAAACTGAGGGAGGTGAACCCATGATCCGATCACTGTGGATTTCCAAGACCGGCCTGGATGCCCAACAAGTCAATCTGGATGTGATATCGAACAACCTGGCCAATGTCTCGACCACGGGCTACAAACGGGTGCAGGCTTCTTTCGATGACCTGATGTACCAGACCTTGCGCACGCCCGGCACCGAAGACGAGCTGGGCTCCCTGATCAGCACCGGCTTGCAAGTGGGCAATGGCTCCAAGATCGGGGCCACCCAGCGCATGCTGGGTCAAGGGACTTTGTTGCAAAGCCAGAATCCCTTGGATGTGGCGGTCAATGGCCCGGGTTACTTCAGCGTGGAAACGGCCCAGGGCGTGGCCTACACCCGCAAGGGCAATTTCACCCGCAGCGCCAGCGGCCAGATCGTGAGCACGGAAGGCCATCCTTTGCTGTCGACGACCGGCACGCCGCTGACCATCCCGGTACAGGCGACCAGCATCCAGATTTCTGCCGATGGGCAAGTCAGTTACCTGACCGCTGGCAACGTCAACGCGCAGACGGTGGGACAGATCGCGGTCACGCATTTCATCAACCCGGCGGGTTTGATCGCCCAAGGCGGCGGGCTGTTTCGAGAAACCGCCGCCTCTGGTGCGCCTCAGGTGCAGGTCAGCACCAGCCAGACCGGATCGGCGAGCACGCTGAGCCAGTATTTCACCGAGCAGTCCAACGTGAATGTGGCCGAAGAATTGGTGCAGTTGATTGCCGCACAGCGGGCCTACGAAATTGCCGCCAAGGGCGTGACCGCCTCCGATCAAATGTTACAGAAATTGGCTCAACTATGAACCGCTTATTCATGCCTATGGGCTTGCTTCTTTTGGTGGGGTGTGCCGCGCAAAGCTCTTTGCACAAAGCCCCTTCCCTGGCCGAGCAGCCCCCCCAAGAGACCTCCCCTTATCCGAATCAAATGATCAGTCAGGGTAGCCTCATGCTCACCCCGCTCCAGCCCATGGGTCAGGGTCGAGGTTTGTTCGAAGAGCGCCGCGCCCAGCGGCCCGGCGACACCTTGACCGTGGTGTTGAACGAGACCACCCAAGCCAGCAAAGGGGGTGGCACCAAGGCCAATCGCCAGTCCAACAGCCAAGCCCAGCTGGGCCTGGGGGTCCAGCGGGCCAACACCGCTGGCAACCCCCACTCGCTGGGCGTGAACGGGCAGGGTCAGCTGGGGTTTGATGCCCAAGGCAGTGCCAGTGCCTCTAACCAATTCAGTGGAACCATCACCGTCAGCGTGCTGGAGGTCTTGCCCAACGGCAACCTGCGGGTGCGTGGGCAAAAGTACTTGGCCATCGGGGCCGAGGAAGAGGTGATCCAGTTTTCTGGCATCGTCTCGCCCCTGGTGATCCAGGGCAACACGGTGTTGTCTTCTCAAGTGGCTTCGGCGCGCATCGAGTACCGAGGGGCGGGTGTGACCGATGAAGTGCAACGCGCCGGTTGGTTGCAAAAAGCCATGATGAAGTTCAGCCCCCAGTGAGGTCACCATGACACGTTTCTTTCTGTTCCTCGTGTTGGCTTGTAGCGCCGGGTGTCCCTGCCTTGCCCAGCAACGGTTGCAAGATGTGGTGACGGTGCAAGGGGAGCGCAGCAATGCCCTGATCGGCTATGGCTTGGTGGTCGGCTTAGACGGGACGGGCGACATCGGGGGGCAAAGCCCCTATGCGACGCAAAGCATCGCCACCATGCTCACCGCCCTGGGCGTGGCCTTGCCTCCAGGTGCCACCGCCCAAGGGCGCAATGTGGCCGCCGTCATGGTCACGGCCGATCTCCCGACCGGGGCACAACCAGGTCAGGTGCTCGATGTCACCGTGTCTTCCATGGGCAATGCCCGCAGCCTCAGGGGGGGCACCTTGTTGCTCACGCCCCTGCGTGCCGCCAACGGTCAGATTTACGCCCAGGCCCAAGGCGCCATGCTGGTGCCGGGTCAGTTGGGGGGCGACCGCCAAACCTGGGTGCAACAGGGCCACCAAAGCGCAGGTCGCATTGTGGCGGGCGCGCGGGTCGAACTGTCCAGCCCAGAGGTGTCTTTGCCCGATTGGGTTGAACTGCAACTCAAGCGACCCGAATATGGCCACACCCAACGGGTCGTCGAGGCCCTGCGGACCCAATTGGACGAGGGGCAGGTGCAGGTCATGGATCAGCGGCGCATCCGGGTGCGCATGCCCGATGAACCCGCGCAACGGGTCCAGCGCATGGCCCAGTTGATGGACCTCCCGGTCGAGCGTTGGGCCGAGCGCCCCAAGGTGGTGGTCAACGGTCGCACCGGAACCGTGGTGATGAACCAAGCGGTCGAGGTGTCGGCCTTCGCCGTGACGCACGCCATGCTCACCACACGGGGCGCGGCCACCCCCCTGGTTCATGCCATCCCGCCCAACTACCAGGGTTGGCAGCGCACCCCCAACGGGCGCTTGGGAACCAGATCAGCTCCCCCTGCTGCGGAGCCGAGCACCCTCTTTCACATCCCTGCGGGCACCTCATTAGAGTCTGTGGTGCAGCAGCTCAACCGCATGGGCACCAGCCCACAGGACCTGATCAGCATCTTGCAGGCGATGAAGCAGGCGGGGGCCCTGCAGGCCGATTTGGAGTGGATGTGAATGCCGTCCAGCCGCTGTCGGCGGTACCCCAGCGCCCGCCTGCCCCAGCCTCGGCCAGCGCCGAGCGCACGGTCCAAGAATTCGAGGCCGTTTTATTGCGTCAGATGTTTCAAAAAATGCGGCAATTCTCTTGGTCATCGGGCACCGACCCCAGTCTGGATTACCGCAGCCTGGGCGATGACGCGCTGGCCTCGCAACTGGCCCAACAAGACGCTTTGGGCTTGCGAAAGACCCTCTTGCCCCTGCTGGAGCAAATCCAATATGCAATAAAAAGTATACAAAAAGACCCAAATGACCGTATAGTAGCAGGTCACCACTACAACGAGGGGCCGCTGTGAACATCCATTCGGCATTGGACGGTGCGATGGCGGGTTTGCAGGCCGCCCAGCAGGGCCTGACGCTGACCGCACAAAACGTCGGCAACGCAAATCGCCCGGGCTATGTGCGCCGAAGTGCAGCCTCGGGGGCACCGGAACAAACCGGCGCCAACAACGGCACGCAGCCCCTGACCCTGCGCAACACCGACGCCTTGCTGTTTGAACAACTGGCCACGGTGACCGGCCGCGACCAATACGCCCAGACTTTGGTGCAGCGCACGTCCACCCTGAACGCCATGCTGGGCAAAGCGGATCAGTCTATTGCCCAGGCCCTGAGTCAATTCCTGAACGCCGCTGGCGCTTTGGCCAACGACGCATCCAGTTCGGTCTTGCAGGGCAACTTGGTGTCCAGCGCCCAAGTGTTGATGGATCGCTTGGTCAACTTCCAGTCCATGGTCGACACCGTTCGTCAGCAAGCCCAGCAAGGCTTTGCGGATCAGCTCAACCAGGCCAACACCGATCTGAGTCAGTTGGCCCAGATCAACAAGGCCATCGAGCAAGGCAGCAACCAGGGCAATGCCACGTCCGTGCCCGATTTACTGGACCAACGCGATGCGCTGATCCTCGATTTACAAAAACGCATCGGAGGGACGGCTTCGATTCAGTCCAACGGCACCGCCAACTACAGCTTGGGCGGGGTGCAGTTGGTCCAAGGCGGCACGGCCTATGCCTTTGCACAGGGCTCTGGCAGCACCACCCTCGGCGACGTGGCCCTGTCCGATGTGTACATCAAGACCACAGGTGGGGCATCGTCTGCGGATGCCATGGTCCGCACCCAGACCACCGATGCCTCGGGTCAAGCGGTGAGTCTGTTTCAGTCGGGATCGGTCGGTGCTGACGTCGAGCTGATGCAAAAATTCATCCCCGCCATGCAGGCCCGCTTGAACCTGGTGGGGGCCAGCATCGCCATCCAGGTCAACTCCACCAAGCGTGCCGATGGCACGTTGATTGCCCCGGTCTTTGGCTACGCAAATGCAACAGGGACCACCACATTGGCCAGCGACTTGGCCAACCGGGCGGGTTACACCGATGTGTCGAGTACGGCGACTTTCAAGCAAATGCTCGACGCCTTAGACCCCGCCAGTGCCTCATACTCACCTGCCGCCGTGGCCAAACTGAGTCAGAACGGCATCCAAATTTCACAAATGCGCTTGGTGTTGACCACCAGCAGCGCCAGCGTGGGCACCCTCGATGCCACGGCCGCCCGTGCGATCGAGGCCAATCGGGTCAGCTTGGGCGACCCCCTGGCCGCGATCAACAGCCAGTGGGCCCAAAAACTGTCGCAGTGGGGCCAAGACAAGACCTTGCAATCGACCTTGCTGAAGTCGGTCAGCGATCAGTACCAGTCGGTTGCTGGCGTGAACCTGGACGAAGAAGCCGTGCAGATGCAGACCTACCAGCGTCAGTACTCGGCCGCCAGCAAATTGATGCAAACCCTCAACCGCATGTTTGACGACTTGCTGGGCATGATGAGCCGGTGACAGACCATGCGAGTCAGCACGTCCCAATTTGTCCAACAAGGTCTTCGCGCCTTGCAAGACCAGTCGGCCTTGGCCTACGAGTACCAACGCCAGATTTCAGAAGGCACGCGTGCGGGCTTGGCCAGCGAAGCGCCCGATCTGGCCAGTGCGGCCGTGCGGGTGACCTTGTACGAGGCCCAGTTTGCCATGTACAAGAGCAACCAGCAAAGCATCGATCACAACTTGACGTTGGCTGAAAATCAACTCAATAGCGTGCACGAATCTTTGCTTCAAATCCGCACCTGGGCGACCCAGGCGCGCAACGACACCAACGGTGCTGACAAACGTCAAATATTGGGTGCGCAAATCGGGCAACTGCGCGCCTCCATCGCCCAATTTTCCAAAGCCACCGACGCCTATGGCTTGGCGGTTTTTCGCACCACCGCCATCCCCAGTGTGGACGTCGCGTCCGGCATTGGCATGCCAACGGCCGTGGCCTATGCCGATGTGATGGGGCGAACCGCCCCCGACGGTATCGGGGTCACGGGCCAGGTCGATATTTTGGATGCCCTCAGCCAGCTGGAGCAGACCTTGAAAGCCGGCACAGCACCCACCGATGCCCAAATGGATACATTGGCTCAAGGGCTTCAACAAGTGAACTTGGCGCTGGCCCAAACGGGCGCCTTGCACAAGCGCTTGGAGCAGGCCACACAGCTGGCCGACGATCAGGCGCTCGCGGCCAAAAAACTCAAAAGCGATTTGTTGGATGCCGACCCTGTTGAGGCCGCATCCAAGCTGGCACAAACCAACACTTTATTGAAAGCATTGCAGACCTTGTTGGGCTCTTTGGGCAGCAACAGCCTGTTTGACAAACTATGACTCTTTTCATCGGCTGGTTACTTTTGTGCTTCAGTGTGATTTGGGGCGTGGGGGGGTTTGGCGGTGGTTCGGCCATTCATTTCCGCGCCACCGATTTGATCATCATGGCGGGCTCTGCCTTTGGCGCCTTTGTGGCCGCCAATCGCAGGGCGGACCTCAAAAGCATAGGCCGCCTGATGCGGCAATTTCTCTTGCTCACTCGCAAGCGCCAGCGCCAGCGTTGTTTCGAGTTGATGTGCCTGATGTTTGATTTGCTACAGCTGGCCCAGGTCAAAGGCGTGCGCAGCCTGGAGCAACACGTCTTCAAGCCCGAGCAAAGCCCCTTGTTTCAGAAATACCCCTTGTTGCTCGAATACCCCCGTTTGGTCGAGTTCATCACCGACAGCCTGCGCCTGATCTCCGATGGCTCTGCATCGGCGGGGCAACTCAAGCAGACGCTGGAGCACGAGTTGGAACTGATCGAAAACGAGAGTTCGGTGCCCATCCGTTCTTTGCAATGGATCGGCGACGCCATGCCCGCTTTTGGCATTGTGGCGGCCATCACCGGCATGGTGCATGCCCTGAACAACATCGGCAAGATCGCCCCCTCCGAGATCGGCTTGCAGATCGCCGCTTCGATGACGGGCACCCTGTGCAGTTTGTTGCTGGGTTACGGCATCGTCATGCCCATGTCACGGCGGCTGGAAAAAATCGTTCAGTCGGAAATGAACCTCTACTCGGCCTCGTGCGACATTTTGATGGCGCACAGCCACAAGTTCACGCCCATGGTGGCGGTCGAGTATGGGCGCAGGCAGCTGACCTCGGACCACCGACCCAGCATGCAACAGCTGGAGCAGGCCTTGCGCAGTTCAGCGACCGGGCGGCGCTTGGAGCCCTCGCCATGAGGCGCCGAAACAGCGCCGCCGCACATCAACAACACGCGGGTGGACCCGGCACCTGGAAGCTGGTGTTTGTCGACTTCATGACGGTGCTGATGGTCACGTTTGGCACCCTTTGGTTGCTCAGCCTGGATGCCCGCAGCACATCTGGCGCCGAGGGGGGGGGGCGGCATTCCGGTGGACGCAGCCGCCCAGGCTTGTATGGATCAGACGGCCGACACCCTGAAAGCCCAGCAGAGCCAAGAGTTTGGGCCCGACGCCGCGAGCTGGCCGATTCAGATGGATTCGACGCCAGGCAGTTTGCGCTTGACCTTGGTCGATTACCAAGCCCCCATGTTTGAAAAAGGCCAGAGCGGCTTGTCTGAGTTTGCCCGCCAGCACTTCAAGACCTTGGGCAAGGCCATTTCCCGTTGCCCCGATTTGTGGCTCAAAGTCGAGGGCTACACCGATGCCTTGCCCTATTCGGCCGACCGTGAAAACGCCTATGGCAACTGGGAGTTGTCCGCCGACCGCGCCAACGCCGCCCGGCGCGAGCTGATCAAGCACGGGGTCAGTGGGCGGCGCTTCATGCAAGTGGTGGGCTACGGCCCCAGCCGGCCGGTGTACCCCACCCGCCCCGATGATCCACGCAATCGCCGGGTGTCCATCACCCTGTCTGTTTTATAGCCAAAAACAGCCGAAAAGAGCACTTAAGGCCTAAAATAGAGGCCCTATCGACTGGAGGGCCTGCATGTTGGGCTGGCAAGATTTTCGGCATTGGCGCGTCATGCTGACGGCGCAATCGGTGGTGCCGGCCTTTGTGCTGATGGTCTTGGTGATGATGCTTTTGCCATTGCCAGCCTGGTTGCTCGATGCCCTGTTCACCTTCAACATCGGCTTTTCGGTCATGGTGCTGATGGCCACCTTGGGCGTCAGCCATTTCAAAGACTTTGTCTCGTTTCCGGCCCTCTTGCTCCTGACCACGCTGTTGCGGCTGTCTTTGAACGTGGCCTCCACCCGGGCGATCTTGCTGCACGGGCACAGCGGCAGTGCGGCGGCGGGGCACGTCATTGAATCGTTTGGCCACTTTTTGATTGGCAACAATTTTTGGGTCGGGTTGGTGATCTTTGCGGTGATCACGATCATCAACTTTGTCGTCATCACCAAAGGGGCGGGGCGGGTTGCAGAGGTGTCGGCGCGCTTTGCGCTCGACTCCATGCCGGGCAAGCAAATGGCCATCGACGCCGATTTGAATGCCGGCCTGATCCGCCAAGAAGAAGCCCGCACGCGCCGACTGGAGGTGGCTCAGGAAGCCGATTTTTATGGCTCCATGGACGGGGCCTCGAAATTTGTGCGCGGTGACGCGGTGGCGGGCATCATGATCTTGTTCATCAACCTGGTGGGCGGGGTCATCGTCGGGGTGTGGCAACACGGCATGGGTTTGGGGGCGGCCCTGGACTTGTACGGGGCCTTGACCATCGGCGATGGACTGGTGGCGCAAGTGCCTGCGCTGGTGGTGTCGACGGCCGCCGGCATTTTGGTCACGCGGGTGGCCACCGAAGACAATTTT
>JACCED010542664.1_pt1 | contig 10748 bp, 6 predicted proteins | sample 7455021 | NCBI WGS metagenome assembly JACCED01 (sample SAMN15323456, study PRJNA562643) | freshwater metagenome | isolation source: river surface water | place: USA:Blue River Watershed | collected 2017-08-19 | reverse complement strand
GTACACAATATTTATTAGGACAAGGAGAAGGTGCATTTGTTATTAGAGATAGTGCAGCAACACCTGGTTGGCATATGCTTGGAGTAAAAACAGCAAATAATGTTATACATGAAAAAATTCGTTATACTGAAGATGGAATGTATGAAATGATACCAAATAATACAGATACACCACAACCTAAATTTAAAGATTTAGCTGCACTTGTAGAATTCTATCTTCAACCACAAGCTGATATTCCATATGTATTAGCTGCATCAAATCCATTATATGATAATCATCATATTAAACAAAATGATGCATACGGCGTGGTAGTTTATGATCCAGATGCACCAGCATTACCATTAAAAGATAGAGAAGTAGAAAATATAACAAATTTAGCAAATAATGATGATATATATACTAATACAACAGAGGCTAAAAAAGCATTAAATGATAGATCAAACTATCATAAAACACAATTTTCAAATTATGATTATGCAACATCAATGAATAGAACATCGATAAATGAAACATCAAATTATCATTATGCATCAGCAACAAATATAGATCCAAATTATGTAGAAAATGGATATTTAATAACTGGAAATGATTGTGATGATGTAGAAAATAATTATTTAGTTACAAAATAAATAACAAAATATTTTAAAATATATTTAATTTAATATATTTTAATTAAATCTATATTTGTTCTAAACCAGCTTGACGAAGCATAATATTTAAATTATCTAAAGTAGATTTATCATAATCATAATTATCAAATAATCCATATTGTTTAGATGCACTCAATATTTCATTTATAGAATGATTATATGGTACAGTCCATATTATTAATGCAATAATTACATAATATAAATTAAAGCCTTGTAAATAATTCATTAATAATAACATCATCAATGTATGCCCTGATGAATAAGAAATAGATAGTTTATTTTTACGTTCTCTTAATTTAATATAAAATGATTGTGTTTTATTCATAGAACATACTATTAATTTAAAGGGTAACATTGATTCAACAGGTAATCCTTCTACACTATATTTTTGTAATAATTTTTCTTTTAATAATTTTTTTTCACGATCTGATAATTCTTCTATCAATGGAAATCTAGTTAAAATATCATTTATACATTTATAATCGTGTTCTGATTTTAGTTTGTTTGGCTCAAATGATTTTATTAATTTTGATAATCTATTACATTTTTCACCTTTAATTAAATTTTGATAATTAAATAAATAAACTACCGGAAGCCATAAATTACATATTTTTGGATAGTCATTTTCATATTTTTCCGGATCTTCATTTACTATGATATAAAATTTTTTATTTGTATCATTACATGCAATTTGATTATATTCATTATCATAACATAAATTTGTTTCTTCTATTTTAAAATCTAATAAATTCTCAATAGTTTTAATAATTTTTTCGAGATGAGTAATATTAATTTTATTAAATTTTTGTTTAAATGCGGTATTATCTTTTTTATATTCTAATAACATTTCATACATAATACAATTAATTGTATTACTTCTTTGAAAATTTTTAATAAATGTCATTTTTTCTCTAATATTCATTGATTTAGTTAATTCAATTAAATTATCAATTGTTGTTATAGATGATAATACTTGACTTGTTTTAATATGTCCATATTCATCAGTGTTTTCAAAAAACAAATTTATTTTAAAAAAAATTATTATATCAGTATCAGTATAATTTTTATTTTTTAATAATTTTGTTATAGTATCAATATAAAATATAATTACTTTATTTAATTCTTCTAAAATTGTTATTTTATATTTTTTATATAAATTTGTTGCAATATCATATTCATATCTTAAATTATCATAATCCATTTAATATAATATATATATATATTAAATAATATTATTTATAATAATTCAATGTATTTTTTAATTCAATGTATTTTTGTTTATATTTAAGATATTTTTTATAATAAGTTTTTGATCCACCTGAAAAACTGCTTGCAGCTGATAAAGCAGGTGTACCTCTTGAACTTGAACCAGTTGTAGTAGAACTAGGCATTGCCGCTGGTGGTGTTTGTGGTTGAGGAGCTGATGCTGCGAATAATGCAAGCCAACTTGTTGTTGGTGGTTCTATTGGTGGTGGTGGTGGAGGTGGTAATACTATATTTCTTGGTAATGGAGTTGGTACATTAGTAACATATGTATTATAAACAGGATCTTTAATCATGTAATCAAATATAGATCTGAATATTTTATCAAAATAATTATATTCATAAGATATATGTTTATCAAATAGATATAATGTACTAATAGTATCACTTATTCTACTGAGTTTAAATTTTTTTAATATATTTTTAATAATTACAACAGATGATGCAACAAATAATTTGTCTCTTGTAAACTCACCTGCTGGTTGTAATGTTATATTTGTACGTATTGTTGTTGCAATATCATTTAAAACTGTAGCACGCCCGTCTCTATTTAACTCACTTATATTATATACACATATTTCATCATCAAAAACACCACCACCATGACTTAAACTAAATACAGAACTACATATATAACCATCATGTGGTCCAAATATTCTTTGTAATATTTCCGCCATCATCATATCATTTTCAGTAGATAATGAATATTTTGAATAATCATCTCTTCTATGTGAAAAATATAAATTTCTGTATTTTATTCTAATAAAATCATTATTTAATTTAAATGCTGGATGAGCATAACCTCCTTTACTATTAATATCTCTATCTTTATTTATTTTATAATAAGTTTCCAAAACATTTTGTTCTTCATGATTAGCTGTAAAATAATAGTAGTTAGTAATTCTTTGAATATTACGTTCATTCAATAAATCTAATAATTTAATACTACCACGAGTACCATCTATTAATATACTATATATATTTTTTGAAATTGTGCTTTTATTTATACCATAATCACATGCTAAATATAAATGTGACATAAACAAACGCTCTTTATCTTGTAGGCGTAAATCAGGGTCACCACGACCACTATAAAGTATAGTTTTAAAATTAATGTTTAAACCATAAAATGGTTGTCCTCCGGTTAAACTTGGAATTTCTTCTGATCTGATTTTAAATATATTATGATATGGTGATAAATTTGAAACTAAATATCTATCAGGAGTAGCCATATATTTGTCAATAAATTCATTCATACCATATCCAATAAAATTTGGATTATATTTAGATATTTTATTATCAAAATCATAATCTTTTAAACCATCACCTGTGGCAGAAAGACTTTGGGGGTTATTAGATATTTCTAAAATATTATTATTATTAATTTTATCATGATATTGTATTATATATCTTTGTAATGTTGCAATATCATTTAATTCATCTGCATCGTGATTACTTATATCAAAATCCATTTTAACACTTTCATATAATAAAAAGCAATAACCATAATCGTGTGATTCAGGATCATTATATGCAGATATTAGTGTATATTTGCCAGGTAATAACATAATTTCTCTTTCATGTGGAGCAGTAGAAAGAATATATTCATCGTATCCACTTACATTTATAAAATTTTCATTCATAGGAACGACAATATAAAATGTATAACCTAATATTTTATTAGAAAAACCTGGAACAATTTCTCCTTGTATAGTAGTTGATACAATATATGGTAAAGTAATGCTTTCTCCGATATTCATATTGCTTATAATTTGTGCAGATGTACCACTATGTAAAAAAGCTCTGCTACTATTTACAATTAAATAATCGGATGGATAACGATTAATTGTTTGTGCAAGTGTACCGCATTTTAATATTTTCATTGCATTTGCCGCATATCTAATTCTAGAAATAGGATCAATGTATCTAATTAAATTATTTTTATCTAATAAACTAATAGTGTATAGAAAATTATTGAGCTGTGTATAACCTGATCCAGTATAATCGTGAATAGATCTGTTATAATTATTTGTAGTTGCAAAATTGTAATGATCTCGAGTATTATGATTGGCTATATTATACAATATTGATTCATTTCTGATTTGTATATCATTTATATAATTATCTGGATTATCTATTCCTTGTAAATTAAATATATTTCTTATATTAGTAATATGTTCCTTAAATTTATTACTTGTATATTGTGAACGAGTAAGTATGTAATTGTTAATATTTGCTATTGTTAATAAATTTGTATTTGTTGTTAATAATTTAAAATTAGCAGTTGGTCCTAAAATAACTGATGTTATATTATAGTTATTATCAATATTAAATTCATAATATAGAGATTTTAATAATTTATATAACTTTCCATCAGGGCGATTTACACGTAAATCATTAAAAAAAGTAATTATTTCACCCATTAATTGATTTATATCATTTATATATGGTTGTATACTAGATGTTCCATCAGGTTGTTCTTCTAGATTTAATATTTTTTGGAGAAATGAATAATTTATAAACATACCATTATTTGGTTGGACTGGATCAGTTTTATTAAATAATAAATTTAAATAAAATAATAATCTTATTACTGCTTTCTTTCTTTTCATATATTTTACATCTTTTATTAAATTAAAATAGTTATTTATAGAATCATATAATGATATTACTTTTTTAATTGTATTTCCTCCCGAATTTGCTCTATATTTGTTAAATTTTAGAGTATTTAAATATATTCCATTTTTAACACTATTAAATTTATGAAAATAATCACGAGATAGTGCCATATTTTCTAGATCTTTTCTCTCCCAACAAACATCAAAAATATAAATATGTATTTCACGATTTAACACATCATTCTTTTTTTTAATTGTATAATATATTCTAATCATTGGTGGAATTAATGCTCTTGGTTTTTCTACTTCACCTTCATATTGTGTTCTACCATAAGTTGGTTCTACGTAATTATAATTATATACTTTATTATTTTTTAAAACTAGTTCATATCCAAATTTATCTAATATAGATGCTATATTATTATAACCTCCTTTTAAAATATTAGTAGCACCTCTTGCTGGTTGTGCTCCTAATACTGGTGGTTGTGGTGGTTGTGGTGGTTGTGGTGGTTCAAGTGATAGAGGTGGTGGAGGTACTCCTAATGGAGCCCAAAGTGGTGTTGGTGTTGGTGTTGTTGATGTTGTTGCTGGTATTGGTGTATTATCTACTACTGATAATATATTTTCTATTGGTATTGGATTTAAATATTCTGATTGTGCAGAATTAGATGCTGTCAATGATGGTGCTATTCCTAATAAATTCCAAATTGATGCAACTGATCCTACTGGTGGTGTAAGTTGTTCAGCTTCTATTAATGGTGTTTGTAGTGTTGGTGTTGGTGGTTCTATTGGTGGTGGTGGTGGCACATTTGTAAGTGGTGCGGTTGGTGGTGGTACGTATGTAGCTGGTGTAATTGGTGGTGGTGGTACGTATGTAGCTGGTGTAATTGGTGGTGGTGGTGGCATGTATGCAGCTAATGCAGCTGCTAGTGCGGCTGTAGCTGTTGTTGGAGGTGTTGTTGGAGGTGTTGTTGGAGGTGTTGTTGGAGGTGTTGGTATTTGTGTAGGACCTCTGGGTACGCGTGGATGTGCCATAATTATTGGTGTAAGTGGAGTTACTGCTGGTTTTTGAAATACACTTGGATCGACGACATTTATACCAGCAAGTTGACATCCTATATTAGTCGATATATGTTCAAATTGTCTATTTAGTATATTAGTAATTCTGTCACCAATGCTTTCTAATAATACTTGTATTTTTGCAAGTGATCTAGCTTTTTCGGCATCTGTAGAAAAATTAAATGGAGCTGTTGGAGGTTTATTAAAAACATGTATATCAAAATCATGACTATTAATAATAGTTTCAAATTTATATGCACGAAGTTTTGCCCATAGTGAATTCATAACATAATCTTTAATATTAGTTCCTGTATTATTTTCTAATCTACTATTAACTGAATAATTAATATATAATTTATCATTTTTATTTAATCTTATTATATCATTTATTTCATCCATTTTATTTTTATCATAAATATAACTTAATATTAATGATCCTAAATATAAATAATCGTATTGGCTAGTATCTAATACTTCATCCATTAAGTGATTATGTCTGTGATTATTGTATATTAAATTAAAATTCATTTTATTTACTAAATCGTGAATCATATTTTCATCAGAATAATCAAAAGTTTGTAAATTATCTCTTTGAGATTCCATTTTTATATATAATAAGACTAAAATATATTTATATATAAAAATATATATTATTATATATTATTATATAATAATGATAAATCCAGAAATATCTAATATAAATATTTATGATGCATTAAATAGAATTGAAGAAGAAAATCAAAAAAAATTAAAAGAATCAAAAAAAACAAAAACATTAGATTATAATCAAAATAATTTAATTCCAAATAATTTAATTCCAAATAATAATACCAGTACTACTAATCAAAAAAAAATGTATGAAACATATACATTTAATATGAATAGTCCTAATGCAGAAAAAGAAAATCTAGCAAAACAAAAAGAAAAAGAAAAAGAAAAATTACAAAAAGAAAGAATAAATTCATCGGAATTAAATATTAATTTTGAAAAAATATTTCAAGATGAATTAAAAAATAAATATAAAATAACTTATTATGGTATTTTTAATTTAAAAACAGAAAATATAGAAAATTTTTCAAATTCACAAATAATAACAGATCATATTACAAAAAAAATAAAGGTTAGACAAGAAAAAGTTAATGTTATAGAATATCAGCCACCTGTAGATATATTATTAGATGGACAATTAGAAAATGGTGCAATTGAAATAAATATAAATTATGATAACATAAATCTTTTTAATAATACAATTTTATTAGATGATTATAAATATGGTTCAACTGTTGAAGATAAATTAGAATTTATTAAAGAATTTGTACCCAAAATGAAAACATATTATATAAATTGTTTAGCACATATATTTGAAGAAATGACATTAAAACAATAAATAAAATTTTAATTAAATGTTTGTTTAATAAATGTAGCAATTATTATATCTTTATCTTTTTCATCTTGTGGTAAATCTTTATAATCTGTTTCTGATAATTTATTACGATTATCATCATTTAATTTTTTTGCAGCTTTAATATATGATCTATCAATCCAAGGTTCATTATCACGCCAATAAATATAATTTTTAGACCATGCTCGATGAACATAATCCGCAATCTTATTAATACTTTTTTTTTCTAAATTTTCTTGTGTTTTTATTTTATTTAATGTATATACAATACTAATTGCTAAATTATCATAACCAAAACTTCCAACTTTTAATTCATAATATTTCCATTTATTTTGTTGAGAATTATATTTATGTAATTTTTCAATAACTGTATTTAATTTAAATTTTTTATCAAATCCTATTTCCATATTATAATCATATGATTTATATGCTGTTGATGTTGGATTAGATGTCATTTTATATTAATTATTTTACTTTATTTATTCATTTTATAGTCTATTAATTTGTCAACTTTTTTAAAAAATTGATAAAAAGTATGATTAAAATAACTAATTAAATAAATAGAAAAGTAATATAATTAATTAAATGTTAAATGAAGAAGAAATAGCAAAAAAATTACTATCATTTCAAGTGGCACATGTATATCAACTTATGGAAGTTCTTCGTATTAAAAACAGAGTAATTGATGCATCTGATACCGGAACAGGTAAAACTTATTGTGCGATTGCCACTTGTGCACTTTTAAATTTAACACCATTTATAATTTGTCCAAAAAGTGTCATATCAAATTGGGTTAACGTATGTAAAGAATTTGGTGTATCTTATTTGGGTGTTTCAAATTATGAAATGTTAAAAGGAGGAAAATATTATACTGAAAATTATGAAAAAGTAAATTGCCCATATATGGATATTAATGCGCTACAAATTACAGCAGAAGTAATTAAAAAATATACCAAAGAGAAAGAAATTATTAATAAACAAGATATTGAAAAACCATTAGATGATAAAACACCCGAACCTGTAAAAAATAATATAAAACAATATAAACGTGAATATAAATTCTATCTTCCAATAAATACATTAGTTATTTTTGATGAAGCACATCGTTGTAAAAATTGGTCAAGTCAAACAAGTTCACTTTTAGTATCGTTATCAAAATCTAATGCAAAAATTATGATGTTATCTGCTACTCTTACAGATAAAGTAGATTGTTTTAAACCATTTGGTATTGTATTAAATTTTTATTCTAGTTTAGATGGATATAGACCTTGGATTAAATCTAAAGAAATTACAAATAAAATAAAATTAAAAGATATTAAAGATGAACAATCAAGACGTTTACATATAATTCACACCGCAGTATTCCCTCATTTTGGATCTAGATTAAAAATAGCTGAACTTGGAGATTTATTTCCACATAATAACATAACTGCAAATGCATATTATTTAGAAGAACATCAAAAAGTAGAAGCTGTTTATAAAGAGGTAAACGAAGAAATATCTCAATTATCAGCATTGGAAAAAGTTAGTAAAGGATTGGGTCTATTAATTAGAGCTCGCCAACGTATTGAAATGTTAAAAGTATCTCTATTTATGGATTTAGCACAAGAAGGGATTGACAGTGATTATTCAGTTGCAATATTTGTTAATTATTTAGCTACTCTTGAATATCTTTGTTATCATATGAAAGTAGATTGTATAATTAAAGGAGGACAAACTATGGAAGAACGTGACATGATGATAAAGAATTTTCAAGATAATAAAAAGAAAGTTATTATTATTATGCAACAAGCCGGAGGTGTGGGTATTTCTCTTCACGATATTCATGGAGGTCATCCTCGAATGTCTATTATATCTCCAAGTTGGTCTGGGTACGAAACACGTCAAACATTAGGGCGTATTCATCGTGCTGGATCAAAAACACCAGCAATACAAAAACTTGTATATGTAGCACAAACATATGAAGAATCTATTGCAAAACTTATTCAAGGAAAACTAAGAACAATTGATGCATTAAATGATGGTGATTTTGAAATAGATAAATTAAATACAATCGAATTAGAAGAAACAACTCAAGTAAATCAAGAAAATACAGTGCCAGTAACAGTAGAAAATGATCAAATAGAATTTAAACTAAAGAAAAAATTCAAAACAAAAAAAAATGATAAAGATAAATAAAATTAAATCTTAACCATCTGGTTTTGTGTCATAATCTTAATACCACGAATATTATACGTAACTGGTGCTGACTCCTCATCCATCCGGACAACATAATTTATTTCAGCAAAATAAAAGTCAGCACATCCTTCGTCAATTTCTGCTCGGCGAATAACAGTGCCTTTGTTACCATTGTAACTAAACCGTTCCATTGGATAGAATGAAGTGAAAGTAGACATGATTAGATTTATATTTATATATATTTATTAAATTATATTGATAGTTATCTTTTTCAATTTTTTAGTTTATAGTTATATATTTTATTATTATAAAAATTGAATATATAACTATAAACTATTTAAATTACATTTATCAATAATATTAAAATGAAAACTTCTATTATTTCTATTTCTACTGAATCTATCGGAACAACCATTACAATTAGTGGTTGGGTAGAGACTGCACGTTTTTCTAAAAAAACAGTATTTGTTAAATTATATGATAGTTGGAAAACACATCTAGAACCCATTCAAGTAGTGTTTCAGATTATTCCAGGAGAAAGTGATGACCTTCTAAAACTTACAACTGGTGATAGCCTTACAATTACTGGTGAAGTTGTTAAAAGTCCTAAAGATGGTCAACCTTTCGAAATTCATGCAAAATCATTTCAAATTCTTGGAAAAGTATATGATCCAAGCACTTATCCAATTGCGAAAACAGATCTAAGCCTTACACATGTACGAAAATTTCCTCATCTCGAATGTCAATCTTCTACAAAATCAGCAATCTATGGTATTCGTTATACATTAAAACATGCAATTGAATTATTTTTTGAACAAAAAGGATTTACAAAAACAGATATGCCACTTATTACATTTTCAGAATGTGAAGGAGGTTGTGATCCACTACAAGTAACCTTACATTTAACATCAGGAAAAACAGATATGATTCCTGTTGTTAACAAAACAAATCAGATTGATTTTCGTGAAGATTTTTTTGCAAAGAAAGCTTTTCTAACTGTAAGCGGTCAACTTGAATTAGAAACACATCAATTTCTTGGACCAGTTTATACTGAGACACGTGCTGTTCGAGGTGAACCATCTGATACAACAAAACATCTTGGTGAATTTACAATGATTGAGATGGAGATTCCCTTTATCGACTCTGCAAAAGATGTAGCATCAGTTTCTGAAGAACTAATTAAATTCTGTATTAAATATGTTCTTCAAGATAAATACTGTTCTAAAGCTCTCGATATACTTGCAAAAAAACAAGAATTACCTATCAAAGAACTTTTAACTTATTATTCTGAAAACCCTTTTCAGACAATTACTCATCGTGATGCAGTAACCCTTTTGAAGAAAATGGTCGATGATAAAAAAGTAGAATTTGCAAATATTCCAGCTTATGATGAGGATATGGCTACAGAACATGAAAGATATCTAACTGATATTCATTTTGGATGTCCTGTAATTATTACTCAATATCCAAAGAATGTGAAATCATTTTATATGCCAGTAATTGATTCATTTACAACACCAGATGGAAAAGTAATCGAAGTTGTAGATTGTTTTGATATTATTGTTCCAGGTGTAGGCG
>JACCED010614961.1_pt1 | contig 10749 bp, 8 predicted proteins | sample 7455021 | NCBI WGS metagenome assembly JACCED01 (sample SAMN15323456, study PRJNA562643) | freshwater metagenome | isolation source: river surface water | place: USA:Blue River Watershed | collected 2017-08-19 | reverse complement strand
CCGGAGGCTTTTGATGAAAAGACGATTTATCGTGCGTTTATTCATTATTGCCAAATGAACCAACAATACACGGCGGCGGCGGCGGCGTCAGCTGGGACAGACGCGGGTGAAAGTGCAAATCCGGTCGCAACCGCAGTTTCCATGTATTTACATCCGGAACTTCGAGAGATTTGTCCACCACGCCCGCAAGACTGGAACCCGAACGATGTCATCGAGACTAAGATTTCTAAACTGAAGAAAGATTCGAGTATTTTTGACGAAAAGAGTCTTGAACGACTATTGAAAGCTGTTAACGGGCATAAGATGGTCGACGCAGGATATAAGACGGCTATACGTCCTCAAGAGAATACACAGCTTCAGCGGTTTCAAGACGCAGTTCTTTATTTAGAACGGTGCGATGAAAACCGAGATCAGAAAGAGGAACGCGGTGATGAGAGAGGAGGACACGCTGCCGACGAACGAAGTGAACTAGACCAATGTATTATTCCGAGAGAATTACGGGCACTCATCCTCGCTATTCTTCAATCGAACTCGCCAACTGTCGTACAAGAAGATACACAAGAAATGCGCGATCTCAAGAATTATCTTGAAACAAAGAACCGCGAGCTTCGCGCGATTGTCATCGGATTTATTCAACAAAACGGGAAACAAACCAAAGGGAAGTTCCGAGAGATTGAGCGTATTGTAGATACGATACTCGATTTTGAAATCAACAAGAGCAGCACGGTTCTCATGTCATCCACGGATGAAACTGCATTGAAGAGTTATCAATTTATGCGGAATACTCTAACGCGGCTGATTGACCTTATTCCCAATATTATTAACAATAAGGTTGATTTCGATGACACGAACATCCCGAAACATTGGGGATTCTCTCAGACGCATATGAAAGATATCAAATCGATCATTTCATCGCATTACACATCCCTCAAATCATTTTATAACGATCACGTGATTAAAGAAGTCCTTCGTCATGCAGAGCATCATGTGCGCGATCTTAAAATCATGATTGATAATACCCCATTCATGGCGGAGATCTTTTTCGATGAAGAGAAGGACGCGAAGATTGCGGCTGCAGCGGCGGCGTTATCTGTGCAAAGTCAGGGCGTCGGTGGTGTTGCTGCAGCAGGTAGGGAAGAAGCCTACGAAGTAGACATCATGAAAGAACTCGGCGAACGTGTTCCTCATTCTACTCGAAAGAATATATTCACAATGTATTCCGTATTTGATCGTAGTATTGTCTGCAAGTTATATCTCTTCTATTTTCTATCCTTCATGCGAACATTTGTTCAACTTGTTACTGAGACGCCGATAACGATTTATCAGACAGAACCAGTTGAAGTCAAACGCAAGGATAAGAAATCGACGAGCAAAAAAGGAGCCGCAGCTGCCACCGCATCCGCCAAGAAAAGAACGGCGACAACAAAGGCCGTGTCTGATACACCTGGTGCAATTGGCCGTGCCGCTAATTTTCGCGAAGACGAAGACGCAGAATATGATGAGATCGATCCTCATTCGCGCCTTTATTCCACAGATGCAGGAGTTACCGACAAACGACAGCTTCTATCGGAGATGGATATTGTCATGGGTGACAAGAAGGCACTTGGCCAGCGCGTGTCTGAACTCCTCATTGCTTACCTTCGTATGATTGAGAAGGATAAGTCCGCGATCAATTTCAACCTGGCAAATATCAAAGAGAAGCTTACGCGCGTCAAGGATAAAGAGAAAGATGGAGTTGTCGAGAGAATTGGTGCAATGTCAGTGAGTGAACGACAGCTTGAGAATATGATGAAAACGCATAAGATGGGAATCTGGAGCCGCGGAACATCGCAGACAGGAGTTGTCATCTATGACCAAGATTATTATGATGAAGAGCGCGAAGAGATGGAGAAGATCGCGCAGAAGGAGAAGCAACTTGGCCGCAAGGATTATGTGACAGATATGAACCGAGAGATTTATGTCATGGATGCGTTGGAAGCGGACCGCAGTGCCGCAGAAATCGAGGCGCACGAATTGGATATGTCGTCGGGTATTCCCGAAGATGATGATGCAGGGGATGATGATACCGCGTTTATTCACCGACACGATGACGAAGGCGAAGGATATGAAGGTGGTGGTGCTGCTGGCGGCGGCGGTGGTGGTGACTGGGACTAACGGAACCAGAAATAATTATTATTTGAATAATATAAAGGACAACCTTATTGTAAATGAATCAAGAAACAGTGATTTATATTATTCTCTCGGCGATCCTATTGTATTTGTATTATCGCAAGAAGGACATTGCAATATTCGTGGCATTCGTGATCGTTGCTGGGGGGACATTGATTTTCAGAGGATCGATGTCATGCGAAGGGTTCGTGGAAGGAAATACTAGTAGTAAAAAAGGTGAAGGTTGTTCGAAACTCGGATTTACAGAACCAAATATAACAAAAAATAAATGGAAAGCGTCTTTAGTAAAAAGTTTGAAAAACATAGAAGAGGTCGCAGATAAATACTGGAAATTCGAAGATATGATTGGAAATAAACCGAAAAATGATAGTGCAAAACAAATTTATACAAAGGTTACCGAGAATGATTTTTTTAAAAAAGAGAGTGAAACGTTAAATAAGGATAAGAATAAACAGGAAACAGCAATGAAATTTCTTGGAGGAGCAGTTGGAATGTATGATGTATTAGTTAAAAACTCAGGCGATAAAGAAAAAGAAAAAAAGTTGTGGGGAGAAATAACATCCGATTCTGTAAATAAGGCAATTGAAGGCGGTGATATGTATATAACATTAATGAAGAAAAACCACGATAATTTAAAGAAGGATGATGCTGATAAAGATGTGCTTGCTTTATCGCGATACCTATTGTGCCTTGCCAGACAATGGCAAAAGATATTTAAACAACTCAAACCGGTAATAGGTAGTGATGGTGATGAATGACGATGATGAATAAATAGGTGTAAAACTAATATTGTAATATACTAGTAGGAAGGTTATTACAATACATAATGAACACGTTGAAAACAATGATCCGAAATAATTTAGCAGGCACAGCCATTTTGTTATATGTCGTCGTATTTATGCTGGTCCAGTACATGAATCCGTCTTTTCTGTATAATGAAGACGGTAGCCTTCGTGAATTTGGAATAGGGTATTCTAGTAAAACAATAATACCGATTTGGCTCCTTGCAATTATATTAGGAATACTATCTTATGTTACTGTTTATTACATATCTCTCCCCGCGGTGAGAGTGTTTGTTTAGTTTATTTGACAACAGATATCTTATTCTTTTCTTCCGCTTCTTTCTTCTTCGTCGCCGCCTGTGACTCCTTGAGCACCTGGGCACGTATCTTCTGTTGTTCAGGAGTAAATGTGCAACCCATATTCAGTAAGTAATTATAACTAATACTAACAACTAACAAACCACATAATACAAACCATACAAATTCACCAACAATTGTTTTCATCATCAAGAATTTCCGGATTTTTTCCAAGTCTTCGATCTTTGCAGAAGGCCGGATTAGTTTCGATTCCTTAAAACTATCCCAAAATTTATCCAAGTTATCCAAGTTGAGCTCATTCAAAAGGATCGACTGATCTGTATAGATTTGTTCTAAAGCACGTCCAATATCACGTTTATTTTTAACGTTGTCTTCTGGGATATCTGCGCTATCTTGTAGTCCACCTGAGCCATCACCTCCGCCTTTTTGTCCACCGTCTTTCGGGGGTTCTAAATCAAATTGGGGTGTCAGAATATTTGCGAAGACATCCTTCAAATCGGTTGCAGCAGATACAAAAATATACCCAAATGTATTACTAAATGGTGTAAGCCAACCTGGAAACACGATCAATGCGGCTTTTAGAACGCCTAAAACGAGAATCCATGGTAGAAGAGTTGCGATAAGTGCAGTTTTCTCTTGGTCGAAACCGCATATGTCTTTTGACATTGCAAGATTAATGAAATATTCACCGGTGATGAGAACAATGAAAAACATGGAAGTAACCCCGCCACTTAATACACCATTTTTCTTGTATTTATAGTATGAATATGCTGCAAATATAGCTAAAAAAAAACCGATTGCAACGGATGAACTTAACTCTGCCATGACGATCCTTGTGTAACTACATTATACATGGATTATTTGTATCGCGTCTCTCCGATCATTTCATTCTATGCGTTTCCATTTCTTCGTTATTTTTTGCGTATATACTAAGTGTTTTGGTTTGGTTTAATAGTGGTAATGAATGATAATGCTCCAGCACCGACCTTAATCGAACCGGGTGTACGATATTTTTTAAGTAAATCTCTCGAACAGTGTCATAAGGTAAAAGATTATTATCATACGCGATCATTTAACTTTATAGTTGGTCTTGCTTTTTTTCTATCTTTAGGCATATTTTTATATCTTCGATACAAAGGAAAGCCAACCCCAGAAGAGGTTGAAGCAAAAAAAAAACAACAACAGGAATACATTCTCTCGAAACTCAAGATGGTAAACGCTAGCCATTATGCTCAAAGTAAAGGAATTCCGATGGATTGTCGCGTCAATCCTGCAGGAAATGGAATGGGAATGCTTACAAACCTTCCCTTATGGAAGAATCCGGATGAGGAATACTGGAAACGAATGTGACCAATCGCCCCCGTTTAACCTTAAGTATTTGAATCTTACCATAGTATAACAGATACATTCAATGCCAGAGTCCGTATACCAAAATTTACATGCAGCAATTCAAGAACGCGCGCAATACGGCGGTGGAGCAGCATCACGAATCGCTGAACAAAAACAAGAAAAAGAAACACGCGATACGTTGAAAAAGGCAACACGTGTCCTCCTAGAAATGTCGCGTAAACAAGAAGACGCACTTAAGAAGCATTTGTTGCGGTCGGATGATCCAAATGAGTTTCGTGGATTGATTTACCCGTATCAGCTCATTCCAGAAGAAGAGCGCGTAAAAATCAACGAAGCAATTCACGGATACTACTCGATGAAAGAGAAATACAATTCTGCGCTTGAAAAACGGCGACAACGATTAATAAATGACCCCGTAATCAACTGGAGATCGCTCTCTGCACAACAAAAGGCGAAACGCCTTGCGGTTATAAAACCAGCGTGTATTGTTTGCAAACAGGAAGGGGGCTCGATCTTCACCGAATCTGACGGTAAACTTAAGGCGATATGTGGAAATATCTCTCAACCATGCGGATTTCATATTGAAGTTATGCGCGGGAAATACGCGAGTTTAGAAACATTGATGAATGAGTCTCTCGAAGAAGTTCGCGCCACTAAGGACGAGATTATCCGGATGAAGTTGGATCTCCTATTTCGCTTCATCAATGAGGACGAACTACTTGAACAGTTTGAAGCGGTTCAACATAAACTACAGGAACAACTCAAAATGTATGCCGAGTTCAGGAGTTATTACTTAAGTGTAACAGACAACGATGATCTTCGAAAAGACACCGATACATTGACCCGCGTTATTTCCGAGAAAGTTGCGCGGATTAAGGAGTATATGACCGAATTTCGCGAATCGGAATGGAAGAATCGGAGCATCATTGACGATATCCTTGTGATCTATCAGACCGATATTGAGCCTGCGTATATGAAGTTGCGAGAGACGAAGTATATCTATTCGCAAGTGGAGACCACCGAGAACGCGAATGGTGCACTCGTTCAAATGTATAATGACGGTGAGTTTAATCTCTCACAGAAGAAATATAGCTACCACGAGCTGTATATGCCAGTGATCATGCCGAAATGGATCGCGGATAATCGTATTGTAAGCCAGCCCGTGGGTGCGGTTTCAGTACCTGGAGGGGGAGGTGGCGGTGGTGGGGGAGCAGCAGCAGCGCCAAAACGCCAGTAATTATCGCAACAATATATAGTAAAACAGACGCATAATGTTTAACATATTCGAATATATTTCCATTCCGGTTTTCATCATAAGCCTCTCCATCGGTCTTTTCTATGTTTATATTTCAGTACCGAACCCGAAGATCATTTATGTATACCCCACCCCCGATAATCTTCGCAATTTTCAATTTAAAGACCACGCGGATAACTGCTTCTCTTTTAAGGCGAAAGAGGTGCCTTGCGATAAAGCCAAAGGTAGTATAAAGAAGATACCAGTGCAGTAATTCAAGAGCGACAATGATAGTTGTTTCATACACTCTAATTTATATCTGTATATATTAGAGTACCTAGTGTAAATGGGATTTCAACGTCTACTTCATACAAATACTGGACGTATTATCATTTCGATTGTCTTAGGACTGGGAATTGCTTCTCTCTTTCGAAAAGTATGCAAGGATCGGTCATGTATTCGGTTTCGCGCACCACCACTTAAGGAATTGGAAAACGACACATACAAATTAGATGACAAATGCTATGAATATAAGACAAATGCTGTCAAATGTGATCCAAGCAAGAAACAAGTGAAAATAAATTAAAAATAAACTGAGTAAAACGCGTGAATTCGTGTAAAAATGCAACTCTTCAATATTAGAATATGTATATCTGCATCTGAAATATAGATATTCTTTAGCAATGAGTGATACAACTAGTATAGATGATCTTCCATTAAGTAGTCAAACCCCTAGTTCCGGCTTCGGAAATAATGGAGCGCCTCTTATTTATTCTCCGAATATTGGCGTAGAACAACAAGGACCAGCACATGTTCCAGGAAATGTAATGAACGAGGTGATGCAAGGTGTTCAGCGTGCGAGCGCAAATGGAATGACAATGATCCCTACGAGAGATATTCCGATGAACCCGAATTCATTTACTCATGATGATCAAGCTCGCCCGAATTATGTTCCGCAACCAACATTCGACGAAGACGGTAGTGGTGTAGATTATATCAAAGACCATACGTCAATGGAAAGTATTGTACGCGCAAATGCACGCGAATCCAATCAATTAGATACGCTTGAAGCGATTTATTATGATATTCAAATGCCGATACTTGTCGGTGTGATGTATTTTATTTTCCAAATGCCGATCTTTCGCGCCCAATTACTGCATTTTCTGCCGTCATTATTTGGAGAGGACGGGAATTTCAAAATGATAGGTCTTACAGCTACAAGCGCAATGTTTGCCGGTATCTTTTTTGTCATTATGAAACTATTGAACAAGTTAGGTGAAGGATTCTAATTATTCTTGCGTTTACGAGTCTTTGATCCCGATTTCGATGTCTTCTTCTTTCCAGCATTCTCATAGGGAATATATCGGAGAAACCACTCTTCGAACTCGCGCGATGAACGCTTTCCCTTCAATTCTTCGTATTTTTGTGTCTTCTCAAAACGCATGGATTCTAGTGTCGGTTGTTTTCCGTAACAGTTAATACTGAAGCGTCGTAATAAACCGGTCTGTTTCAAGCGATTATGTTGTTGAACATCAAATAGAAATTGTGACATACATAAAATACGATTAATGTCGTAGTAAACTCGGTCAGCGTAAATAAACGCTAGATAGAAACTCAACATTGTATCAATTGTCGCAATACGAATCGAATCGTTGTCGATCCGTATTGTATTATAGCTGTGGCATGCAAGAGGTTTGTATAAGAATGCAATAACCTCATCTCCAATACGAATATCATAATGCTCGGAAATGACTTCGCCGATCCCTGCGTGTTTTGTGTATTTGACGCCGGTATATTTATGCGCTGTGAGTTCGCGAACTACTGCTTCACAGAGATCACGTGGGTTTTCCGAGAGAACGTCAAAATCGGGGATTTTCTGAACAATACGGCGCTGGTGTTTTGGCATATAACGCGAATACAAGATATTCGCATACCCTCCAAAGAATACTGCTTTATTTTTGATGAATACTCCGCGAACAATATTATAAACATCACTTTCTGCCAACTCTTTCTCTCGGTTGCTGGAATAAGAAATGTTGGATTTGTTTACAGAGTATTCGGGTGTTTCGCTGTTATTCTTACTGGGGCTTGGGCTTCGACTCCTACTCGCGCTCCTACTCGCACTCCTGCTCGCGCTCTTGCTCGCAGTCGCGCTCCCGTCACTATCCAATTCACTTCGTTTCATGGAATACAATACAAATTCATCGTCTTTTCCCAATAATCGTTCATATGTTGCCATCAAACGATATCGTTTTGTGAGTTTATCTTCTTCCACACTGTATTTGAAATCACCGATTGTCTCTTCGTGAGAAGGAACATTGTAGTATAGATGTTTCAGATACGCGCCTAGATGATGATACTTATGAATAATACCACCGACAGCCTTTCGTTTCAATGCTTTTACGCTTCTGCTGCCATTTCCACCACGTTTTACCGTTTGAGACTTAGACCGAGACCGAGACTTAGACCTGGATCTTGTTTTTGAAATACTGATCTCACCAGTATTTGACTTCGTCGCGCCTTCAAACCCACGCTGGTATTCGATCTTGTCACACTGATATCCTTTTAATGGATAGTGATTATTCAATAACGTCAAACGTTTCTGAACCTTTTCCCATCGCGAAACATCGCCATCTGGGCGAGAAAGCTCAAGATACATCGCCATTCGAAGAAAATCGGGCGGTGCATATCGTATACCCTGTCGAACAATCGCATCGCGAGAGATTGCCTTGAATAATGCTGGCTCCATCTGTGTAATATCAGCGATACCAGTGAAATTCACAAAGACCTTATATGTTCCATGGTGAACACCGGATTTTGCTTCAACATCTTCATATCCAGCCTTGTAATAAATATCCGCAAGTTCTTTCGCATCATCAAGGGCGTTATCTGAGTAAAAATCATAGTCAGGAAGCTCGAGATCTTTATTGTAAAATTGCGCGTCTTCCGGAAGAATGTTGTTGATCGCGGTTCCACCGTAACAGACAAGTTTCTTGTTTGCAATGAAATCTTCAACGATTGAGATAATATTCTTTACTTTGGGGTCTTGCATAATTTCATTTCCTTTCTTCTTTTCTACAAGGTCAACAGCTGCACGCAAAATTTCAAGCTCTTTTTCATCATACGACGTATCTGAACTAGTATCACCGTGACTGCGACTGTGACTGTGGCCTTTATGTGGCATAACTGAATAAATGATATAATCTATCTATTATATCATTAGATAATTTGCATCGAATACCAAATCGAGGGAAAATTGACAATCAAATCTATAAGGGTAATTTGCGGAGTGAAGTGGAGCATAACCCGCAAGGGTGACGCGCAACGAACAAAGCAAATTATATGGTAATCTTGACACCACCAGCCGCTTCCGCTGGTCTGGCTTCCATCGACGCCTTTGGATTGGGCGGTTTTGGAGCAGGAATCATAATCTGTACATAACGCAGATCCTCTGGTTTGAGAATAAATGCATATCCGACAGACGCAAATTTATCCTCATATGCTTTAAGTTTCTCATCACGCACCTCTTCCTGAAAACACATCGCGGCGATTTGACATCCCCACGTAAAAGGACCATTATGACCGTCATTGATGGGTCGCCCGGCTTTCTCCGGAAGAACTAGACACATATTCTTTTTATTCGCATCTTTGAATATTTGTGGATCAGCGACATTCTTCACCCCAAAATAATTGTATTTGGAAAGAAAGAGAGATTTCGAGCTCATATTGACTAATTCGAACAATTTGGTTTTACGATAAATTGGATTCGTTCCATCCACGATCAATATGATTTTCCCTTTGAAATCTAGAAGATCCTCGTTGCCTAAATCTTTGGACTGATATTCTCGGCCATACTTTGGACCAAGTAAATATCGAGCAACCGACTTACTTTGTGAGATAATCTTTGCAAGTTTGTCATACATTGTAATATTCCGCGACATCATACGCATATGAATAATAAATGGATCGCCTGGATTCGGGCATTTTGACCCTGAGAATACGTAATTACCGAGAACCTCGAACGCATCTGATACTGGAATATGATTGTATGTTTCTTTGTAGTTGAACGAATTAACAGATGATGATGCGATTACCGGTTCATTTTCAACTGAAAACACTTCAAAATCGATGAAACGACATCCTCTCGCAATAACATAGAGTAATGCGTCCATACTTACATTTGAATTCTTGAATTTGTCGGGGTTGAATGCGTTATGAGCTGCCTTTATATAATAATCTCGCAACTTGAACTTTGATTGACTATCTTCGGCATTAATCGACGTTAAACTCCTATCCATGATATCTTTTGTGTCGGCATCAGCGTTCTCCTGGTTTTCCATACCTTCCTTTATGTTTATAGGAGCGGCAGTATCTGCTATCGAATCATTGTCAATTGACATAGGGACAATCGGTAATTTATATGGTGATAAATCTAATGCAGTTGCAGCCTTTTTACGTTGATGAATCGTCATTTCATCTTCAGATGTGTACATTGTAAATTGTTCAGTAGACATAGGTTCTATTTTCTTTTTGCTAATGATTTTTCTGACATCAGAGAGAATTCTTTGTGTTGAAGGATCTGATGTAGCAGAGGCTGATGCGGCCGGCGCGGCTTTCACTGGCGTTGCATTCGGGTTGGCTCTAGTATTGGCAGGTGGTTTCGCAGGGGGCGGACCTGCAGGTGGTTTCACAGCTGTAGTATTGGCCGGTGGTTTCGCAGGGGGCGGACCTGCTGGCGGTTTCGCAGCCGTAGTCGTAGCCGTTGGTGTTGCAGCTGGAGTAGCGGGTTTTGCTGCTGGAGTAGTAGGTTTCGCAGCTGGAGTGGCAGGTTTCGCAGCTGGAGTGGCAGGTTTCGCAGCTGGAGTGGCAGGTTTCGCAGCTGGAGTCGGTTGTCTT
>JACCED012206503.1_pt1 | contig 10750 bp, 8 predicted proteins | sample 7455021 | NCBI WGS metagenome assembly JACCED01 (sample SAMN15323456, study PRJNA562643) | freshwater metagenome | isolation source: river surface water | place: USA:Blue River Watershed | collected 2017-08-19 | reverse complement strand
TTCGTGTGCGACTGCCCTCCCAGCAACAAACGCGACAACTCGTTCGGAGAATAAGCACGCCCCCCCGAGTCCATCATATCCAACGAAAGCTCGAACCAATCCTCACCGCTTCCGGTCACCTCCAAATGCGGCTCAATCCGCTCCACCTCCGCAGTCACGTGCTCAAACCGCTCGCCCACCGAAACATCAAACTCCTTCCGAAAAGTCAGATACGGCCCGCCAAAAAACATCAAAATATCCCTCTCCCCGCGCATCACCATCTCACCCTTCGCGTCCGGTTCCGAAAAACCACACCGCCGCAACCGCTCAATCACCGACTCCGCGAGCGGCCCATCAGAACCAAGCGTTCGTCTTGTTACCAAAACCTCCCCGCTGAGACCCACGCGGAAAACCTGCGCATACAGAAAGTTCAGCGACCCTTCAAAGTGCAATCGCACCCCCTCTTTCATGCCCGATTGTCCATCCAAACTCTGCGAAACCGGATCCACACCACGAACCTCTCTCTTGGGCATCTCAACCACATCGACCACGCGGGAATCAAGCTCCCGAGCGAGGGCGGAATCCACTTCAAAATGCGCTGAAAATGCGCGCCACTCCTTCGCAACAAAAGCGGCACCCGCCGCTCCCTCCATCCGCACCTCCCGCTCCAAAACCACCGCATAAGCAGGCGGGAGATCCGGAGCAACAGGCCTCAACCGATCATCGCGAAAAATCCACCTGCCCTTACCCAACCGCAACACCTCGGCACCCGATGGCCAGTCGCATCGGAGCGTCAGCACATCCCCCTCAAGAACACCGTCCAACCTCGGCTTAAATCCATCACGCTCAATGCAGAACCGTCGCGTTCTTCCCTCCCAAACACGCTCGTGCCCCGCCAGGACCTCAACCATCCGTCCAATCCCCGCAGCATCCAAAACAATCACCGACGGGAACACCCGCCCGCCCGATTCCGCAACCACTGCCCTCAAAAGCCGTCCGTCATCGCGCCCAACCCGTATCCTCGACTGAACCCCCTGCAACGGTGAACGGCGTCCATCCGCTTCTACCTCGACGAAAAGTTGCATTGCCCCCTTTCGGATCCGATCCAAGGGCGACGGAGGTAAAACAACCCAAACCCGATGCGAAACCACACCCTCATCAACCTCCTCGACCAGTTCCTTAAATCGCGCCTCGGTCGGATTCACCACCAAAGCCGCAGACGCCTTTCCCTCCGGTACCACCGAGACCGTCTCTGCTGCCATCACTGCAAGCGCGACTGCAACAGAATGATGACAGATTGCCCCTCGCGACCGCGACATCGGACACGTGCAAAGATTTTCGATATCACTTTCCTTCCGAATCCGAAGTCCTGAGGCATACCCCCGCTCTCCCTCACGGACCATCCCGACCACATCCAAATCCTTCCGAACAGCCCCACTCACTTTCCCAGCCGCGAGCAACCCTTTGCCATCACGTAAAATATGATCGCCAGCGGCAGACTTCAGCAGCTTCTCTGTCAAGTTGATCATCGCCTTCTCTCCATAGGTTCTTCCGATTCCCTGCATCAACGATTGCTCCCCTGAAAAGCAGGGTCCTCTTCATTCGCACCGTGAACCAGGATCGCCATCAGATCCAAAACCGCACCTTGTTCGAGCCCATCCAGAGACCGTCCTTCACCACAACCCCGGCACCTGTGTGAACCCGCACCTCCAGTCACCCAGTGAAGCCATTCATCCACACTGAGTTGACGACGAGCCGCAGCAAGACCTCCGCGTCCGTCGCCCAGACCGTGACACGCACCACAACGCGCGCCAAACAACTGCTCAGCCCTCGCAAACGATCGGTCACTCTCAAGCCCAACGGCAATCGCGGGCGCCAAACCCTCAAACGTCCAGTGGATGCCACCCAAAACCTCGAACCGAGGTTCGCGGCAACCGCACAACGCCGCAACCAGAACAACCATCAGCGGCAACCGAACACCCATGTCCTAAAGGGACTCCAACAATACGCGGAACAGCCGCGCACTATCCATGAATCCAGTGATCCGTTCCGCACCAGGACCTCCCCCCGCAACCAGCATATCCTCCGCATTGTGAATCGCATAAAGCGTCTGATAGGCGGTCGGATTCTGTCTCGGACCGCCCGCAGGAGTCGTTGGCCCCGCCGGCCCCGTCGCCCAAGTGATGAAAGGAATCCCTGAAGAGTCTGGCCCCAACAAATCAGCTGTCTTCATCGAACGCAGTGGGAACCCGCTCAGCGTCATCCCTCCCACCGAATGCCGCCCCACCGCGACAATCAACGCTTTTTCACCAGCCACTTCCCGCGCCTCCGCTACCGCTGCGTCAAATGCAAGCGCCTCCGCAAGTGCCCGTTCCGTCTGGTTCCCCTCGCACGCCGTGGTGAACAAGCTGCAATCCACAACCAGCATGAACGAACGGTTCCGCGCGCGGAGCAGCTCGATCGCCCGCCGGGTCATGTCTGAAAGCGAAGGTTGATCGCTTCCCGATTCGATCGAGTTCGAGAATGCCATCGCTCCATGGCTGAACACCCCAAGCACGCGCCCGCTCCCTCGACCCAATGTCTCCAACTCCGCCTTCGTCCGAACCACCGTCAATGCCTGTTCCCCACGGCTTTCGTCCGAATAGATGGACAACAAGTTTTCGCCATCCTTCCGGCGCCCCTCGGGCTCCGGCGTAAAATCGAGAGCGCCGCCCCCCAACGCAACGTCCACAACCCCACGCTCAAGCAACTGTTTCGAGATGTGATCCGTATTATCCGGCAACGCCGCATGCGCGTAAAACGGCGCGAGCGTCGATCCCGCTAACGTCCCATTCGTCACCACACCAACTGCCCGACCACGCTGCTTGGCACGCTCCAAAATCGTTGAAATCGGCTGAACCGTCTGCGTCGCCGAAATACACCGATGCGGAACCCGAACGCCCGTCGCCAATGCAGTCGTAGCCGCCGCAGTGTCAGGCACCGCGTAATCCTCAGAACCGTTTCGCATTAACGCCACATGCCCCAACCCCTCCACGGCCATCCGATGATCCGCCCCGTTCGCGAACAACCGAGCAGCCCCGAGATGACGCGACGTCATGCTGTCGCTCACAAACACGATGATTTGCTGTGGCTTCTGGACCACCCACATCCGCACGTAGAAGTACCCCGCCAAACTGAATGCGGCCAAACACCCCAACGCCAAAACCTGATTCCTTAACTTCATAACCCAGAGAGCATTAACAGATCATCCTTGTCATTTGCCCTTCGGCTTTACCTCAACAGCCTTGGGAATCTTACCACTCGAACCTGGCTTGGATTTACTCTCCGAAACGGACTTGCCCCCGGCCTTCGGAGAGGACTTGGAAGTCGGCGCAGCACCGCCCGAACCCGAATCGCCCCCCTGATCCATCGAGATCAACGCACTCACCGTGACAAACTCCAATCCCTTTTCAGATAATCCTTTAATGACAGCTGGCACCGCATCGACCGTTGTCTTGTGAATGTCATGCATCAGCACGATCGAACCAGGAGTCGTCCCCCGCAAAATCTCGGCCTCCACCTTCGCTGAATCACGCACCTTCCAGTCAAGAGGATCCACGTCCCATAAAATCGTCCGGTACCCAAACCGCGATGCAGCCCAAGCCCGCTGCGTCACGGTGAACGATCCATAAGGTGGACGGAAAGAGACCACATCCACGCCGCATGCCGCTTTGATTGCCCGATGCGTCCGCTCCAACTGTTCCGTCACACTCCCCTCAGCCATCTTCCCCAAGTTGGGGTGCGTCAGCGAATGGCTCGCCACCTCATGCCCCTCGCTGACAATCCGCTTCACAATCTCAGGGTAGGCCTCGACGTTCGTCCCAACCATGAAGAAGGTGGCTTTCACATTCCGCTCCTTCAACAGATCGAGTAACCGCGGCGTGTTCGTCGCATGCGGACCATCATCAAATGTCAGCGCTACCTGTCGTCCGTCCACCTTGCAACGGCTGTAAGACGTCTTCTTCGCAGCCCCCCCGCCGACAGCCACTCCACCCGTTCCCGGCGTTTCCGGCGCTGGCAAAGCGACCGCTGAGGGTGCGGGCAACGCTTCATTCGTCGGGACGGGAGCCTGAACCGGCACCACAGCCGGTTGCACGACAGGCTCCTGTGCACACAAGACCGAAAGGGAGACCGCACAAACGAAAGCTTGTGATAGCCGGGATACGAAAGGGGCAGAGTTCAAATCGCGCTTCATGAAATAGAGGCAGAAGCAAACCCGTTTCCCAGTGACCTAAAAAGCCGATTTTCCCCAAAACTTCAATGGCCGCTGCCCGCAACCGCCCGACGAAGCCGATCCATCACCGCCACCCCAATCCCAACCTCCGGCACCCCCTCCACCACAATCCGATCCAAACCCGCCCGATCCAGCCGTCTCAACGCGGCAAACAAGTTCGCCGCAGCTCGCAAAAGATCGTGCTCCGGACTCAGCTCCACCACCATCCGATACCCCATCTGCCGCGCCGCTCCCACCGAAGTGCCCCACACCAACGCTCCCACCCGCTGGTCCACCGGAACCAAATCCCCCTCCGCAAAAAACATCGGAGTCCGCGGCGCATAATGCCCCTCCACCTGCCCCGGCATCAGTCGCCCTCCCGAACCGCGCAACTCCACCGAAACCTCCAATCCGAGCAACAACAAATCCTCCTCCGTTACCGGACCCGGACGCAACACCGTCACCTTCCGTCCCCCATCAAACCGCAGGATCGTTGACTCCACACCATGTCGGCACTCCCCTCCGTCCAGAATCAACGGAATCCTCCCACCCAACTCTTCAAAAACATGCTGCGCCGTGGTCGGACTAATCCGACCAAATCGGTTCGCACTCGGTGCCGCAATCGGATGATCCAACTGCTCAATCACCGAGCGAAATACCAAGTGAGACGGACACCGCACCGCCACCGACGGTTGCCCAGAAGTCACGATATCCGGCACCCGAGAGCGTTTCGGAACCACCAATGTCAATGGTCCCGGCCAGTACCGTTCGATCAACTCCGTCAAAACATCCTGAGGAACCGATGAAAAATCAGCCACCCGCTCAGCCATCGAAAAATCCCTGACGTGACAGATCAACGGATCGAACGAAGGCCGTTCCTTCGCCTCAAAAATCCGCGCAGCTGCCAAAGGATTCAGAGCATCCCCTGCCAAACCGTAAACCGTCTCCGAAGGCATTCCGACCAACTCGCCCTGGCGCAGGAAATAAACCGCCATCTGAGCGGCTGCCACCATCTCCCGCGGCTCGATCGCCCGTACCACCTGCGCACTCATCGCATCATCCCCTCCGGAGAACCCGCCGCGCCTCCAAAACCCGAACTCGAGCCTCCTCAGCAGAACCGCCCAGCGCAGTCAAATGTCCCATCTTGCGCCCCTTACGCGGCTCAAGCTTGCCGTACAAGTGGACCTTCACATCCCCCATCGCGAAAACCGCCGCCCAATCAGGTTCCCCACCAGACCACTCGTCCCCCAGAAGGTTCACCATCGCAGCCCCGCCCACTTTCAACTCAACACTTCCCAGCGGAAGCCCGCAGGCCGCTCGCACCTGTTGCTCAAACTGGCTCGTCACCGAGGCGTCAAAGGTCAAGTGACCCGAGTTGTGCGGACGCGGTGCCAATTCGTTCACCATCACTTGACCGTCCGCCATCAAGAACATCTCCACCGCCATGATCCCCACCAACCCGAGCCTCTCCGCAATCGAAACCGCAAGCGCCCGCGCCGCATCCGCGGACGATTCAGGAATGCGAGCAGGACAAATCGTGACATCCAAAATGTGGTTCGCATGCACATTCTCGAACACGGGATAAACGCGGCATTCCCCGCCCACGCCTCGCGCCACGATCACCGAGATCTCCGCAACAAACGGCACCCAACCCTCCAGAACCGCCGTTTGACCGCTGAACCCAGCCAAGGCAGCCCCCGCATCAACCCCCTCCGTGATCTTCACCTGCCCCTTCCCGTCATAGCCAAAAGCCGCCGTCTTCAACACCGCAGGCCGCCCCAACTCCGCCAAAGCGCGTTCCAAATCCTCCCCCGTATCCACCCGCCGAAACGGTGCACACGGGAAGCCGTTCCCCTGCAAAAACTCCTTCTCGCGAAGACGATGCTGACACACGTGCAGAATGGCCCCAGACGGACGGACCGGAGTGACCTCCTCCGCCCACGCGACCGTCGCAGAGGGAACGTTTTCGAACTCAAACGTTAAGACATCGATTCGATCGAAAAATGCCCGAACCTCAGCCTCATCCTCATACGCACCAACAAACTCCGCATCCGCAACCTGTCCCGTCGGAGTATCCGCGTCAGGACTGTACGTCTTCACCCGGTACCCCAGCTTCTTTGCCTCGATCGCCATCATCCTCCCGAGTTGCCCACTGCCCATCACGCCAATGGTAGAACCGGGAAGAATACACCCCGCTCCATCCCGCAACCCTGTGTTTGTCGCCTTCTTCATGAAATCTTCGCCCTCCCTCGTGATTTAACCCAACCCCCATCACGGCAACTCACCAGCCAGCACCTGCTCCGTCTGCTCCGCTCGGAAAATTGCCAACCGCCGCCCCACCTCAGCGTCACCGTGCGCCAAAATCGAGGCCGCCAAGATGCCCGCATTCTTCGCGCCCGCCACCCCGATCGCCAATGTTGCCACGGGAACTCCCGCAGGCATTTGAACGATCGACAACAGCGAATCCACCCCTCTCAACACCTTGCTCTCCACCGGCACTCCAAGCACCGGAAGATTCGTGTGAGCTGCCACCATTCCCGGCAAATGGGCTGCACCACCCGCACCCGCAATGATCACCCGAATACCTCGCCCCTCCGCACCCGACGCATATTCCGCCATCAAAACAGGGGTGCGATGCGCCGAAACAACCCGCTTCTCATACGGAATCCCAAACCGCTCCAACATATCCACCGCATGACGCATCGTCTCCCAGTCAGAAACACTGCCCATAATGACCCCCACTTGCGGTGATTTTGATTCCATCCAGACACTTTCAACCGTCAGAAACCATTTTTCAAACACGCAGCGAACCCCGACGCTCCGAAATCTCCGGAAGCAAAATCACGTTGGCGATCAAGATCGCAATTGCGCATCCCCATGCCGTCCAACCCAAAGGGAAGCGCTCCATCGCCGCATAGGCGATGACCGGCGCTAAAACACCGCGGATTCCGGTGAAAAATGTGTGCACGGCCATGTAATCCGCCACCCGCTCCGGCACCGTCACACGCGTCACCCACAACGACCACACCACATCTCCTCCCGAGTTCGCCAGACCGTACAACACCGCACCCACCACCAATACCCACATCCGGTCACCAAGGAAAAAAGCGAGGATTGCAGCGGCGAACAAAAAGTTGAGCAACGCCCGTAAAACAAAAAAGTTCCACCGATCGAACAGCCGTCCCCACCAAAGCGTCGTCGATAGTCGCGCCACATTCGGAATGACTGCCGTCAGCAACGCGATCTCCGCAGCCGTTCGAACCTCCCCCAGCGAATCCGGACGCGCCAACAACTCGACCCGCAACGGCAACATCACCAAATTCCCAATCCCAAGAAACATCCAAGAAATCAGCGTTCGACGAAACACGCCATCCGATCTCACGAACTTCAGCCCCGCAAGTGCCCGAACCAGAAAACCGCTCCCGCTTGTCGTCCCCTTTTTCGCGGCAACCGCGAGCCCTGCCGCGCGCGGAAACCGCGACACCAATAGCGCGCTGACTCCGCAACAAACCGCAGCACCTCCCAGCACCCAAGGGTGCCCGTCCGGTCTCCAATCCAAAAAGCGACCCATGAGCGCCCCAGCGCCAACAGAAGCCGCAATCCGAACAAAAAATGACCGCGAAAATAATCGGCCACGATCCGACTCAGGATAGGCATCCTGATACACTTGGGTCATCAGCGGCACCGTAGCCGCCACCGCAGCTCCTGCAGCGGCCACTAACCCGATATACCCACGCTCAGAGACCGCAAATACCGCGCATCCAAACAGCATCGCCGCCAGCCACTGAACCACCGACGCCGCCATGGCAGGCGCAAATCCCGTCCGATGAAACAACGCGACCACCGCAGGACCAGCCATCAATCCCAAGTTCGGCCCCGCCACCAACCATGCCTTTGCGCTCGCAGACGCCTCAAAATGGCGAACCGCCACCAATAACGCAAATGTGGCAACCACACTCTCAACCACCCCCGCAAAAACCGACCGGACACACTCCAAACGAAATGTCGTCCGAACCCTGTCATCCCCCTCCTCCTCCGCCCCAACCCAGCTCACAAGCTCACGGCGTGGCGCCCGCTGCGCACGCCTTCACAAAGCCGAAGAAAAGCGGATGCGGTTGGTTCGGTTTCGACTGGAACTCAGGATGGTACTGGCACGCCAAAAACCACGGATGATCTCGTAGTTCGATCAACTCCGCCAACGTACCATCCGGCGAGGTGCCAGAGATCAGGAAGCCCGCAGCCTCCATCTGTTCGCGATACGCCTGATTGAACTCATACCGATGCCGGTGCCGCTCCCGGATGCTCGCACAACCGTAAACCTCAGCCGCTTTGGTCCCCTTCCGAATCTCCGTCGGCCAAGTGCCCAACCGCATCGACGCCCCTTTGTCCGTAACGTCCTTCTGAGCCTCCAACAGATGGATCACTGGATTCGATGAAGCCTCGTCAAACTCCGTCGAGTTAGCGTCCTTCAAACCACACACATTCCGAGCGAACTCAATCGTCGCCACCTGCATTCCCAAGCAAAGTCCAAGGTAGGGAATGCCATTCTCGCGCGCGTACTGCGCCGCACGAATCTTCCCCTCCACCCCGCGTTCCCCAAATCCACCCGGCACCAATACTCCGGCAACCCCACCCAGAAAACGTCCCGGATCACCCGTCTCCAAATCCTCCGCATCCACACGCACTAAATCGATCCCACAATCCGCCGCAGCTCCCGCGTGCGTCAGGGACTCGTAGATCGACTTATACGCATCCTGCAAACCGATGTACTTTCCCACCACGGCAATCCTCGCCCGTTTGGACGGATGAATGATCCCGCGCACGAATGCCGTCCACCGTTCCATATCCGCCGGCGGCGCCTGCAACCCGAGCAAGCGACACACGGTTTCGTCCAAACGTTCCGCCTGCAACATCAGCGGCATCTCATAAATCGTGTGTTCCACATCCCTCGCCTCCACAACCGCATCCAGCGGCACATTGCAGAAAACCGACAGCTTCTTGCGAACCTCTTGATCAATCGGATGTTCCGTTCGGCAAACCAGCACCTGCGGATGAAGCCCAATCTCACGCAGCTTCGCAATTGATTGCTGTGAAGGCTTCGTCTTCAGCTCACCCGCAGCTTTAATGTACGGAACGAGAGTGACATGCATGATAATCGCGTTCTGCGGTCCAACCTCGAGAACGAACTGACGAATGGCCTCCAGAAAGGGTAACCCCTCGATATCCCCCGTCGTACCACCAATCTCCGTGATCAACACATCGCATGGCTGCTCCTCCGACAACGCTCTCAACCGCGCCTTGATCTCATCGGTCACATGCGGAATCACCTGCACGGTAGCCCCTAAATAGTCCCCGCGCCGTTCGCGAGCCAAAACCGTCTCGTAAACCTGACCCGAGGTTGTGCTGTTCGATCGACCAAGAACGCAGTGCGTAAAGCGCTCGTAATGTCCCAAATCCAAATCCGTCTCCGCGCCGTCGTCGAGAACGTACACCTCCCCATGCTGGAACGGGTTCATGGTGCCGGGGTCAACGTTCAAATAGGGGTCGAACTTCTGCAACCCGACCCGGAGCCCACGTTGTTCTAGCAACGTCCCCAAGGACGCTGCAGCCAAACCCTTACCCAGCGAGGAGACCACGCCTCCAGTGACAAAAATGTATTTCATGTGAAAAAAGCGATGACGGTGGAAAGCCGGCCCCGGGGACGCCGGCACCTATGCCCCGGAAAACAAAGAAGCCCTCGATGCCGCAATCCACGTCACCGGGATCACGGAGCCGAGAGCGCTCCTGCTGGGGCAGTAGAATTCGCCCCCGAAGCCCCGCTGGCAAGAGCAGAACCGCACCAAAAATGGTCAACCTTTTTGTGCAAGAATCCGCTCAACCAACTCCGCGTCCGCAGGCGTGTCCACCCCCACCGCCTGATGCCGTGTCTTCACCACCCGAATCGCCACCCCATTCTCCAAAGCACGCAACTGCTCCAGCTTTTCCAACCGCTCCAACGCCCCCTCACGCCACTTCACAAATTGCATGAGAAACTTGACGTCATACCCATAAATCCCGAGGTGCCTCAACGGCACATGCCCCGCTCCGTCACGATCGTAAGGGATTGGGCTCCGCGAAAAATACAGAGCATCGCCGCTGCGCGCAGTGACCACCTTGACCACATTCGGATTTTCAACCTCGGCCAACTCCATCGGCGTCGCCGCCGTGATCATCCGAATCGATCGATCCTTCCGCAACTCACCCGCCAACTTCCCCACCAGTGCCGGATCAATCAAGGGTTCATCTCCCTGCACATTTATGACGGAACGATAACCTTTTAACCGTGAGGCAACCTCCGCACAGCGATCCGTTCCCGTTTTGCACCTCGGCGACGTTAAGGCCACCTCCGCCCCAAACCCAAACGCCACCTCTGCAATCCGCAGATCATCCGTCGCCACAATCACAAGATCCACCCCCCTCGCGCGCGAAACCCGTTCCCACACATGCCGCACCAACGGTTTTCCAGCGATCTCAAACAAC
>JACCED010620529.1_pt1 | contig 10751 bp, 14 predicted proteins | sample 7455021 | NCBI WGS metagenome assembly JACCED01 (sample SAMN15323456, study PRJNA562643) | freshwater metagenome | isolation source: river surface water | place: USA:Blue River Watershed | collected 2017-08-19 | reverse complement strand
GCATCGGTAATGACCGCGGTCAAAGCTTCAGCGTGTTGAGATCGATCGAGCGGTGAGCCCCGATCAGCGGTGGGTGCGGCACCCAGTAAAATCGCCGCATAATTGAACAATCGATATGACCAAGCAAATTTGAAAAACGCATAGACGAAAATCAAAGCGAGGCCAGAAACTTTGATCTCCCACATCGTGCGTGTGGTCATGATGCCGAGCGGAAGATCGGAGAAAATTTTCAAAACATCATCGGCTGCACGAATAAGTGCGAAAGCCCCGCCGAATGCGAAGATCGATGTGGAGGCGAAAAAGGCGGTTCCATTTTGAAGACCAGCGAGAACCTGTGTGTCGAAAATCCGTTCAGCGCGCTGTTCCATCTGTTTGATCCAGCGCGCGCGATAACGATCCATGAGACCGTTGAGGCTTTGCTCGCCCGCGCGCGGATGTTCGACAAAATGGTGGTACAAAAGCCAGGCGAGACAAAAGGTCCCAAAGGCCAAAGCATCGAAAAGCGTGAAATCTGACATGACGCGACTATCGCGCGGTTGATTTGTGCTTCGCAAGCGGCAACATGGAGAAATCGTCGCTTTCGGGGAAATTCGGACCATGCCGCAGACCATCACGAAAGGCTATAAAGCGCTTGTCGATGACGCGACAAAGGAAATCACCACGCTCTCAATCGCCGAGGCGCAGGGCCTGCTCGCCGATCCCGCGGTGGTTATGGTGGATTTACGCGACCCGCGCGAACTTGAACGCGAAGGCAAAATGCCCGGCGCGTTTCATTGCCCGCGTGGCATGCTTGAATTCTGGATTGATCCCGAGAGTCCCTATCACAAGCCGATTTTTGCCGAAGACAAACGCTTTGTCTTTTTTTGCGGGGGTGGCTGGCGTTCGGCCTTAGCCACCAAGGTGGCGCAGGATATGGGCCTGAAACCCGTCGCCCATATTGATGGTGGCTTCACCGCATGGAAAAAAGCGGGCGCGCCTGTCGTCAGTAGTTGATATCTTCGCCTAAGACATCGCTCGGGGTGGAACCGCCTTCAGCCTGTCGTTAGAGAGAATTCATGTCTCTTCATCTCGTCAAACTCTGTGTCGGCTGCGAGTCGATCGCCGATCTCGAAGGCTGGATTGCCGAAACTTCGGCCGAGCGTCGCCGCCGCAAGCAGGTCGATGAACAAATCCACACGACCCGTATGATGCCAAAGCGCGTCGAGGATATTCTTGACGGTGGCTCTCTTTATTGGGTCATCAAGGGCATGATTTCATGCCGGCAGACCATTCTCGATTTACGGCAAATAACGGGCAGCGATGGCATTTCGCGCTGTGCGATTGTGCTCGAGCAGAAGGTTGTGACCGTTGAACCGCGCGCGATGCGTCCGTTTCAAGGCTGGCGCTATCTCGAGGAAAAGTCAGCGCCCCGTGACCTGAAAAAAGTCGGAAAATTTTCGAAAGATATGCCCGAGACGATGCGTCGCGAATTGGCCGAATTGGGTTTGTTGTAAGGTCCTATATTCCGCATTGACGCGGATCTATTTCGAGGGAGTCCTGTGGTGCCCGTTATTCTTGGTTTACTGGCACTGGCTTTGGTGTTGTGGCTCGCGAAATCCTATATCAAAGTTGATCCGGGCCTGTTGAAACGTTATGGCCGCAAAATTGGTGGCTATGCGTCTTTTGCCGCAGCCGCGCTGCTCGTGTTCAAAGGGCGGATTGATGCCGCACTCTTGCTTGGTGGTTTGGGCGGATGGCTTTTGGGAGTTAAAATTCCAATCCTGCCCTGGTAACAACCCAACGCTTCGCAAAAATCCTTACGCACCGTGTGGCTTGATCTCACTAGCGCAAGCGATGGTGCTTTCGATGGACATGTGATCGGTGGTCCCTTCGCGGGACGGACGCTCAATACGCTTGAGCGCGATGATTTGTTCCGGTTGCTCAATGCGCTCTCAGACGCTGATCCGGCAGGCTATAATTTATTTCAGACCTATTTGGACCGCAGGCTTCCCGGTTGGCGTGAGACAGCGGAGGGTCACGCGCATACGCGGCAACGCCGCACGGCCGCGACGACCGCGATGACCGAGCAAGAAGCTTACGAAGTCTTGGGGATTGAGATGGGCGCGAGCGAAGAGCAAATCCGCGAGGCGCATCGGGCGTTGCTCAGAAAGCTGCATCCCGACCAAGGGGGAACCACTTGGTTGGCGACCCGTATCAATATGGCTCGAGACGTGCTCTTGAACCGCCATCGCTGATATCCTGCGTTAGACCCGTGCTTTCATTAACTCCGTGACGCGAAACAAGCGCCACCTTGCTTTTTCACAAGCGCGCAAGCGGTCTGTGCATCATCAAGTGACATCCGCGTGAAACGCGTGCGCCACATGGGTTTGCCTTTGACCTGAACCTTTTCAATCGAAGGTTTTGCGTCACCTAATATTGATGACATTTGCCCCGATAAATCATTGATCAGTGACTTGGCTTTCTTCTCATCTGTGGCAACACCGACTTGAATCCACCAGCTTTTTTCAGTGCCATTTGATGGTGAACGCGCAGCTGAATTTTGCGTCTCTGCATAGCTCATCGCTTTTGGTGCTGGAGCCGGTGCAGCGCCCGGTTTCCACACAAGCTTCGATTGTGGTTCGGTTGTTTTCGCTACCGGTTGTACTTGCGGTGAAAGCGAGGCTGTTGGGCTTTCCGCAGCGTCTTCATTATCAGACGAGGGTCGCTCAACATCAACAGGTGTTGGCAAAGTTGAAATCGCTTTGGCGGTTTTCACTGGGGCTTTGGTATCACCATTCGAAGCAACATCGATATAGGCATCAACCAGTTCGGCCATGCGACGATCACGCGAATTGCCGGACCGTCCACCCAAGATCACAGCGAGCAAAGACCGCCCGTCACTATGGACCGAAGTCAGAAGATTGAACCCTGATCTTGCTGTATAGCCTGTCTTAATGCCATCGACGCCATCAACGCGACCAAGGAGCTTATTGTGATTGGCGATCGTTGCGCCGTCATAATCAAATGAGCGCATCGAAAAATATTGGAAGTAACGCGGGAAACGATTTTGAATTGAACGGCCGAGGACGATGAGATCACGCGCAGTTGTAACTTGACGCGGATTGGGAAGGCCGGATGCATTCGCATAGACCGTGCGTTTCATTCCGATCGAGCGTGCCTTTTGGGTCATCATATCCGCGAAATCTTTTTCGCTGCCGCCAACGGCTTCGGCGACGGCAACCGCGATGTCATTCGCTGACCGTGTGATGAGAGCCTTGATCGCATCTTCCACTGTGATGGTCTCACCAGGTGCCAGGCCGAGCTTAGAGGGCGACTGCCGGGCCGCCCATTCCGAGATCCGGATCGGGGTGGAGAGCGACATTTTTCCTGCTTCGAGCTGTTCGAAGAGAAGATAAAGCGTCATCACTTTGGTGATCGAAGCGGGATGCCGCGGTTGGTCTGCATTGACGGCACGAAGGATTTTTCCCGTCCGGGCATCGACGACCAATTCGGAATAGGGCGGGGCATAGCCACCTCCCTTCGACTTTGAGGCGGCCTCAGCACCCGCCGAAACGAGGCCAAAAAGCGCAAAACCCACCAAAATCCGGGCCGCAAACCGCGCGGCGACCGTCGAACCCATCATGCTTATCACTCCTGCCCCGGGCCGAGGCCCATGATTCCGGAGCCCCAGGTTTTTCTCACGAAAAGCCAAAACGGACAAGGCACCGATCGGGGTGGCACCTTAAGAGTGACCGGTTACGTGTTTGTTAAATTTGACGAAAATTTAATCGAAAGTCGAATTTGTTGCATCGCACAATTTTACTTGACGAAATATATTGCAGTGCATATAAAAAGCGTACGAATTCCCCCGGTTCCCGATCTGATGTCGGAGCCACCACAAAGAGAGACAAAACCATGTTTAACCAATTTGAAGATTTCCAGAAATTGAACAAAGACGGCATCGATCTCGCAGTGAAGAGCTTCGGCGCGACCACCAAGAATGTTCAGGCGATTGCCACGGAAACCGCCGATTATTCGAAAAAGGCTTTCGAGCAGAGCTCAGCCGTTGTCGAAAAGCTCGTTGGTGCCAAGACTCTCGACAAGGCATTCGAAATTCAGTCGGATTTCGCCAAGTCAGCCTATGAAGGTTTCGTGGCTTATGCATCGAAGCTCGGCGAACTCTACACCGACATCGCGAAGGACAGCGTGAAGCCATACGAAGCGATCATCAGCAAGGTGCAGACGGCTGCCAAGTAATTCCAATATGAAGTAATTCCGGGGCCGGCTTTCGGCCGGTTTTGCGGTATTTATCCGTTCAGGGTCCGGAGTTTCCGGACCCTTTTTTATTTTGCACGCTTTCTTTTGGCCTTTTTGGGCTGATGCGACTTTGCTTCCTCTGGTAGTCGGTGCTTCGAATGCATAACTTGAACAATAGGCGCGATCGGCGCATTCTTTCTCCGATTGGCCTCCGGGATTCTGGAGAAGAATGGCGTTCAGGCGGATATGAGGGCATTTTTGACTTTTTTGATTGGTTTTGCGGCGAAGCGGCTTGGCGCGTTCCAAGTTCCGCGTGCGATGGCGGCTCCCTCCCGTCGGGGCGGGGATGACTCGCATACGGGCACGGCGGTGATCACCCGCACGAAGCCCGTGACCAAAAAGCCGAACCTCTACCGTGTACTGCTATTGAATGATGATTTCACACCGATGGAATTTGTTGTTCATGTGCTGCAGCATTTTTTCAACAAATCGCAAGACGACGCCTATCGGATCATGATGCATGTGCATCAAAATGGTGTCGGGGAATGCGGCGTCTTTACTTATGAAGTCGCTGAAACCAAAGTGACCCTCGTTATGGATTTTGCCCGTCAGCATCAGCATCCGCTGCAATGTGTGATGGAAAAGAGCTAAAGGACCAGATCGATGCCCTCATTTTCAAAAAGCCTCGAACTGGTTCTGCATAAGGCCCTTTCGCTCGCCAATGAGCGACGCCACGAATACGCGACGCTCGAGCATCTCCTTCTTGGCTTGACGGAAGAACGCGACGCGGTTGCGGTGATGCGCGCTTGCGGTGTTGATATTGATCTCTTGCGTCGTAATCTCTTCGATTATCTCGATGGCGAATTATCAAGCCTTGTGATGGCGGCTCCCGGTGATGCGAAGCCGACCGCCGGCTTTCAACGCGTCATCCAACGCGCGGTGATCCATGTGCAATCATCGGGGCGGGAAGAGGTAACGGGAGCAAATATTCTCGTAGCCATTTTTGCTGAACGTGAATCTTATGCCGCCTATTTCCTGCAAGAGCAGGATATGACGCGTTACGATGCGGTCAATTATATATCGCATGGAATCGCGAAACGCCCTGTGACACCAGATCCCGAGTCTGCTGAAGAGGATGAAGAGGCAAGCGGTGGTGAGCAGGCTGCAGGCAAGAGTGGCAGCGCACCGCGCAAGAAAGGCGAAGCGCTTGATGCCTATTGCGTCAATCTCAACAAAAAAGCCGTTGATGGCAAAATTGATCCTTTGATCGGTCGTGAAGCGGAAGTGAAACGCACGATTCAGGTTTTGTGTCGGCGCCAGAAAAATAATCCGCTTCTTGTTGGTGAACCGGGTGTCGGTAAAACAGCGATTGCCGAAGGTCTCGCTTTAAAGATCACACGCGATGAAGTGCCTGCGGTTTTATCCGGTGCCACGGTCTTCGCGCTCGATATGGGTCTCTTGCTCGCTGGCACGCGCTATCGTGGTGATTTCGAAGAACGCTTGAAGCAAGTTGTGAAAGACATCGAAACACATAAAAATGCGATTTTGTTTATCGATGAGATTCACACCGTCATCGGTGCGGGCGCGACTTCTGGCGGGGCCATGGATGCCTCGAATTTGTTGAAACCTGCGCTCGCGCAAGGCACGCTTCGCTGTATCGGCTCAACAACCTATAAAGAATTCCGTCAATTCTTCGAAAAGGACCGCGCGCTTTTGCGTCGTTTCCAGAAGATTGATGTGAATGAACCTTCAATTCCGGATGCGATTGAAATCCTCAATGGGTTGAAGCCCTATTATGAGGATTATCATGGTCTTAAATATTCGAATGATGCAATCAAAGCAGCGGTTGAGTTGTCTGCGCGCTATATTCATGATCGCAAATTGCCGGATAAAGCCATCGATGTGATTGATGAGAGTGGCGCGGCGCAAATGCTTGTTGCTGACAGCAAGAGAAAACGCACGATTGGCGTGGCTGAGATTGAAGCTACCGTTTCAACGATGGCGCGTATCCCGCCAAAGACCGTTTCGAAAGATGATTCAGAAGTTCTGCAATCGCTTGAAAACACATTGAAACGCGTTGTTTATGGTCAGGATCAGGCGATCTCGGCGTTGACCTCGGCGATCAAATTGGCGCGTGCAGGTTTGCGTGATCCTGAAAAGCCGATTGGCTGCTATCTCTTTGCGGGTCCGACCGGTGTCGGCAAAACGGAAGTCGCGCGCCAACTTGCTTCATCGCTTGGCGTTGAAATCAAAAGATTTGATATGTCGGAATATATGGAGCGTCACGCGGTCTCGCGTTTGATCGGCGCACCTCCGGGTTATGTCGGGTTCGATCAGGGCGGTTTGCTTACCGACGCGGTTGATCAGCATCCGCATTGCGTGTTGCTGCTTGATGAAATCGAGAAAGCGCATCCGGATCTCTTCAACATTCTTCTGCAAGTGATGGATCACGGCAAGCTCACCGATCATCACGGCAAGACCGTTGACTTCCGCAATGTGATTTTGATCATGACAACGAATGCCGGTGCGGCCGATCTTGCCAAAGCCGCATTCGGATTTACGCGGACAAAACGCGAAGGTGATGATCAGGAAGCGATCAATCGTCTCTTTGCACCCGAATTCCGCAATCGTCTTGATCAGATTATTTCTTTCGCGCAATTGCCGAAAGAAGTGGTTGGCAAAGTTGTCGATAAATTTGTGCTTCAGCTTGAAGCGCAATTGGCGGATCGCAATGTCACGATTGAACTCTCAGATGATGCGCGCGTTTGGCTTGTGGATCATGGTTATGATGAGACCATGGGTGCACGCCCGATGGCGCGTCTTATTCAATCCGCGATCAAGCAACCGCTTGCCGATGAATTGCTCTTTGGCAAATTGAAACAGGGCGGCGGCGTTCGGGTTGTTGTTGAAGGTGATGACAAAGATAAAAAGCTTGGCTTTGTTTATCTTGAAGGTCCTGTGACTCCGAAGCCGGAAAAAGCGGTGGCAGAGGCGAGAGCGAAGACCGGTAAGAAAGCGCCGCCGCGTAAAGCCGCCGCGAAACCTGTGCGCTCTGTGCCGAAAGTTCCGCTCTGAAGGGCTTTGTGAGTCAGAGGAGTTTTAACGGGTGAGAACGAGCCGCCAACGTCGCATGGATCGGTATCGTGCGCGTCTGCGTTATGAAAACGCGGTCGCATGGCTTGTTGTACCCGTCACCCTTGTGGCGCTTCTTTACGGCGCGATGATGTTGTGGAAGCAGGTTGCCGACACACCGATTGCGCGGATGCTCACAGGGCAGTGAATTAATTATATAGTGAGTGCTGCGCGAATTTTTTCTGCATTCGCTTTGATGATCTCTGACTTTTCCATCTGTCCTGAGTGCGCTTTGAGCGCGATGCCGTCTTTGCGCGGTAAAATATGAACATGAAGATGGAATACAGTTTGTCCAGCCGCCGCGCCGTTAAATTGCATCACTGTCACGCCATCCGCTTGCATTGCAGCTTTCGCGGCCCGCGCTACTTTTTGTACCGTCGAGAAGAGTGAGGCGAAAACGATGGGGTCTGCATCAAGCAAACCGGTTGAAGGTTTTTTCGGAATAACGAGGCAATGACCCTCGGCTTGTGGCATGATATCCATGAAGGCTAATGTGTGTTCATCTTCATAGAGCTTTTCGCAGGGAATTTCGCCACGCAAAATTTTTGCGAAGATATTGTTGGTATCATAAGTCATCTTCGTCATCTCCGAGAGTGTTCGCAGTATCCCCATCGAGTGGATTGGCTTTTCGAAACGGTAAATGTTCAGCAAGAACGCCGCCAAGCCGCTCAACATAGGCGCGTTCTTCTTCCAAATAATTTGCAACTGCTTGATGAAGCCCCGGGTCACGCAAGAAATGCGCGGATCGAGTCATCACCGGACGATAGCCACGCGCAAGCTTATGTTCGCCTTGCGCGCCCGCTTCAACTGAGGTGAGTCGATGCGTGATAGCAAAATCCATGGCCTGATAATAACAGGTCTCAAAATGCAAAAAAGGATGTTGCTCAATCGCTCCCCAATTGCGTCCATAAAGCGTACGAGAGCCGATGAAATTGATGGCACCCGCGACATAGCGTCCCGCGCGTTTTGCCATCACGAGCAGAATTTTTGACGCCATTCTTTCGCCGATCAGCGAGAAAAATTCGCGTGTCAAATAGGGGCTTCCCCATTTGCGCGAACCCGTATCCATATAGAAATCAAAAAATGCATCCCAATGATGTTCTTTGATGTCAGATCCCGTGACCCATTCCATCGTGATGCCGGCGCTCAACGCATCGCGTCTTTCGCGTTTGATGGATTTTCTTTTACGGGATGAAAGACTCGTGAGAAAATCATCAAAAGATGAATATTGATCATTCACCCAATGAAATTGCTGATCATAACGCTCAAGATAATTCGCCGCTGAAAAACTCTTTAAATCGGCTTCTGTGATAAAAGTCGCGTGAACCGAAGAAGCATTTGTTTTGGCTGCGACATTTTTTAAGGCCAAAGCCAATTGATCTCGCAATTCATCTTGCTGCGAAGAGGGGGCCACAAGGAGGCGTGGTCCGGTGACCGGAGTAAAGGGCACGGCAATTTGCAGTTTCGGATAATAGTGACCGCCAACGCGCCGATAGGCATCTGCCCACGAGTGATCAAAAACATATTCGCCGCGCGAATGGCTTTTAAGATAGGCAGGCACCGCGCCGATCAATTCATCTTTGTCATCATGCATCAAAAGATGCGCGCCACCCCAACCGGTTTCAGCAATGGCAGAGCCTGAATCTTCTAACGCTGACAGAAACGCATGACGGAGAAAGGGATTGTCATCTTCTCCCTTTTCATCCGGCGTTCCAATCGCGCAGCGATCCCAAGATACGGCGTCAACCGTTTTGAGGCTCTGCGTCAGCGTGATCGTGATATTCATCTTTGATCCACGCGGGAGGTTAAGGGAGAAAGCCTTCGAAGACGATTTGATCGGCGTAGCGTTGCGCTTTTATTCTTTGGTCGGCGGTCCGAACAGTCCAGCTCATAATCGGCAGCCCCAAAGATCCACGCGCCAGTTGTGGCGTCGGATGATCGAGGTCTTTGATATACCACGAGAGAAAATCGAGCTTCATTGCATCGAGAGACTGCAGCGTCGCGAAATCTTTTTTTTGTTCGGCGCTCAGAAAATCCCACTCCGGATCGTCATAGACACTCTCTCCGATAAATCCACGGGGACGATCAGGCGCATGATGCGCCGTCGCTTCAACCATGATGGGATCAAAGCTTTTCAGCGCGATCGGGCCTTCATAAGAGGCAATCACTTCCGCGACGCGTTGAACCGCCGCAATTGATCCATCAAACCGACTTTTGATTTCACAGATGAGGGGCACGCGTCCCGCGATCACATCGAGAAACTCGCTCAAAGTTGGAATGTGATCGCTTGTGCCTTTTAATGATAAACTACCGATTTCGGTTTTTGAAAAGATTTTAAAGTCACCGCTTGCATTTGTTAAGCGTTCAAGCGCGTCATCATGGAACACGAAGACTTCACCATCGCTGGAAAGCTGCACATCGCATTCAATCGCGAAACCTTTTTCAATAGCCGCGCGCGCTGCCGAGATCGTGTTCTCGATCACGCCTGACGCGCGGTCATGAAGACCACGATGAGCAATCGGCGTTGCGGTTAACCAGAATGGGGCTGCCATCAAGCAATCTCAAAAACCGCTTCAACTTCAACAGCGGCATCGAGTGGCAATTGCGCGACGCCGATTGTCGTGCGTGCGTGGCGGCCTTTGTCACCCAGTGCAAGCACCATCAAATCGGATGCGCCATTCATCACTTGCGGCAAGGGTCCGAAATCCGGCGTCGCGTTGATAAATCCGCCCAAACGTACGCAGCGTTTAATGCGATTTAAATCGCCCAGCGCCGCTTTCGCCTGCGCCAAAAGATTGATGGCGCAAAGTCGTGCGGCCGCTTGTCCCGCCTCAACCGACACTGTGCCGCCGAGTTTGCCTTTATGAGCGGCTTGAACCACGCCTTGATCGAGACATAATTGGCCCGAAATAAAGAGCAGTGATCCGGAAATGACCGCAGGCACATAATTGGCGACAGGGGCTGCGGCTTCCGGTAGCGTGATGCCGTGGGAGGCGAGAGTGGATTCGACGCTCATGAGTTGTCTCCGGATCAAATATTTTGTTGTTCGTGCCCCCGGTTTCGCGCGCTCATTCGAGAAGAGCAAGATGAAAATACAAAAACACACACGCGTCATAGGGCCTCGGGGATTGGTCACCATCGTGGCGTTCCTCATCGGGGGTGTTACGCCCGCCTTCGCGGCGCCGGCGGTGCTCGCGCCGCATCGGGCGGTTTATGATCTTGTGCTTGATCGCACCAAAGGCTCATCCGGCATTGATACGGCACAGGGGCGGATCGTTTTCGAGCTCGAAAGCGGACGCCGCAAAGGGATTGTTCAGACTTTTCGCCAGCTCGGTATTCTGGGTGGCGGTGAAATCGGTAGCAAGGTGGTCGATAGCCAGTCG
>JACCED010036985.1_pt1 | contig 10753 bp, 8 predicted proteins | sample 7455021 | NCBI WGS metagenome assembly JACCED01 (sample SAMN15323456, study PRJNA562643) | freshwater metagenome | isolation source: river surface water | place: USA:Blue River Watershed | collected 2017-08-19 | reverse complement strand
TTTCTGCATTGGGGATTAGAACTCCGTTGTAGAAGAGTGTGGTTCCGATTCCAGTACCCAAGGTCATCATGATAGTCAGGCCATGAGAGCCTTTTCCTGCGCCGAATTTGATTTCCGCTAGCCCCGCAGCATCTGCATCATTTATGACGTGGGTGTGACGGCTGAGAGTTTTGTCAAAAAGCTCATCAGCATTGAGGCCAATCCAGCGCTTCGAGACATTCGCCGCCGATTGGGTGTATCCGTGTTTGACAACGGCGGGAAAGCAAATTCCAACAGGGTGGTTCTTGTTTGAGACCCCAAGTTGAACCAAGATGTCCCTGCAGGTCTTTGCAATGTCCTCTGGTTCGCCGCCTTCAGGGGTTTCCACCCGGACACGGTCTGAAACCAGCTCGCCCTTTTTGGTGTCCACCACGGCAGCCTTGATGCCTGTGCCACCAACGTCGATTCCAACCGCCTTTTTACCCACTATGCCTCCGTAAGGATCTCTGGACCATCTTCGGTTATCAAGATGGTGTGTTCAAACTGCGCTGTGTGTTGCTTGTCTTTTGTGCTAACGGTCCAACCGTCTTCCCACATGTCCCAATCCGCCGAGCCCAGGGTGAGCATCGGTTCGACGGTGAAGACCATGCCAACCTCAATCACTGTGTTGTATTCAGGTTCGTCGTAGTGGGGAATGATCAGCCCTGTGTGAAAGCTGGTTCCAACACCGTGACCCGTGAATTCTTTCACTACGCCGTAGTTGAATCGCTTGGCATAGCTCTCAATTGCCCGGCCAATGATGTTCACTTCTCGGCCCGGTAAAGCGGCCCTGATTCCACGGTGCATCGCCTCTTTGGTCCTACTCACCAAGTCTTCCAATTCCTGTGGACCTTCACCTACCAGGACAGTACCGTTGGTGTCGCCGTGCACGCCATCAATGAAGGCTGAGATATCGATGTTGAGTAGGTCGCCTTCTGCTAAGACGGTGTCATCCGGAATTCCGTGGCAAATGATTTCATTCATCGAACTGCAAAGTGACTTAGGGAAACCTCGGTAACCAAGCGTGGAAGGGTAAGCTCCCTGCGAAATCAAAAATTCATGACCAATTCGATCAAGATCATCAGTAGTTATTCCTGGCTTTGCGCTAGCCAAGACCAATTCGAGGGCTTGAGCGGCAATTTTGCTTGCTTTGCGGATTTTATTGACGGTGGTCGAGTCATACTTGTCGCCACCGATGTGCGCGGCAGGCCCAGGCTTTCCAACATATTCAGGTCTTTGAATGCCAGCAGGTACCGCTCTTAGGGGAGAGAGCTTCCCAGGGATTAGCTTTCCAGCATTGTCTTTTGGCACGTGGGAAAGTCTATTTTTGAATATCGATTACTAGGCTCAAACCATGGCGAAAGCAGAATATTGGTTCAACACCAAAACCAACACCGTCGAAGTTGGGAAGCAATCGCTGTCGCTGGATCGAATTGGTCCATTTCCTACTTACGAAGAGGCCCAGAATGCCTTGGAGACAATTGCCCTCCGCGCCAAGGCTATCGGGGACGAAGATCAAGAGGATTTCGCTAGTTGAAGCTCTTGTCGGAGCCTGGAAACTCGGTTGCCTGCACCTCTGCGCGGTAACTGTTGGCGGCCGCAAGAAGGTCTGACCTTAGGTTCAAGTACTGTTTTGCAAAAGATGGGGCTTTCGCACCCAATCCTGCAAAGTCTGTCCAGACCAGGATCTGGCCATCGGTCTGATTGCCCGCGCCAATGCCAATGGTTGGGATGCTCAACGCTTCCGTAATACGTGCGGCAAGTTCTACCGGAACCATCTCAAGCACGATGGCAAATGCACCTGCGGCCTCGATTTCTAGGCACTCTTGCATCACCTTGTCGGCATCATCACCGCGTCCTTGCACCTTGAATCCGCCAAGAGCGTGAACAGACTGCGGAGTAAAACCCACGTGCCCCATGACCGGGATGCCAGCTTCCACCAAAGCGCTTATTTGCGCCGTCCTTGCGCCCTCAATTTTCAAAGCTGCGGCACCAGACTCCTTCATGGCACGGATACCGTTCTCAACAGCTTGAGTGGGGGAGACCTCGTAGCTTCCGAATGGCATGTCCAGAACTACCAGAGCACTCTTGGCGCTTCTTGATACGGCGCGACCAAATACCAACATCTCATCAAGAGTGATTGGCAAGGTTCCGTCATTCGCTAGAACAGTGTTGCTAGCTGAATCTCCTACCAAAATCACCTCGATGCCTGCCTGGTCAAAGATCTCGGCGGTAAGTGCGTCGTAACTAGTTAGACAAGCAAACTTCTGCCCTTTTTGTTTTAGGGCAGACAAGGTTGAGGTTCTGATTTTCATAGTTTCCCAAATCTAGTGGTGAGTGGCACCCTGCGACCGCGTCCAAATGCTATCTCGGTGGTCTTTGTGCCAATTGCACCCTGTGAGCGCTTCCATTCCGATGCTCGCACCAGCCCATCGATTCTCGCAACCGTTTCAATTTCATATCCCAAGGCCACAACTTCTTTTGCGGTTCGTTTGCCTTCGATAAGCAGTTGTAATACGGAATCAAGCAGCTGGTAATCCGGTAGTGAGTCTTGATCTAACTGACCCGGTCTCAACTCAGCACTCGGCGGCTTAACAATCGAATTCTCAGGAATTACAGAACGGTCAAAGCGGGAATTGTATGCTTTGGCAAGTTTCCAGACATCTGTCTTGTAGACATCCTTGATTGGTGCAAATCCGCCAGCGGCGTCGCCATACATTGTCGAGTAGCCAACGGCGACTTCAGACTTGTTGCCGGTACTGATAAGTAAATGACCCTCGGAGTTCGAAATACCCATCAGAATCACGGCCCTGATGCGAGCCTGAATGTTCTCTTGGGCAAGCGGGCTGAGATCGAGACTTGATTCAAAAGCCTTATGCGCCGAGTCAATTGGGATGGTCCGGTGTTCGATACCTAAGTTTGTGGCCAGCAATTCGGCATCAGCGAGCGAATGGTTTGATGAGTAGCGTGATGGCAGCAAAACACCGGTAACGTTGTCGGCACCAACCGCTTCCTTAGCAATGGCGGCACACAGGGCAGAATCAATACCGCCACTGAGGCCAAGAACGACTTTGCTTTGGCCAGTCTTCCTGAGGTAATCCCGCAGCCCTAGGACCAGCACATCAAAAAGCTTTTGATCGTGATCGGATTGTTTGGCAGTTGTAGCGGGATCGCTTACCAGACCGACCGTCATGCCTGAACTCAGTACCTCATTACCTGCTTTATCAAGAAGGAAACTGTCGCCGTCGAAGACCAGCTCGTCCTGGCCACCGACCAGATTGACGTATACGAGATTGAACCCCACGGCGAATTTGCGAGCGGCAGCTCTGCGCTGCTGATCTTTGTCACGGGTGTAAGGCGAACCGTTTGGCACAGCGAGATACTCAACACCGGCAGCTTTTAGCTTTGCTGGGCGTGATGAATTCTCTTCCCAAATGTCTTCGCAGATGGCAATCGCACACTTGACTCCCGCGACTTCGAAGATCAACTCTTGATTCCCCGGGATGAAGTTTCTCCAGTCGTCAAACACGTCATAGTTAGGAAGGCGTTGTTTGTCGTAGCGGCCCAAGACCTTGCCACCGCAAAACACCGTTGCACTGTTGTGAGCTATGGCGTCCGAGGATTGCAATGCTGGCCTGGTGCCATCTGCCATTGTGGCATGCCCTAAGACGACCGTCAGCTTCGGGAAGGCCTTTGATTCCTGGATGAGCTCTGCCAACTTAGCTTCACCAGTGCCAATGACATCGGCTCGATAGCTGAGGTCTCCTAGCGGGTATCCATTCAGCGCTAGTTCGCCAAAGACCAGTAATTGCACGTCGGCTTCGCTGGCTTCTCGCATCAAACGCAGGATTTCCTCCGCGTTGTTTTGATAGTCACCTACCACCGGGTTTGTCTGCGCTAAACCCACTTTTATTTCTGGCACAACCACTAGCCTATTAGCTAGTAGCAGGAGGCTAAATGGACAAGCAGCAAGAGTTCGTACTTCGCACGATTGAAGAGCGTGGCGTCAAGTTCATTCGACTATGGTTTACCGACGTTGCAGGCACCCTAAAGTCGGTTGCAGTCGCACCTGCTGAGATCGAGGGCGCCTTCGCCGAAGGTATTGGATTTGATGGCTCTGCCATTGAAGGCCTTGCCCGCACCAGCGAAGCAGACATGCTGGCGATGCCCGATCCTTCTACCTTCCAGATCCTTCCTTGGCGGGGCACTGTTGACCCAGCCGCAAGAATGTTTTGTGACGTAGCAACTCCAGATGGCAAGCCAGCGGCTGCTGATCCTAGAAACGTGCTCCGCCGGGCTTTGGACAAGGCCGCCAAGATGGGCTTTAGTTTTTACGTTCACCCGGAGATTGAGTTCTATCTTTTGAAGTCCCCAGAGCTAGGTGAAAACGGACTTCCCGTTCCTGTTGACAACGCCGGTTACTTCGACAATGTGCCTGGCGGCACCGCACACGACTTCCGACGTCGAGCCGTCACGATGCTGGAGCAACTCGGCATTTCCGTCGAATTCAGCCATCACGAGGGTGGCCCGGGTCAGAATGAAATCGATCTGCGATACGCCGATGCGCTTTCGATGGCTGACAACATAATGACCTTCAGAACAGTTGTGAAGGAAGTGGCTATTGAGCAGGGTGTTTACGCAACATTCATGCCAAAGCCATTCACCAACCACCCTGGTAGCGGAATGCACACCCACTTTTCGCTATTCGAAGGTGATCGAAACGCGTTCTTTGACCCCGCTGCCAAGTATCACCTGAGCAATGTTGCAAGACAGTTCATTGCAGGAATTCTGCGTCACGCACCGGAACTTACTTTGGTAACCAACCAATACGTAAACAGCTACAAGCGCTTGTGGGGTGGCGGAGAAGCACCTAGTTACGTCAGCTGGGGGCACAATAACCGTTCAGCGCTAATTCGTGTGCCGCTTCACAAGCCAGAGAAGAGTCAAAGCACTCGAATTGAATACCGCGCCATGGATTCTGCGGCTAACCCATATCTTGCCTATGCCCTGTTGCTCTCGGCGGGACTGAAGGGCATCGAAGAAGGATATGAACTTGCTGCTGAAACCGAGGACGATGTTTGGTCGCTGAGCGATTTGGAACGTCGAGCAATGGGCATCGAGCCGCTTCCGCAATCGCTTGATCACGCGATTCGCAAACTGGAATCATCCGAGCTAGCTGCAGAAGTTCTGGGCGAGTCGGTCTTTAGTTACGTGCTTGCAAACAAGCGAAATGAATGGGCACAGTACCGAGCCCAGGTAACGCCATTCGAGCTAGAGCAAAACCTCCGCACGCTGTAAATGGTTGATGCCCGAAGCTCTTCACTCAGCGAGCTGGCGCGCCTGGGTTTTGAAGCACTGAGCGAAACAGTTCCAAAGTTAGAACAGCTTGTAAAGCTAGTTGGGGATCGTGGGCATGCCGCGTTGGCGGCAGTCTCCAGCAGCGCCTCCCCGGATAGGGCCTTGGACTCTCTGATTCGCTTGGCTGAGGCTGATTCTAAAGGTCTTGCGAAGTTGATGAGCAAGCACGAGCAAGCCGAAAGACTCTGCCGGGTCCTGGCGGCAAGTAATGGACTTGCTGATTTCATTCTCAGGCATCCTGAACTCATTTCTCTTTTCACCAAGTCCGTTGCCCTGCCGGCTGAGAGGGAATTGCTTGAGTTGGATCAATCTGGCCAGGATTCGCTCAAAATTTCCTATTTGACGCAGTTGATTCGAATCGCTGATTTTGACCTGAGTCAGAAGGATTACAAGCTGCCCATTCAGCAAGTAACAGCTGCCCTGAGTGACTTGGCTGGGGGAGCGCTCCGGGGCGCTCTTGAGATTGCCAGAAATGAACTGACCGAAGAGGGGCGCTACGCAGTTGATGAAATAGCCTCAACGCAGTTTGCGATCATCGCTATGGGGAAGTGCGGAGCAAGAGAACTCAACTATGTCTCCGATGTTGATGTGATATACGTGGTCGAAGGTCTGGGTGAAAACGTAATCGACATCGGAACTAGGTTGGCCACCAAACTTGCTCGCGTCATCTCCGAACCCAGTCTGGAGCCTGGCCTATGGCAAGTTGACCCTAATCTTCGGCCCGAAGGCAAATCTGGCGCTCTGGTTAGACGATTGGAATCCCATCTGAGCTACTACGAGAAGTGGGCAGAGGACTGGGAGTTCCAGGCGTTACTCAAGGCCAGGTTTGTGGCGGGTGACATTGAACTAGGTTCAGCGTACGAGGAGCGAATCAAGCCTTTGGTCTGGGCTAGAACAAACCGAGCGGCCATCGTCGAGAACGCTCGGAACATGCGAAAGCGTGTGCTGGATTTGATTCCGCAACATGAGCGAGACCGCGAAATCAAGCTGGGCAGGGGAGGACTGAGAGACGTCGAATTCACCGCTCAACTGTTGCAGCTGGTTCATGGTGTGTCCGACGAAAGCGTGCGGGTTGCCGACACTCTCTCTGCCGTTGCCGCGCTGAGCGATGCGGGCCTAATTGGCCGCGGCGATGCGGACACCTTTCGAAGCCACTACCAGACCCTACGTGCAATAGAACATCGAGTTCAGCTTTCAAAGCTGCGCCGTGATCACCTATTTCCACATGATGAATCTGAACTTCGCAGAATTGCTCGCAGCATGCAGTTGTCATCTGTCGCCCTGCAAGATTTGTGGCAGAGAGTTAGATCCGAAGTTGCAGCATTGCATGACAGTGTCTTTTATCGACCGCTACTAACTGCCATGGCGTCTTTGACGCCTGGAGAAGTCAAGCTTTCCGATACTGAAGTGCTAGAGAGATTGAGCGCACTGGGATTCCAAGACCCAAAGGGCGCGGTTGGTCACATCACTGCACTAACTTCAGGAGTGTCCCGAAGGGCAGTCATTCAGCGGACCCTGCTGCCAGTGTTATTGCGTTGGATGGCGGAAGGTGTCGACCCGGACCGCGCTTTGATCTCCTTCCGAAGACTGAGTGAGACCCTCGGCGAAACTCATTGGTTCCTCCGCATGCTTAGAGATGCATCTGGTGCTGCCGAGCGCTTGATGAAAGTGCTTTCGTCATCTGCGTTTATCGCTAGATTGCTGGAGCACATCCCAGATTCTTCGGTTTGGTTCAGCGATGAGGAAGCTCTGCTCCCGTTATCAAAACAAGTCATTCTCGAAGAAATGTCGGCAATTCTTGATCGCACTGAAGACATCGAAGTATCCGCTGAGGCGATACGCCAAATAAGACGGCGAGAGGTCTTGCGCATAGCGAGTTCTGCAGTTCTGGGGGCCACGACTATGGCTCAGATTGCCGAGGGTCTAACCTCTGTAACCGATGCTTATGTCATAACGATGGTGGAGTTAGCCAAGCGGACTCATGGTTCTTTGCTCGACTTCGGGGTGGTTGCTATGGGTCGCTGGGGCGGTCGGGAGCTTGGCTTCGGTTCGGATGCTGATGGCATGCTGGTTTATCGATCTGACTCGCTAACCGCTCAAGCGGAGGCTGAAAAGGTAAGTCAACTGCTATTGAAGTTGGCAAAGGATTCACTGCTGGAGTTCGAACTCGATCTAGATCTGAGGCCAGAAGGAAAAAATGGTCCGAGAGTTCGATCTATCGCGGGATATGCCGGTTACTACGAACGCTGGGCAGAGGCATGGGAGTTTCAAGCACTCTTGCGAGCCCGAGTGGTGGTTGGCTCTGTCGAATTAACTGAAGAATTCACGAATTTGATCAACCCCTATCGTTATCCAAGAGAGATAGCGAAATCCAGCCTCATCGAAATACGCCGAATTAAGGCCAGAGTCGAAGCTGAGCGCCTGCCTCAAGGGGCTAATCCTGCCCGTCACTTAAAACTAGGCAGGGGGTCCATTTCGGATGTCGAGTGGCTGGTACAGCTACTGCAGTTGATGCATGCAAGCTCCAATCCGGAACTGCAAACCACCTCTACATCTGAAGCTCTGCAGGCGCTTTCCAAGCTGTCGATAGTTCCACCGGAGGACATCGAACGACTTTCGGCAGGTTGGCTGATAGCTTCCAGGTGTCGCAGTGCCGAGGTTTTAGCAAGCGATAAAAGAACGGACCAATTACCTACTGATTTGCGACAGCTTGAATCGATGGCGCGGATTCTGGAGTATGAACCAGGCCAGTCGCAACTGCTGGAAGAGAACTACTTGTCCATCACCCGCAAAGCCAGAGCAGCTTTTGAGAAACACTTCGCTTAAATGAAAACAGGCGAGCCGAAAGGCCCGCCTGTTTTGTTTTTGACGATTAGACGCCGTAGTAAAGCTCGAACTCGTAAGGGTGAGGGCGCTGAGCCAGTGGCTTTAGCTCCTTCTCTCGCTTGTAGTCGATCCAGGTCTCAATTAGGTCCTCGGTGAAGACATTGCCCTGCTTTAGGTAGTCGTTGTCCTGCTCAAGCGCGTCAAGAACGCCACCTAGCGAACCAGGAACCTGAGGAATGGTCTTTGCTTCCTCTGGTGGCAGCTCGTATAGGTCCTTGTCAACTGGAGCGTGTGGCTCGATGCGGTTCTTGATTCCGTCCAGACCTGCCATCAGCATTGCTGCAAAGGCTAGGTATGGGTTACCTGATGCGTCTGGTGCACGGAACTCGATGCGCTTTGCCTTCGGGTTGGAACCGGTCATCGGGATGCGGATGGCAGCCGAGCGGTTTCCAGCCGAGTAAACCTGGTTAACTGGAGCCTCAAAGCCTGGTACTAGGCGGTGGTATGAGTTCACGGTTGGGTTGGTGAACGCTAGCAAGCTTGGTGCGTGCTTTAGAAGACCACCGATGTACCAGCGTGCGATGTCTGAAAGACCGCCATAACCTGACTCGTCATAGAACAGCGGCTTGCCGTCCTTCCAAAGAGACTGGTGGACGTGCATACCGGAACCGTTGTCACCAAAGAGTGGCTTTGGCATGAAGGTTGCGGTCTTGCCGTACTGGTGAGCAACGTTCTTTACGATGTACTTGAACTTCAGAACATCATCTGCGGACTTAACCAAGGTGTCGAAGCGGTAGTTGATTTCACACTGACCTGCGGTTCCCACCTCGTGGTGGCTGCGCTCGACGTCAAGGCCAGCGGCCTCAAGCTCTAGCACGATGGTGTCGCGGATGTCTGCTAGGTGGTCAACTGGTGAAACTGGGAAGTAGCCACCCTTGAAAGGTGTCTTGTTTCCTAGGTTGCCGCCCTCTTCTTGACGAGCGGAGTTCCAGGCACCCTCGACCGAGTCCACGATGTGGAAAGCGGTGTTGGCCTTGGTCTCGTAGCGAACCTCATCGAAGATGAAGAACTCTGCCTCAGGAGCAAAGAATGCGGTGTCAGCAATACCGGTAGAGGCTAGGTAGCGCTCTGCCTTGTGGGCAACCTGACGTGGGTCACGGTGGTAAAGCTCGCCGTTACGTGGGTTGTAAATGTCGAAAGAGATGATCAGGGTCTTCTCAATTCGGAATGGGTCGATGTACGCAGTGGTGACATCTGGAATCAACTGCATGTCCGATTCGTGAATCGAAGCAAAACCGCGAATCGAGGATGCGTCGAAGAGCTGCCCATTGGCAAAGAAATCCTCGTCGATCTGAGACACCGGCAGGTTGAAGTGCTGTTGAACGCCTGGTAGATCGGTGAAGCGAACATCTAGGAACTTGACATCGTTTTCCTTGATGTAAGCAATCACCTCAGAGGCAGTTTTGAACATAGCTGTTCCCTCTCATAGGTTGTGCTTTTAGCCACATTCCGGTCGGAATACGGTAAATCTACCGCCCAAATGTTTCAGGGATGTTAAGCCTTGCGCTTTGGTGGTCTTACTTTCATTGGATCAATGCCCTTTGGAATCGGCATAGCAGATGACGCGGCAAGTGCATCTAGGCGATTAGCCACAGCGCTAACCTCTGCCCTAGTAAGAGATTTCCTTAGCTTGTAAACGGTATTGAGCAAGGCATACAGACGGATCCCGCCATCGATAGCAACTCTTACCTTGTGAATTGTCACTCCGGGAGCACTTCTAGCGATTCGACGCGCCTCGTCCTCGAGCATTTGCTGAACTCGGACCGAAGAACCTTCACCGATCAGAACCACGCCAGCGGGTCCAATCATGCGGTACACCGCTTCTCGGCTCTTAGGGTTCACGGCAACCGGCATAGAGGATGTGCGCCAAGAGCGGCGGATCTGGGAATCCAAGACAGCACCGACAGCGCCGGCCTGTCCTTCGATTTGAATGTAGGCGTTACGTTCGGCTCTCCTCGACATCACAATCATGAAGGTCAGCAGGGAAGAGAGAGTTCCGGTAATGATCCACAGCCAGAAGCCCAAGGTCCCCAAGCCATTGAGCAAGAATCCAATTAGGAAGCTTGCTGCGAACACCAGCAAGAAGCCAAGGATCGCAAGCCAGAGTGCGGTTGGGTCATTCTTTGCGGTGATCTTGTAGACGCGCAGTAACTGGCGCATTCTGCCAGGGGATTTAGGGTTCTTCTTAGCCACGTCAGTAGTTTACTCAGGCAATCGCACTTGCTTGTGCGAACTCGAGCTTGTCAGCCAAATGTTGCAAATCGGCTGGGATCGGACGACCCTTGGCAAGCATGCTCTTTGCCCATAATCTGCCTGCTCGGTAGCTAGAGCGAACCAGCGGTCCAGATAGCACGCCGAGGAAGCCAATCTCTTCAGCCTCCTTAGCCATCTCAATGAACTCTTCCGGCTTTACCCAACGCTCTACTGGGTGGTGTCTTGGTGATGGTCGAAGGTATTGAGTGATTGTGATGATGTCGGTTCCAGCATCATG
>JACCED011663801.1_pt1 | contig 10758 bp, 10 predicted proteins | sample 7455021 | NCBI WGS metagenome assembly JACCED01 (sample SAMN15323456, study PRJNA562643) | freshwater metagenome | isolation source: river surface water | place: USA:Blue River Watershed | collected 2017-08-19 | reverse complement strand
CGATGACCGGCAGGATGCGGCGCGGGACGGAAGCCGGCGAGGCGGCGTGCGAGGTCATGACGCGATCCTAGCGGGCCGGGGATGCCTGCTGCGTGGGTCACAATGCCGGGGGCCTCCGCTTTCGCCGCCCTCGATACCCGATCCATCTTGAACCAAGCCGCCAGCGCGCCGCCACCCGCTTCACGGGCCGGCCTGATCGCCAACCTCCTGGGCCAGCTCGCCTTCGGCCTGATCGCCATGACGATCTGCATCCCCTCGATGCAGGAGTGGCCGGCCCTCCTGGGCGCGACGCAGGCGCAGGTGCAACTCACCTTCAGCGGCTATGTGTTCGCCTACGGCGGCTTCCAGCTGGTGCACGGGCCGCTGTCTGACCGCGTCGGCCGCAAGCCGGTGCTCCTGGGCGGGCTGGTGATGGCGATCGCGGGCTCGGGGCTGGCCGTGTTCGCCCCGGACATCCAGACGCTGATCGCGGCCCGCGTGCTGCAAGGCGCCGGCACGGCCGCCGGCATGGTGGCCAGCCGCGCCCTGATCCAGGACCTGTTCGACGGCCCGTACCGCACGCGCAGGATGGCCTTCGTCGGCATGACCCGGGGCCTGTGCCGCCCGCTGGCCACGCGGGTGGGGGGACAGCTGCATGTGCGTCTGGGTTGGCAATCCAACTTCGTGCTGCTGGCGGTGCTGGCGGTGTTTCTGCTGGTGGCCGGGTGGCGTGGCCTGCCCGCGAGCGCGCCCGCCGTCCGTGGCGATGCGCACTGGCTGCGGCAGCTGCTGGCCGGTTACGTGCGCCTGATGCACGAGCGCGCCTACCTTCTGTTCGTGGCGAGCGTCGCCGCCACCACGGCCACCATGTACACGTTCATGGCGGGCGCGCCCATCGTGCTGGGGGGCTACGGCGTCAAGCCGCAGCACCTGGGCTGGTACATCATGGCCGTGCCCCTGCCCTACATCCTGGGCAACCTGCTGGCAGCGCGCCTGGTGCATCGCCTGGGCGATCGCCGGCTCATGGCGGTGGGACACGGCATCACGCTGGCCGGGATCTCGCTGATGCTTGCCCTGGCGCTGGCGGGCGTGAATTCGGCGCTGGCCCTGGTGCTGCCTCTGACCCTCATGGGGGCGGGGCACGGGCTGCTGATGCCGCCCTCGCTGTCGGGTGCGGTGGGGGTGCTGCCGGCGCTGGCCGGTTCGGCGGCCGCTGTGGCGGGTCTGCTGCAGCAGGTGGTGGGCGCGCTGGGCGGCTACGCGGTGGGCCTCGTCACCCACCGCGATGCCGTGAACCTGGCCCTGATGATGCTGGTCCTGGGGGTGTGCGGCGCGCTGGCGATGCTGGGGCTGCCGCGGCGCGAGGGGGCTTCCGTTGCGCCGCCCTGATCAGGGCCGCCCCACCAGCGCCATCAGCTCGCGCTGGGTGCGGATCCCCAGACGGGTGTAGGCGCGGCTGCGATAGGTGATGACCGTGGTGGGCGAGACGCCCAGCTCCAGCGCGGTTTCCTTGATGGTCTTGCCGGCCATCGCGCTGGTGATCGTTTGGCGTTCGCGGTGCGTGAGGCCGCTCAGAAGCAGGCGCTGCGATTCCCCGCGCGCGTCCGAGCCACTGGCCTGGCGCGCGTGGGCCTGTACCACCGCCAGCAGGAAGCCGGCACAGCCCGCCAGCACGGCGATGCTGTGGTCGTCGAACGGCGCCAGCGCGAAATTGCGATAGAGGCTGGTGGACATGCGCTGGCCATCCGGCAGCATGGACAGCAGCGAAAGCCGCTCGCGCAGGCCGTGCGCGCCATAGCAGACTGCGCGGTACTCGGCATCGGCGATCTCGTCGGCCATCTGGTGGCTGATCCACATTCGTGTGCGCCGCGGCCGGCGCTGGCGCGCGAGCCACAGCATGTTGGTGTCCTGCTTGTCGAACCCCATGCGCATGTAGTCCATCGCGGTGATGACGGCGTCTTCCTCGCGCGCGCTGGTGCCGGCAGTGGCGATGGTGTTCACCCGTCCCGCATCGTTCAGTGCGAACACCGTGCAGTGGCTGGCGGGCAGGTGCGGCTGGATGGCCGCCAGCAGGCGCGCCGCGAAGTCGCTGCGGCCGACGCCGTCAGCCAGGGCGGCGGTGAACGAGGTGGGCAGCGAGACGTCGGTCGCGCCCAAGGGGATCAGTCGCATGGACGGCTAGGGTAACACTGTCCTCATTCATGAGGACACATGGCAAGAGGCGGCATATAAGAATGACGGCCTGCGGAGATCGCCCCCATGCCCCTCGAACGCCTCGGCCCCTTTGTCTACCAGCGCTTCCAGCCCCACCTGCCTGTGCTGGAGGCTGACCGCGAGCCGCAGGTGCACGACGTGCTGATCGCCGGGGGTGGTCCGGTGGGCCTGTCCACCGCCCTGGGTCTGGCGCTGCGCGGGGTACGCAGCGTGATCATCGAGGCGGACGACTCGGTCTGCGAAGGCAGCCGCGCTGCCTGCATCTCGCGCCGCAGCCTGGAGATCCTGGATCGCCTGGGGGTGGCCCGAACCTTCCTGGCCAAGGGCCTGCCCTGGACCACCGGGCGCAGCTACTACCGGGATCGGGAAGTGCTGGTGTTCTCGATGCCGCACGATGACACGCAGAAGTTCCCGCCCATGATCAACCTGGAGCAGTACTACATCGAGCAGTTCCTGCTCGACGAGATTGCCCGGGTCAACGCCGCGTCGGCTGACGGCAGGCCGCTGGTGGAGATGCGCTGGGCCAGCAAGGTCACCGCTTTCGCGCAGGACGGGCAGGGTGTGCGGCTCACCGTCGAAAACGACCTGGGCCGCTACGAGACGCGCGGGCGCTGGCTGGTGGCCACCGATGGTGGCCAGAGCTTCATCCGCCACGCCCTGGGCCTGGAACTCAAGGGCGCGGCCTACAGCGGCCGCTATGCCATCGTCGACATCGAGCTGCCCAGTGCCTCGCCCACCGAGCGCCGTGCATGGTTCGACCCGCCGTGGGCGCGCGGCACCACCATCCTGATGCACCGCCAGCCGGACAACCTATGGCGCATCGACTACCAGCTGCGCAAGCACGAGAACGTCGATGAGTCGCTCACCCCCGAGCAGATCCGCACCTTCGTGCAGCGGCACCTCGACGCGATCGGCGAGGGCCACCTGAAGTGGACGCCCGTGTGGGCCTCCAACTACCGTGCCGGTGCGATGACCCTGGACGCCTACCGCCACGGGCGCGTGCTGTTTGCCGGCAACTCGGCGCATGCGATGCCGATCTTCGGCGTGCGCGGCCTCAATTCCGGCTTCGACGACGCCGACAACCTCACCTGGAAGCTGGCCGCCGTGGTGCAGGGGCAGGGTGGCGAGGGCCTGCTGGACACGTATTCCTTCGAGCGCGTGCAGGCTTTCCACCTGAATGCCGAGAGTGCGATGCGCAGCACCGAGTTCATGTCGCCCCCGAGCCGCGGCTTCGAGCTCCTGCGCGAAGCCGCGCTCTCCCTGGCCGGTGACCATCCCCCGATCGCCAGCCTGCTCAATCCGCGCCAGACCTCGGCGCTCAGCTATGCGGACTCGCCCTTGTCCTCGCCGGGCGAGGCGCTCGGCGCCGGTCCGGTGGCTGGCGCGCCGCTGGCCGACCGGCGGCTGGCCGACGGCTCCCATCTGACCGATCGCCTGCAGCGCACCGGCTTCACGCTGCTCGGGTTCGGCGCCGCCGCCGCGCGTGCGCAGGCCCTGGCCGACGCCGTGGCCGGCGAGCCCAGGTCGGTGGCCGTGCGCGCCGTGGCCGTCGAGGATGCCGCTGCCGCCGCCGCCCATGGCGCCGCGCCCGGCGCCTTGTACCTGGTGCGACCGGATGGTCACGTGGCCGCCCGCTGGCGCGAAGCCACGCCCGTGCAGTTACAGGCAGCCCTGCGCACCGCCTGCGCCCGCTGAAACGAACCGGAGTCCACGTCCATGCCCCTCGAATCCTCCGCCCAGGACCGCGTCTACCAGCGCTGTGCCCAAGCCATCACCGAGGCGGGCGCCGCGCGTGAATCCCTGTTCCTCGCCCGCCTCGCCCTGCTCCTTTTCCAGGAGGTCGGCGACGAAGCGCGCTGTCTGAAGGCGTTGGACCAGGCCCTGACCGACCTGCCAACACCTTCGTTGTCAGCCCAATGATTTTTCTGCGCCCTGAACGATCACACCCAAGGAGACCTCCCATGCTGCGTCGTCATTTCCCCAAAGCCTGCGCCCTGGCAATCGCCGGCCTGGCCTCCCTCGTGTCCGCGACTGCATTGGCGCAGGCCTACCCGGACCAGCCAGTCAAGTGGGTCGTGCCCTATCCGGCTGGCGGCGGCACCGACAACCTGGCGCGCACTCTGGCGGAGTCCATGCGCACCGGCCTGGGCCAGCAGATCGTGGTGGACAACCGCCCCGGCGCCGCCACCAACATCGGCGCCGAGCTCGTCGCCCGCTCCAAGGCCGATGGCTACACCGTGATGTCTGCCGACAACGCGCTGATGGCCTTCAACGAACACCTGTTCAAGAAGTTGCCGGTCAACCCCGAGAAGGACTTCACCTACATCGGCGGCATCGGCAAGTTCCCGCTGGTGCTGGTGGTGCACCCGGACTTTCCGGCTCGCAGTTACGCGGAGTTCGCCGCCTATGTGAAGGCGCAGGGCGGCAAGGTCAACTACGCCTCGGTGGGCAACGGCTCGCCTCACCACCTCGCGATGGAGCTGTTCAAGCAGCGTACCGGCCTCGCCATGAACCACGTCCCCTACAAGGGCGCCGCACCTGCGATGGCCGACGTCATGGGGGGACAGGTGCCAGTGATGTTCCTGGACCTGGCCTCTGGCCTGTCCATCATCAAGTCCGGCAAGGTGCGCCCGCTGGCCATCGGCACGAAGGCGCGTACCCAGGTGCTCCCCGATGTGCCCACCTTCCAGGAGCTCGGCGTGCGTGACACCGAAGTGTTCGCCTTCCAGGGCCTGCTGGGCCCGGCCAACCTCCCGGCGAGCGTGACGCAGCGCCTGAACCGCGAACTTGTGCGGGCTCTGAGCGAGCCGGAGGTCCTCAAGCGCTTCGCCGATTTCGCATTCGAGCCGATCCGGCTCTCGCCCGAGGAATTCCGCAAGATGGCCCGTGACGAATCCGCGCGCTGGGGCGCCGTCATCAAGGCGAATAACATCTCGCTGGACTGACCCGGGCCAATCGGCCCTCCCAGGCTCCCGCAGGCCGTCAGGCCCGGGAGCCTGTTTGACTTGAAGCCTCCATGAACGCTCCCTCCTTTCGCGTCGCCACCCGGCGCAATGGCCGCCGTGACGGCGAGCTGATGCTCGTGAAGCCGGATGGCACCTCCTGGGTTCCCCTGTCGGCGATCGCGCCGACGCTGCAGGCCCTGCTCGATGACTGGCGGGTCCTTGCGCCGCGCGTGGAGGCTTTCCAGGCGCAGTGCGCGTCAACGGCCTGGCACGGCGCGCAGGCCCTGGACCCCGCGCAGTGCATGGCGCCGCTGCCGCGCGCCTTCCAGTGGGTGGATGCCTCGGTCTATCGCAACCACGCGCGCCTGATGTACCAATGGCGCAAGGAGCCGATTCCCCCGCGCTACGAGACCGAGCCGCTGGTCTACCAGGGCGGCTCTGATGTCATGACGGGCCCCACCGACCCGATCGAGGCGGTGGACGAGGCCCACGGCATCGACCTGGAAGCGGAGATCGCGGTCATCACCACTGACGTGCCCATGGGAACCCGCGCGGACAAGGCGCTCGACCACGTCGCCCTGGTGGTCCTGCTCAATGACGTCTCCCTGCGCGGCCTGATCCCGGGTGAACTCTCTCGCGGCTTCGGCTTCTACCAAAGCAAACCGGCCACCAGCTTCGCCCCCATCGCGGTGACGCCTGGCGCGCTGGGCCCGGCCTGGAAGCAGGGCATGGCCGACCTGCGGATGGACGTGTCCCTCAACGGCCAGTGGTTCGGGTCACCCCGCACCGCCGAGGAGACGGTGTTCCACTTCGGCCAGATCATCGAGCACCTCACGCGCACGCGGCACCTGGGGGCGGGCACCATCGTCGGCGCAGGCACCATCAGCAACGCCTCGGAGGCGGCGGGCAACGCCTGCATCACCGAGGCGCGCGTGCGCGCCCTGCTGGCGGGCCAGCCCGAGAGCGCGGTGCAGCCCTATCTGCGCCATGGCGACCGCGTGACGATCCGCGCGGTCGATGCGCAGGGGCGCGATGTATTTGGGACCATCGACCAGCGGGTGTCGGTGCGCGGCGGCTGAACGCGCGCTCGGGCCGGCCGGGCCCTGGCACGAGGTGTTCGGTTTTTCCGAACACCCCTTGGTCCCGGCCGTCTGGCCGAAGCGGCGGCCTGCCCCTAGATTCCCACGCAGTTTCCCCAAGGACCTGCGTGAAATCCGTTCCGCCTCCCCTGTCCCATCCCAGCCAGCCCACCTTCCGCCTGCCGCCGGGTGCCTGGGACACCCATGTCCACGTCTACGGCCCGCAGGCCACCTTCCCTTTCGCGCCGGAGCGCACCTACACCCCCGATGACGCGCCCGCCGAGCGCCTGCAGGCCCTGCACCGGCTGCTGGGGGTGCAGCGGGTGGTGTTCGTACAGGCCACGGTGCATGGGTTCGACAACCGCGCTATGCTCGACGCGATCGCCGGCAACCCGCAGGCGAACCGGGGCGTCGCCCTCGTGCCCACGGATGTCGCGGACGCGGAGCTGCAGAAGCTGCACGCCGGCGGCGTGCGCGGCATCCGCTTCAACTTCGCGCGCCACCTGGGCGCGGCGCCTGACAGCGATGCGGTGGCCCGCCTGGCCGACCGCATCGCCCGCCTCGGCTGGCACCTGCAGTTCTACATGGACGGCAAGGACCTCGCGGTGCATCGCCCCTTCCTGGAGCGCCTGCCCGTGCCTTTCGTGATCGACCACTTCGGGCGGGTGATGGTGGAGTGGGGCGAGGAGTCGCCGGAGCTGCAGACCCTGCTCGCACTCGTGCGCCAGCCGCACGGGTGGGTGAAGATCAGCGGCCCCGAGCGTATCTCCGCGGCGCTGTCGACCGGGCCCGTGCCCTATGGCGATGTGGCGCCGACAGCGCGCCGTCTGCTGGAGGCCGCGCCCGACCGCATCCTCTGGGGCAGCGACTGGCCGCACCCCAACGTGCGCGAGATGCCGGACGACGGCAAGCTGGTCGACCTGTTGCCGCACTACACGTCCGACGCCGCCGCACTGCGCAAGCTGCTGGTGGACAACCCGGACCGCCTCTATGCCTGATCGCGAGGGCGCGCGCCGGCTTCGGGTCTTCCTGGCCTACACCGCGCAGGAGTTCGAGGGCGCCTACGACGCCGGCCTGTTCGCGCGCCTGGAGGCGAGCGCCGACGTGGTCCGCAACCGCACCGGACAGGTCCTCACCGGGCCCGCCCTGGCCCAGGCGGCGGCAGGCTGCGACGTGATCGTCGGCTACCGCTCCACGCCCTGCGACGCCGCCACGCTGCGCGCCCTGCCGGACCTGCTCGCCTTCGTGCGGGCCGCCGTCGACATCAGCACCATCGACCTGGAGGAGGCCGGCCGCCAGGGCATCCTCGTTACCCGGGTCGATCCCGGATTTGCCAACGCGGTCGCCGAACTCGGCATGGGCCTGATGATCGACCTCGCGCGCAGCGTCACTCGTCACCGCCTGTCGTCCGCCGCCGGCGCGTCCGAACCGCCGCCCCAGGGCCGCGAGCTCGCGGGTGCCACGCTGGGCTTCATCGGCTATGGGCGCATCGCCCGGCGCATGCAGGCGCTGGCGCATGCCTTCGGCATGCAGGTCCTGGCGCACGACCCGCTGCTCACGCAGGCCGACGTGCCCCTGCAGCCCCTGGAGGCCGTGCTGGCCGCCTCCGACTTCGTCGTGTGCCTGGCCGCGGCCACGCCGCAGACCCGCCACCTGATGAATGCGCAGGCCTTTGCGCGGATGAAGCGCAGTGCGTACTTCATCAACCTCTCTCGCGGCGAGCTGGTGGACGAGGACGCCCTCGAACAGGCGCTCGATCGCGCAGCGCTTGCGGGGGCCGCGCTCGACGTGGGCAGCGCCCCCGACCAGAAGCCCGCCGCACGCTTTGCCGCCCGTCCCGATGTCGTCCTCACCCAGCACATCGGCGCCACCACCCGCGAGGCCCGCGCCTTCCAGACGCTGGAGACGATCCGGCAGGTCCAGGCGCTGGCGCAGCGGCGCATGCCCCACGGCGCCGTCAACCCGCAGTCTGCCCACCGCCTGCGGCAATGGCTCGCCGCGCCGGCGGGCTCGCCCGCCTGATCCTTCCCAGCGACCCACTCCATGACCACGCCCTCCAAGCAGCAAACCATCGTCGTCACCGGCGCGGCCCAAGGCATCGGCTTCTCCATCGCGCAGCGCCTGGCGGACTGCGGCTACACCGTGGCCATCGCCGACCTGCGCGGCGCGGCCGATGCGGCCGCCCGCCTCGGCGGACAGGCCGCCGGCTTCGATGTCGATGTCAGCGATGCCGATGGCGTGGAACGCCTGATGGCCCTGGCCTCCCGGATCCACGGCGGCATCCACGGCCTCGTGAACAACGCGGCCCTCTACACCGCCCTGAAGAAGCAGCCTTTCGAGGCCATCGCCCTGGACGAGTGGCGGCGCGTCTTCCAGGTCAACGTGGAAGGCGTCTTCAACTGCTGCCGCAGCGTGGCGCCTCACATGCGCCAGGCGGGAGCGGGCTCCATCGTGAACCTCTCGTCCGCGACGGTCCTCAAGGGCAATCCCCTGCTGCTGCATTACGTCGCCAGCAAGTCGGCCGTCCTGGGCATGACCCGTGCGCTGGCGCGCGAATTCGGCGAGTGGAACGTGCGCGTCAACGCCGTCTCGCCGGGTCTGACCCTCAGCGACGGCATCCTCGCCGACGGCACCAACCGCGACGCGCAGCGCGCCGACATCCGCAGGCAGCGGGCCATCCACCGCGACATGCACCCATCGGACGTGGTCGGCGCGGTCAGCTTCCTGATGGGGCCGGAGTCCGAGATGTTCACCGGCCAGAACCTGGTGATCGACGGCGGCATGGTGATGAATTGAGCTGCCGCCCGCCCGCAACGAGTCTGAACAGCAAGGAGACAATACCCATGCAAACTCAACGCCGACTCCTGGCCCTCGCGCTCGCGAGCGCTTCCCTCTTGGCCCCCGCCGCGGCGCTGGCGCAGGGCTACCCCACCAAGCCGGTCCGCCTGGTCGTACCCTTCGGCCCGGGCGGCACCACCGACATCGTGGCCCGCGTCATGAGCGATCCCCTGGGCAAGGCACTGGGGCAGCCGGTCGTGATCGAGAACAAGGCCGGCGGCGGCGGCACGGTGGGCTCCGCCGAGGTGGCGCGCGCCACGCCGGACGGCTACCTCCTGGGCATGGCCACGGTGTCCACCACCGCCGCCAACCCGGCGATCAACCCGAAGACGCCGTACAACCCGCTCACCGACTTCACGCCCATCATCAACATCGCCGCCACGCCCAACGTCCTGGTGGTGCACCCCTCCTTCCCCGGCCACACCTACAAGGCCTTCCTGGACGAGATCAAGCGCAACCCCGGCAAGTACTCGCACGTCTCGGGCGGCACCGGCTCCATCTCGCACCTGCAGATGGAGTTGTTCAAGAGCCTCACCGGCACCTTCATGACCCACATCCCCTACCGCGGCGAGGGCCCCATGCTGGCCGACGCGGTGGCCGGCCAGGCCCATGTGCTGTTTGGCAACCTGCCGTCCTCGCTGCCCTTCATCCAGAACGGCAAGCTCATTCCCATCGCGGTGGCCGCGCCACGGCGCCTGGCCAGCATGCCCAACGTCCCCACCTTCGGCGAGCTGGGCATGCCCCCGATGAACCGCATGGCCTACTTCGGCATCGCGGGCCCGAAGAACCTGCCGCGTGATCTGGTCGACCGCGTCAACGCCGCTACCCGCAAGGCCATGGAGGACCCGGCGGTGCAAAAGCGCATCGTCGATGTCGGCGCGATCGCGGTGGCCAATACGCCGGAGCAGTTCGCGCAGCAGATCAAGGAGGAATTCGAGAGCTATCGCAAGGTGGTCGTCGATCGCAAGCTGTCCCTGGACAATTGACCCTCCTTCACTCGCAACACCGTCCGCCATGCCGCCTGCCGCCTCCATTCCGCTGCTGATGCTCTGCCCCCTGCAGGACGACTATGTCCGGCAGATCGCCAGCCGCTATGACCTGGTCTACGCGCCGACCGCCGAACAGCGCCAGGCTGCCATCCGCGAGCACGGGGCCCGTTTCCAGGCCGTCCTCACCATCGGGTCGATCGGCCTGACCGCCGCCGAGATGGCGTCGATGCCCCAGCTCCGGCTGGTCGGCTCGCTCGGCGTGGGCTACGAGACGATCGATGTGGCGGCCGCCACCGCGCGCGGCATCCGCGTGAGCAACGGCGCGGGCACCAACGATGCCTGCGTGGCCGACCATGCCTTCGCCTTGCTGCTGGCGGCGGTTCGTGGCGTGGTGCAACTGGACCAGGGGGTGCGCAAGGGGCTGTTTCGCGACCAGCTGGAGTTCTACACGCCCACCGTCTCCGGCAAGAAGCTGGGGATCATCGGCCTGGGCATGATCGGCCGCCAGATCGCGCGGCGCGCGGCCGGCTTCGACCTCGAGGTGGGCTACTTCAGCCGCACCCGCAAGGCCGATGTGACCTACCCCTACTTCGAGAGCGCGCTGGCGCTGGCGAAATGGGCCGACTACCTGGTCATCGCCACCCCGGGCGGGGCCGAGACCCGGCACATGGTCAACGCGCAGGTGATCGAGGCGCTGGGCCCCAACGGCACGGT
>JACCED010745486.1_pt1 | contig 10760 bp, 8 predicted proteins | sample 7455021 | NCBI WGS metagenome assembly JACCED01 (sample SAMN15323456, study PRJNA562643) | freshwater metagenome | isolation source: river surface water | place: USA:Blue River Watershed | collected 2017-08-19 | reverse complement strand
CATCCGCGTGTGATTCGCACCTTTGTCAAACGGGGGGGACGCACCACCACCGGACAGGCCAAAGCGTTTGCCACGCTCGGGCCGCAATACGTTTTGCCCTATCAGGAGACGCCGCTCGATGCGGAGGCGGCCTTTGGCGCGGAATTGGCGGGCACGCCGCTGGTGCTCGAGATTGGCTTTGGCATGGGCGACGCAACCGCGCACATTGCCGCGCTCTTGCCGCAGACGCGCTTCCTCTGCTGTGAGGTACATGAGCCGGGCGTGGGCGCTTTGCTCAAGCACATGGGGGAGCGGGAGATCCAGAACATCCGCATCGTGCAGCACGACGCGGTGGAGGTGCTGGCGCACATGCTGGTGCCCAATGCCTTGGATGGCATTCATATCTTCTTTCCCGACCCTTGGCATAAAAAACGCCACCACAAGCGACGCCTGATTCAGCCGCCGCTGGTGGCGCAATTGGCCAGCCGCTTAAAGCCGGGGGGCTATCTGCACCTGGCGACCGACTGGCAGCCCTACGCCGAGCAAATGCTCGCGGTTTTGAGCGCCGAGCCCACGCTGCGCAACACGTCGAGTGACCCCGCAGGCTGGGCCGAGCGCCCGCACTACCGGCCAGAGACCAAGTTCGAGCGGCGAGGCTTGCGCTTGGGCCACGGGGTTTGGGATCTGGTCTTTACCAAACGCTAGGGTGCGGCCATGGCGCGCCCGCCCAAAGCCGATTTACCGCTGCGCGCGGGGGTGAGCCCGAGTTGCGTGGCCCTGCCCGCAGGCCCTTGGGTAAGCGTGCTCGAATTCTTGGTGCAGCGCCTGCCCGCGCTTTCTGAGGCGCAGTGGCGGGACCGCTTCGCGCGCGGCTTGGTGCTTGACGCGCAGGGCAAGGCCTTGAGCGAAGCGGCGGCGTACGCCAGGAGCACCAAGGTGTACTACTACCGCGAGGTGGACCACGAGCCCACCCTGCCCTTCGCGCCGCAGGTGGTGTTTGAGGACGAACACCTGCTGGTGGCGGACAAGCCGCATTTCATGCCGGTGTTGCCCACTGGGCGCTATGTGCAGCAAAGCCTGCTCGTGCAGATGAAGCGCCTGAGTGGCTGCGCGAGCCTCTCGCCCATTCACCGCATTGACCGCGAGACTGCGGGGTTGGTGGTCTTTGCCAAACAGCCCCAGGAGCGCGATGCGTACCAGCGACTGGTGCGCGAACAGGCTTTGGACAAACTGTATTTGGGGGTGAGCGCTTGGGCGGGCGAACGCGTGCCGGCGGTCTACCGCAGCCAGTTGGCCGAAGACCCGGAGCGGTTTTTTGTGATGCGCGAGGCCAGTGGCCCGCCCAACAGCGAGACGCGCTTACGCTTGTTGCGGGTGCAGGACGGGCGCGCGCTCTTGGCACTCAAACCCGTGAGCGGGCGCAAGCACCAATTGCGTGTGCACCTCCTGGCCTTGGGGCTGCCTTTGTTGGGGGATCGGTTCTACCCCGAGGTGCGCGAGGGACCCGACGCACCCGCAGATTTTGCGGACCCCTTGCAACTCTTGGCCAAGCGGCTGCGCTTTCGTGACCCGATCACGGGGCGATGGCGGCGCTTTGAGAGTCCCTCGGCTTTGGCGCTGGCCCCGGCGCACGCGCACGGGGCTCTTGCTCAGGCGCGCTGAGACACCCAGTCGGCCACGCTGGCGAGCGCTTTGGGCAAACCGTCGGGCTGGGTGCCTCCGGCCATGGCCATGTCGGGCTTGCCACCGCCTTTGCCCCCCACTTGGCTGGCCACGAAGTTGACCAGCTCACCGGCCTTCACACGTCCCACGCTGTCGGCCGTGACACCGGCGGCGATTTGCACTTTGTCGCCATCGACGGTGGCGAGCACGATGGCCGCGGTTTTGAGCTTGTCCTTGAGCTTGTCGAGGGTTTCGCGCAGGACCTTGGCGTCGGCGCCGTCCAAGCGGGCAGCGAGCACTTTGAGGCCTTTGACGTCCACGGCCTGGGCCAGCAATTCGTCACCCTGGGCAGAGGCGAGCTTGCCCTTGAGGGCGGCGATTTCTTTCTCCAAGCCCTTGACCTGATCGAGCACCTGGGCAATGCGGCCCTGGAGTTGATCGGTGGGGGCCTTGAGCAAACCGGCGGCTTGGGCCACGGCGGCTTCGAGGCTCTGGAGGTAGGTGAGCGCGTTGGCGCCCGTGACCGCTTCGATGCGGCGCACACCTGCGGCCACACCCGACTCGGCCACCACCTTGAAGAGGCCAATGTCGCCCGTGGCGCGCACGTGGGTGCCGCCACAGAGCTCGCGGCTGGTGCCGATGTCGAGCACGCGCACGGTCTCGCCGTACTTCTCGCCAAAGAGCATCATGGCGCCGGTTTTCTGAGCCGATTCAATGTCCATCACGCGCGCCTGGGTGGCGGCGTTGGCGAGGATCTCGGCGTTGACCAAGTCTTCGATGCGGCGGATTTCGGCGTCACTCACCGGTGCGCCGTGGGCAAAGTCAAAGCGGGTGCGATCGGGGGTGACGAGCGAGCCCTTTTGCTGCACATGGCTGCCGAGAACTTCGCGCAAGGCCTTGTGCATGAGGTGGGTGGCGCTGTGGTTGCGCACCGTGGCTGCACGCGCGGCGGTATCGACTTGGGCTTGCACGGCGTCGCCCACTTTCAAGCTCCCGCTCTCGAGCGTGCCGTGGTGGCCAAAGACATCGGCCTTGATTTTTTGCGTGTCGTCCACGCCAAAGCGGGCGCCATTGGCCAAGAGCGCACCGCAGTCCCCCACCTGACCGCCAGACTCGGCGTAGAAGGGGGTGGTGTCGAGCACGACCACGCCGCTTTGTCCGGCGTTGAGGGCGTTGACGGGGGTGCCATCGACATAGAGCGCGAGCACTTTGGCATTGGCACTGAGGTGGTCGTAGCCCACGAATTGGTTGGCCGCGCCGCTGTAGTCGAGGGCTTTGTCCATCTTGAACTTGCCCGCTGCACGGGCCTGTTCTTTCTGGCGGTTCATGGCGGCGTTGAAGCCCTCGGCGTCCACGCTCACGCCGCGTTCGCGGCAGACGTCGTTGGTGAGGTCGAGCGGAAAGCCAAAGGTGTCGTGCAGTTTGAAGGCCACTTCACCGGGCAAGACCTTGGCGCCACCGTCGAGGGCGGCGTCGAGGATTTGCATGCCGTTTTCCAGGGTCTCGTAGAAACGCTCTTCCTCGGTTTGCAAGATCTGGGCGATGCGCGCGGCGTTTTGCGCGAGGTTGGGATAGGCCTCGCCCATCAAGCGCACGAGCTCGGGCACGAGTTTGTGGAAGAACGGCGATTTGCGCCCGAGCTTGTAGCCGTGGCGAATGGCGCGGCGCACGATGCGCCGCTGCACGTAGCCACGGCCTTCGTTGCTGGGGATGACGCCATCGGCCACCAAAAAGGCGGTGGCGCGCAAGTGATCGGCAATCACACGCAGCGAGGGACTGTGCAAATCTTGGCAACCGGTTTCACGCGCGGCGGCGCGAATGAGGGCGTCAAAGAGGTCGATTTCGTAGTTGCTGTGCACGCCTTGCAAAATGGCGGCCAAGCGCTCCAAGCCCATGCCGGTGTCCACACAGGGAGCGGGCAGCGGGGTGACCGAGCCGTCCTCGTGCATCTCAAACTGCATGAAGACGTTGTTCCAGATTTCGATGAAGCGGTCGCCGTCTTCATCGGGGCTGCCGGGGGGGCCGCCAGGGATGTGGGGGCCGTGGTCGTAGAAGATTTCCGAGCAAGGGCCGCAGGGGCCGGTGTCGGCCATCATCCAGAAGTTGTCGCTCTTGTAGCGTCCGCCCTTGTTGTCGCCAATGCGAATGACGCGCTCGGGGGGCAGGCCAATTTCCTTTGTCCAAATGGCGTAGGCCTCTTCGTCTTCCGCGTACACGGTGGCGAGCAGGCGCTCGGGCGGGAGTTTGTAGACCTCGGTGAGCAGCTCCCAAGCCCACTTGAGGGACTCGCGCTTGAAGTAGTCGCCAAAGGACCAGTTGCCCAGCATTTCAAAGAAGGTGTGGTGACGGGCGGTGTAGCCAACGTTTTCCAGATCGTTGTGTTTACCCCCGGCACGCAGGCAGGCCTGCACGGAAGCCGCGCGAACGTAGCTGCGTTTGTCGGTGCCAAGGAAGACGTCTTTGAACTGGACCATGCCCGAGTTGGTGAACATGAGGGTAGGGTCGTTGCCGGGCACCAAGGGGCTGGAGGCCACCACAGTGTGGCCTTTGGCTTGAAAAAACGACAGGAAGGTGCTGCGGATGTCCGCAACGGTAAAGATAGGGGTAGACATACGGCAATTATAGGAGGGGGTGTCCCGGGGGTTCCTGAACGAAACCCGATTTCGGGCTATGCTAGCGGGATAGACGGAGACTACCCCCCATGGACATGAAGACTTCCCCGCTGGCCCTGCTCAAGGACCCTTCCCTCTTGAAGACCGATGCCTTGGTCAATGGTGTTTGGACGCCAGGTCCGGCGCGCTTTGCGGTGCACGATCCTGCCACTGGCATGAAACTCGCCGATGTGGCCAACCTGGGCCCCGCCGAAGCCAGCGCGGCAGTGGACGCCGCCAATGCCGCGTGGCCCGCCTGGCGCGAGAAAACGGCCAAAGAGCGCAGCCAGATCATGCGCAAGTGGTATGACTTGCTCATGGCCAACCAAGAGGACTTGGGCCGCATCATGACCGCAGAGCAAGGCAAGCCCCTGGCCGAGGCCAAGGGCGAAGTGGCGTATGGCGCGAGCTTTGTGGAGTGGTATGCCGAGGAAGCCAAGCGCGTCAACGGCGAGACCCTGCCCCAGTTTGACAACAACCGCCGCTTGTTGGTGCTGCGCCAACCCATTGGCGTGTGCGCGGCCATCACGCCCTGGAATTTCCCGCTCGCCATGATCACGCGCAAAGTGGCGCCAGCGCTGGCTGCGGGTTGCCCCGTGGTGATCAAGCCCGCTGAGCTCACCCCGCTCACGGCCTTGGCCGCGGCGGAACTGGCTTTGCGCGCGGGCATTCCCGCCGGCGTGCTCAACGTGGTCACTGCCGACAGCGACAACAGCATTGCCGTGGGCAAGGTGTTCTGCGCGAGCGACATCGTGCGCCACATCAGCTTTACCGGCAGCACCGAGGTGGGCCGCATCCTGATGGCGCAATCGGCCCCCACGGTGAAGAAACTCTCCCTCGAACTCGGTGGCAACGCGCCCTTCATCGTGTTTGACGACGCCGACATTGACTCCGCCGTGGAAGGCGCGATCGCGAGCAAGTACCGCAACGCTGGACAGACCTGCGTGTGCGCCAACCGCATTTATGTGCAAGAGGCCGTGTACGACCGCTTTGTGGAGAAATTCGCCGCCAAGGTCAAAGCTTTTAAAGTGGGCAATGGCTTTGAAGAGGGTGTGGTGCAAGGCCCGCTCATCGAGCCCGCCGCCGTGGAGAAGGTCAAGCGCCACTTGGCGGACGCCCTCTCCCGAGGCGGTCAACTGGTGACCGGTGGCCAGGCGCTTGAGGGCCAGTTCTTCCAACCCACGGTGGTGGCCAACGCCTCCTCCGACATGTTGTGCGCCAAAGAGGAAACCTTCGGCCCCCTCGCCCCCATCTTCAAGTTCAAGACCGAGAAGGAAGCGATTGACTTGGCCAACAATACCGAGTTTGGTCTAGCGAGTTACTTCTACAGCCGCGATGTGGGCCGTATTTTTCGCGTCAGTGAGGCGCTAGAGTACGGAATGGTGGGCATTAACGTGGGTATCATCGCCAGCGAACACGTGCCTTTTGGCGGCGTCAAACAATCTGGCCTTGGCCGCGAGGGTTCGCACCATGGCATGGACGAATACGTCGAAATGAAGTACTTGTGTGTGGGTGATGTTCTGCGGTGAGGGAGGCGGCAAACGGCTGCGTATGTAATTTCCCTCATTAAAATGAATATTTATCCCTAAAATGCATCCTTGAGCAACACCCATCGGAGGGAGAACTACATGGCTCATCGAAAAATCTACCTGCGGTTCCTGCAAATGATGCAGGCTTTGGAAGGTGGCGATAGCGCTATCCAGATGGATTTGGATGCGAAAAAATTGCTAGAAGTGATTGCGGTTCGGCACACCCAGGGCAACCCCCTGACGGTGACCGAAGCCATGGGCTTGCATCAGATCGCATCTCCCGCCACCATCCATCGCAAGATTGACCAACTGCGGGACCTTGAATTGGTGGAGACCACCTTCGAAGGCAACAACCGCCGCACCAAATTCCTGGTGCCCACGGAAGCGGCTTACCGCCAATTTGACTCTGCCGGCAAGGTCATCCAGCAGCTCTTGGGCCAGCAAGCCTGATAAACTTCACGCCACGCGGGTGTAGTTCAATGGTAGAACTTTAGCTTCCCAAGCTAATAACGTGGGTTCGATTCCCATCACCCGCTCCAAAGTTTTCACACGTGCGTTCACAAGTATTGGTGAGCGGTTGCACCTTGGCATCGGTGTGAAGGTGGAGAAGAGCTTCACCAGTCGGGCGATGGGTAATCGGTTGAACGCTCTAGAGGGCAAAGCTTCAACCGCCTGAGTGTAGTCACCAGGTCGGCCGCAACGTTTGAACGAACAAGCTCGTGGTACGAACTTTGAGATAGGTGCAAGAATTTAAGCAGCTAACTTTTGCAAGTCCGGTTGTTGCCAGATGACTAGGCTTGCTGCAAAGGCTTGAAGGCCGAACTCGTCAACCGCATCTCGCACAGCTTTCTCTAAGGCATGTTCATCAGGCCATTCCAATGAATCTTCTAAATTACTAAATTCAACAATATTCCGATTCATTTCTTCCCCCCATAATTCAGTGTCAGCCAACGGCCTTCGATAGTAGCGATAAATGACGAGTACTTTTTTTCGTTTAATTTTGTCAGCAGCATCGTCAGAAACCGCATCTGCTCTTGAGTGCGCCCATAAACTTTGATTCTAGACGCTTGATGTTGATCTTTAACCTCGTGAACACCCAAAATTGCCGCAACGTATGCATTCAGTGCGGTCGCCAACCCATCCGGATCGTTTTTAAAAATCGCTGACTCGATTCTAGGGCTAAGGCGCAGGCGGATCAACTTGACCCACTTCCCACGAACACTTGGCTTAGTGATCGCCAATTCACAAACACCAACTGCCGCTGGATCATGCTCGCGGAATACACCGTAAGCCATCCCGTGATCTGTCAGTACCATGTGCCCCTCGATCCAAGCCATCACTTGTTCAATATCAGGCACGAAAGCCTCGTTGGCCGTTGCGTCCTCAAGCCATGAAGCGCGAGTTGCCGCAAATTTCACTTCATCAAAGGCCCTGAAAGTGAACTTGGGGCTTTCCTTACTTGAACCTTTTTGAGCGACTTTCGTGGTCATGATGGGCGCTAAGAAAGTGAGCCTCCTGCAAAAGCACTAAAAAAGCGCTGATTTTTTGCAATAGGACTTTGAACAAGGCGTGCAAAACAGCCATCCCACGAGACAAATACCTACTAATAACTCATTAGATCAATTGCACGAGTAAATTATAGCTCAAATATTTCTGCCATACCAGTTCAAGAGCATTCCGCCCAACACAACCCTTTTCTGCAACGGCAGGCTTTTGGTGCAATACATGCTGATGCCCGCTCTACTTCCCGAGATCTTGCTAGCCGAACACCAACCGGGAAGCCGGGCAAGTCTTGCAAGCCACAGCTCGCTCCAAAACATCCCCACAGTACCTTTGACTTGGCCCGCAGCGTGAGCTCTGTTCGGGCTGTGTAGTCGCCGCACGGCGATTTATGGTTGGGCCAGTTGCGGCCCTGGTGATTACTCCGGTTTGATGCCGATGGCCTTGACGATGCCGGCCCAGCGAGTTCTCTCGGCCCGCATGAAGGCGTCAAACTCGGCCACGTTCATTTTGGCTTCGGGCATGGAGCCTAGGGATAACAGGCGCTGGGCGACTTCGGGCTGTCTGAGCACCGCTTCTAGCTCACGGTTGACGGTGTCCAGGATGGCCGCGGGTGTGCCTGCGGGCGCAAACAGACCATTCCAGCCGGTGTATTCAAAGCCTGCGAATGTCTCGGAGAGGGTTGGCACGGAGGGCAAGTTGGCCGTGCGCTGGGCAGAGCTCACCGCCAGGGCTTTGAGTTGCCCGGAGCGGATATAGCTCAAGAGAGCGGCTTCCGGCAGGCAAATAAAGTTCACTCGGCCGCCAATCAGGTCCTGAATGGCATCGGGGGCCTTGTTGTAGGGGACATGGTTGAACTTGACATTGGCCATGGCCGCAAATGAATCGGCCAGCATGCCGGAGAAGGTTTTCGGACCTTCCGTCGCCATGGTGAGCATGTCTGGTTGGGCCTTGGCCTGTGCAATGGCGTCGGCCAGGGTGTTGCCGGTAAAGGCCGAGCCGGCTGCGATCACGAATGGGCTGCGACCGATCAGGCGCACCGGGGCAAAGTCTTTTTCGGGGTCATAGGGCAAGGCCTTGAAGGTAAAGACGTTGGTGACCATGGCCGCGGTGGTGGCGTAATAAAAGGTGTAGCCGTCGGCGGGCGAGCGCATAGCGGCTTGGGCCCCAATGACGTTTTGGCCACCCGGACGGTTGTCCACCACGATGGGCTGGCCCAGGCGACGGCTCAAGTTCTCCGCCACAAAACGCGCCAGGATATCGGGCCCGGAGCCTGGCGGCTGCGACAAAATCCATTTCATGGGCTTGGCAGGCCAGGCTTGTGCGCTCGCGCTGCTCTGAAAACCGGTGGCCACAGCAGCTGCAGCGGCCAGGATGCCTTGGTTGAATGATCGTCTTTGCATGCTTGTCTCCTGTTTCCGTGTTAAAAATTGGTAGCGCCCTCAGAGCGTCTCCTTCTCCACTCGGTTGCGCAACACCCCGATCTTGCTCACCTCGATCTCCACCCAATCGCCCTCTTTCATCCACAGGGGGGGCTGACGGCGAGAACCCACGCCACCGGGGGTGCCACTGACGATCACATCGCCGGGCATGAGGGGCGTGAATGTGGAGACATATTCAATCAAGCGGGGTATCGGAAAAATCATCATGGCGGTGGTTGCGTGCTGCATGACTTGCCCGTTCAAGCGGGTGGTCAGGCTCAACTCCTCCCCATCGGCAATCTCGCCGCGGGTGACCAAGACCGGACCAAACGCCCCAGTGCCGACGAAGTTCTTGCCGGGGGTGAACTGCGTGGTGTGCCGCTGCCAGTCGCGCACCGAGCCGTCGTTGTAGGCGCTGTAGCCGGCCACGTGCGACCAGGCTTGATCACGGCGGATGCGGCGGCCGCCCTTGCCAATCACCACGGCAATTTCACCTTCGTAATCCAAATGGCTGGACTCGGGCGGCATGAGCAGGGGCTGGAGGTGTCCGGTTTGGGAGTCGGCCACCCGCAAAAACACGGTCGGGTTTTCGGTTTTGTCGCGCTCCGTCTCGATGCGGTGCTCTTCATAGTTATGCCCGATGCAGATGATCTTGCCGGGGTCGGTGATGACCGGCAGGTACGTGATGTCAGACAGCGCGCAGGTGTCTGGCCGCCCCTGTGCAGCCGCGCCCAGTTGTTCAAGGACGCCTGCCACGAGCGCACTGCGCAAGCTCGGGTATTGCGCGGTGCTCAAGGAGATCACGCCGGTGTCAGTGGCCAGCCCCCAGGAGTCTTGGCCTTGATGTGAATAGCTCAGGAATTTCATGGTGTTTGAGGGTCGAAAAAATGAAAATGAATAGGCTCAGGGCTCAAGTGCCTCCAGCGCGTGCTGGAGATCTTGTGGGGTGGCAAAGGCGCCGTACACATAGTGGTCGGGGCGCACAAGCGCCGCCTGGCAAGCCATTCGATCGAACCAGGCCGAGAGCACGCCGGAGGACTCCGTAAAGCCCGGCGCATTGAGGTGCTGCACGGTGAGTTGGAGGCCCGCATGCGCAAAGGCTGCCGCGTGGGTCCAAGTTTCGTCGGCAGGCGTGTGGAGAAACAAGCGCCAGCCACAGCCGAGCGCATCATCCATTCGCATGAGGCCCGTGGGGCGCTCGATCCAAGCTTGCGGGAACAAGGTGCCCTCAGCCGCGTGACCCGCGCCATTCAAACAGCCTCCGACCAGCGCGGGTTGGACATTTTGTCTGGGCATGGGTTGCACTTGCCCGCCGCACTCGGCCAGGAGTCGGGCGTCTCGTGCTCTGGCCTTTTCCACATCGCGCTGGCCGACCAATTGACCAATGCTTTTGATGCGCGAGGTGAGCTCTGTGACGTGGCCTTTGCGCTCCGCGCCATAGGTGTCCAATAAGCGGGGACTTGCGCGGGATTGGAGAACTGCGGCGAGCTTCCAGCTGAGGTTGGCGGCATCGCGAATGCCTTGGCACATGCCTTGCCCCAAAAAGGGCGGTTGTTGGTGAGCGGCGTCGCCCGCCAGAAACACCCGCTGGCGGCGCCACTCTTTGGCCACGAGGGCATGGAACTGGTAGCTCGCCTGGCGCCAGAGTGTGGCCTCATCGGGCTTCAACCAACGCGAGAGCAGCTGCCATGTGGCCTCGGGCGTGGCCATGGCTTTGGGATCCTCACCCGGATTGAGGGCTATTTCCCAGCGGCGATGGTTCTTCGGACCGATCACATAGGTGCAAGGCCTTTGCGGCTCGCAATATTGAACGCTGACCTTGGGCAACTTGGCCAAGCCTTTGTCGTTGACCCTTACATCCACCACCAGCCAGGGCTCATCAAAGCCCAGGTCCTCCAACTCGATGCCCACTTGTTTGCGCACAAAGCTCGACGCCCCATCGCAACCGATGAGGTATCGCGCCGAGATTTGGCGCGTTTGGCCTTGTGCATCGGCCACCGTGAGGGTGACCGCTTCAT
>JACCED010239581.1_pt1 | contig 10760 bp, 9 predicted proteins | sample 7455021 | NCBI WGS metagenome assembly JACCED01 (sample SAMN15323456, study PRJNA562643) | freshwater metagenome | isolation source: river surface water | place: USA:Blue River Watershed | collected 2017-08-19 | reverse complement strand
GTCTTGGACCATCTTTACCGTCTCGAGCTTGAACTCTCGGCTGAATTTCCGTCTCGTTTCCATAAACCACCTCCGGTTCCATTTAACACCTTAACAAAGTGTCTTTGGAACCGGCAGCAGCCCAACTGTCCCGGCTTAGCCCCACAAGACGGCATGCTCGGCGTTCGGAGAGATCGAACAGTTCGATCATCTTGCGAATCTCTTCGCGCTTGGCCTGTGGGGCTAGTGCTTTACCCAAAACACACTCTTCAGGGCGTGGATATCCAGGTGGGCCTCGGCCAGCAACTTCTTGAGCTTGGCGTTCTCGGACTCCAAGTCCCGCAGCTTGGATGCATCAGACGTATCCATACCACCATACTTGGCCCACCATTTGTAGAAGGTGGCCGTACTGATGCCGACCTCACGACACAGCTCGGGAACAGGCAAGCCAGCCTCAACGCGCTTGAGCGCATCAATGATCTGACTGTCGGAAAACTTGGACTTATTCATGTAGAAATTCTCTTTGAGAAATTTCTACTTCTCACCCCTGTGGTTTTGCGGGGGGATTACCCTTTGCGATGCCCAACATGATTGTTGTAATTCGAAACTTCATTCGCTCCTGCTAATGCTCTAGCGCTTTATCGTTGGCGAATTCTTTTGATCTGTTGTGTCGATCAATTCCTCTATCATGTTGATGTACTGCTCGCAGATTTTGGTCTGCGTGTATTGAAGTCTCACTAGGCTACGGTCGACACGCTGAGTTGGGACTGAACGCCTCAGGCGAGTAAGAAGCTCTTCAGAATCTGCGAAATAGTCAATCGTGTCACCCGCTGTACAACGATTGAACACGCAGTCGTAAGCCAGGATGTGGCAGTCGTAAAAAAGCATTTCGACAAGTGATGGATTGGTGCCGCCAACACTATGTCCATGTAAGTAGTAATCGCAGTTTTCACGCAGGTTGGAGAGCACGGTTTTGTCGTATTCCGGATCTCGCATCTCCAGACCAGGGACGTGACAATACTGTTTCCGCAATAGCCGACCATATTCCGAAGAGTCCCAATTCCCCACGAACACGTAGATCCCGAGCCCGGCTCGAGCAAATGCCTCCAAAAGAATGTGGCACTGATTTTCGGGCTCAATGCGACAAATAGTCAAAAATTGGTTTCCGCTCCCGGTGTCAGTCGGACTACGAGTGCCGCGTACGATGTGGTCACCTGGATAAGCAATGAGTACAGCGCCAGCTTGAACAATCGGATCGAGAAAGGAACGAAGCGCCTCATTGTCGATCACAACACGATGCGCGAATCGTTGCGCTAGCCAGTCAGACCAGTGAAGGAAGCGTTGTTTCATTGGGGAAAATTTTGATCGACGGGACTCAATTCCATCGACGTTGACGATCAACTTTCTACCAGTGAGCGTACACAGTATGCGAAACAATGGAAAAAAAATTCCGCCAGACACACCCAACACGACAATGACCTTCACTCGCCAGAACACTGCGAAAAAGGCGAGAAAATCATGGACGAGCGATTGAGCACCATTAGCGCAAACCGGGAGGAATATGCGGTGTACTCCATGCCAAATCTGCGAACGGTCTGTGTAACGACTTTTGTCGCAGGTAATGAACACCTTATTAAAGTACTCCGCGAAACCGGGTCCGCAGGCTTCAAGAAACATCTCGAAGCCACCGTATACATTTGGCACACCGACGGCTCCAATAAATGCAATATTCGACTTCAATGGGTGCCTTTTATACGATAGTTTGTCCACTCATTGCGCTTTACCTTTTCCTAGCCAGACGCCAAAACACCGATTCGATTTTCAGGTACACAGCTAGGCTAATCGGCACACCGAACGCCTTACACATTGCTCGATACCGAGGGACGATCACTTTAAGGAAATAGAAAGTACGCGTAGCCAAATAGCGCATGCCAAATGCGCGCGCGCCCTCCACGTTTGCAAGATGCTGTCGATAAAACATCGTCGGCTGAGCCAGCTTGGCCACAACCCCATGGCGCGCGACTACGATAGCTGCCAAATGGTCGTGCAGCACCGTTAGCGATGGTGCACTGCGCAGACGCAACACGGCGGCCGAGTTACACATTGAAGAACAACCAGTCACGACATTGGACATCATTAGTCGTCGCCAATCGTCGGCCGTATTCGGATCGAGACGCTGATACGCCCAAAAGCTCGGTGCTACGACATTTAAGTCCTGATCCGTAACCACCATGTCACCAAACACTAGCACAGGTACTACCCTGTCGCTCTCCACCTCGCGCATGCGAACCAGGAACGTCGAGATCTTGTCTTCGAACCAGACATCGTCCTGGTCGCAAAACATTAGGTAGGCGCCATCCTCAACGTGGTCGAGTAGACAAAGAAAACTGCGGGTTATTCCAACGTTACCCACAAAGCGTCGCGAATGAACAACTTTCCCAGGGTGCTGGCTGCAATAGCTATCGATGATTGCCAGCGTGCCATCCGAAGATCCGTCATCCCGAACTACTATTCGGAAATTAGGGTAGTCTTGACTCAACAGCGAATTCAGAAGCGCTTCAAGATAGCGCTCTCCGTTGTAAGTGGATAGCGCGACAACGACTGGTGCCGGGTACGTGGCGTTGCCAAGCATTCCCTTAGCTATCATCGCTGATGAGTCTCATAATGTTTCGGTTCGAGAAGTAGCTGGTCGCCCAGCTACGGATACGGTCGCGTTCATCCGAAGTCGCCTTGCGCAATGGAAGCTGCTGAGTCGTTCCGTCTAAAATGAGAGATGGTCTCAAGTCATTAGCGCGCACAAGGCGTGCGGCTTCGCCTACAAATTTACCCACGATTACAGGCAAACCGCCGCAAGTGTATTCGGCGAATTTAACGGACAGGCGAGTTTCCCAGTCCGGCACCTCGCCCATCAGCACAACGCCATAGTCAGCGGCACCGAGCAAGGTAGCAGACTCGACAGGATTTACGCTAGGGCCGCCCATGATGCGAATAAAGGGCACGCGACCCAGCTCACTTTGTTTCAGTGCCGTCGCATCTTGGGAAATTATCAGCACCTTGGCCCCGACTGCACCGGCGGCCTGGAAGAACTCACTGTACATCTTGAGGTTGTTCCAGCCACCGTTGAGAGAACCGTAGTAAGCGATCACTATAGCACTGTCAGCATAGCCGAGCTGCTGCCGAATGCGCGCCCTTTCCTGTTCAGGGAGTGGATCCTGCGCGGCCGCAAAGCATGGAATGATCATGACCGGGCCATTGCGACGCACGCCCAGGCCCACGTAGTACTTGACCATGCCCTTGGAGACACATACTATCCGCACCGCTCTAGAGACAACACGTCGTTCTATCGAAAGCCAATAGCGCTGGATAACCGAACCTTCCTTTATGCTGCCGCTTCCCACATGCTCGTGTACATATAAGCTGCGTGGATCAAAGACGTAGGGCACGCTAAACAACCGATTAAGCCACCAGCCAACAAGTCCGGGTACATAGCCTCGGCAAACCAAGGTGGAACTAGACAGCTGCGAAAGTGTCCTCAGGGCGATTGCGAGCGCATAAAACAGGCAAATGATCTCATTAAGGAAGAAAGTTTTCCGGAAGTTAATATACCGAAACGGCACAAGGATTGGTATATTAAACGTCGTAACTCTGTCGGACCGAAAGCGGTTAGCCATCGGCCGATGCAGGTTGATTATGGTCGCAGCATCCCTGAGATGTGTTTGTACTGGGCGCACAAGCTGACTCTGTAGCAGACCACTCTCCAGTTGTTCGTTAGCAGTAAGAAAAAGCAACTTCATGATCGTTCGCTCTTGCTTGTGTCACAGACCGCCATAAACCTGCAGAAAGATGTAGGCACCTAAGGCACGGAATGAAGTACGAGCCGCATTATTGGCAAGGGGCCCCGAAAAAGTTTCGTCGAGAAAAGCTTTCCAGGATTTATTTTCGCTAGCGCGCAATGCCAGCCCGCTAAAAACTTCGGAGGTGGTCGAATAGCCAAATTTTCGGGTGTTGAAGGCGATGGCGTCAAAATCCTTACGTTGCGCCAAGGCCTTACGCAGCGGCCACTTGTTGTAGCCATCTTTAAGAGCTTCTGCCGCAGGTAATCCATTACTCCATTCGCGAAATTCCTGGAACAGATAAAAGGGCCGAGCTTCGACACTGTAACGCATGCTCAAGCGGTCCCCCCAATGGACTAACGTCGGCAAGCTCGATCGCGCTATCAAATCGTTGATTTCCGCAATACGCATTGATAGGCCGTTGGCTGTCCCCCCCATCGTCATCTGCTTGTACACGTTTACCATCGCAGTCCTGACGAGCAGGCGTGTCCACGGCAGGCCGCAGCGTGCTGCAAATTTCTGGGCTTCGAGGAAGGCTGCCACCATTCCGTCCTCTTTGCTGATCTGAGCGAGCGTGGATGCCAGATTCCCGTAATAGGCGCCCATCAAATCATCGGCCCCTTCGCCGTCTATGATGACCTTGAACCCGAGGTCACGCGCATGCCTATAGACGGACTCTTGCATGAATACACCGGCTGAGCGCACAGGCGCCTCCAGAATATTAGTAAGGCGGTGAAGGTGGGCAAGCGCTTCTGTATCACTTGCCAGATATGGCGGCGCGCAGACATGCAGACGCACACCCAATTTCGCAGCGGTGGCTGTGGCGGCCTCCACCTCAGAGAGTTCGTGAGAAAAAGGACGACAGGTAATCGCATGGATCTCCTCGCTGCCCCGCCCGCTCCATTGCGCGAAGGTGGCCAGGCCCAACGTCGAATCGACCCCACCAGACAAGGAAAAGCAGATCGGGACATCGCTCTCCGAGATCTTGCCACGTATGCCTTCAAGCACTGTCTCGAGATCTGCAACCGTGGGTGGAGGCTCACCCAAATCCATCGCTGTTAAATATGATACATGGTCTGCCACAGTTGAGTCTGGGACCCAGCTCACCACAGTACCGGCTTCCACCTGCATAACGTCGGCAAAGAACGTCTTGTTAGAACCAGTAGGGTAGAAACCAGTCCTTATGTAATTGCGGAGCACGTCGTGATCCGGATGCAGCGGTACGCCAGGCAGGGCACGTAGCTCTGATGCCACTATTAGTACACCATTTCGCACCGCGTAAAACAGAGGCTTAATGCCGAATCGATCGCGTACCAAAAAGATCCGGCCGACACTATCGCGGTACACGAAAGCGAACATACCGTCTAACTCAGATACGATGCGCTTGCCATAAGCGCGCAGTAGCGCAAATAAAACTTGGGTATCGCTGGTCGCGTTGCTGCCACCTGCCACACCATAGCGGGTAGCAAGTTCCTTGTAGTTGTAAATTTCCCCATTGAAAACCAGCACGGCGCCAGCATCGTCCACCACTGGCTGATGTCCTTCACTGCCCAAGCCGATAATCGATAGTCGGACATGCCCTAGCACATAGCGGTCATGCTCAACGACATGAAAATCGTCGGGGCCACGGTGTTTGATCGCATTAAGTGCCTTGTGTACGTCCGTAGATGCTTGTTGGGTTGTTTTTTGTGATTTCTGCAAAGGCAGGACACCTACAAATCCGCACATTTTCAAATTCCTCAAACTTTTCTTCTTACTGTGGAGTAAGCGAGAAATTGTTGCACCAAGTGTTTGGTCGATATTGTTAGCGATACGATAATCACAATTTTCGAACTAGGCCAACCACCATACATAACCCCAAACAGCACGAGCAACACTATCAGATTGATAGATAGGTCAAAGAACTCCAGCCCGGCCTTAGAAAATACTACTCCACAGGTAGAAGACGATAAGACAAGCAGAACCAGGGTGAACAGGCATACCATAAGCACGAAGTCCTCAGGTATGGTTTCAGCAAATGCTGCTGCTACCAATAGCAGACTGCATGCGTAAAGTGCAACATTAAGAGAAAACCACGCACGTACAAGGCGCGCGTACGAAGCGAATCTGTGTCTCAGGCCGTCGAGATCCGTGAGGCCAAAATCCAGGCGAAAACGTTCGCCGATGATTTCATTAAGCATTGCAGCCAACGGCAGCAAAAGACCAGCAACGTAGATGATCTTTTTATAGTCGTTAACAGCCGCGACCAAGCCAAGTGACATATATAATATTGGCATATGGACCATATCAAGGATATACGATAGATTACGCCGACGCCAGCGCTCACGGTCCAACTCCCAAATTCGACGCACTGTCACACCTGCCCGGTAGAATATAGCTACTGGAATCCTTTTTGCATACAATGCCAAAGCGCAAGCTGCAGCGACGACCTGAACGCCCATGAAGTGCAGAGGTGTCAAGCTCCCTAGGATACCAGCGAGTAGCATTCCTCCAAAAACCAGCAGCAACCCGGCCCGGGTAATCCGCAAACTAATCGGAATGGTAGGCATGCGGAGAATTAGTGACACCATTATTAGGTTCCGCAGGCTGGCGTAGAAAAAGCCAGTAATGCCAACGACAAGTAGCACTGCCGAATCCGTTACGGCGAAAGCAATTAACATTCCGACTGCAGAAAGAAACGACGTAATGGTGGCTAGACCAAATAACTGGAAGACGGAATAACGATGGCCATTCGGACTGAGCTTCATGTCCACCAGACACAGCACGGAGATAGAACCGAAGTATACAGCCCATGACTGTAGGCTCAGGTAATCAGAATAGTCAGCTGCCGACTTCAGCCCCAACGCTGCCACAAAGTTAATACCGTAGGATGCCAATCCTGCAAATATTGGCGAGAGACCTAGCATCCTCAGGCGGTATTTATCCTTCATACGTTTGATTTCAATCCGTACCTTAGTAATGACTTGCCTCTCGATACGATCAGTAGAATTGCAAACACCACAACCAGAAACGGATTCCAAAGAAAATCATTGAAACCAGCCATGACGCTTGCATTTAATGCCGCATGAACGAGAAACGCCACCTTAAGAGGTTGAGAGAGAAATTTTGACAACCAAATCAAAATCCCATAGTAAGAAACAACCCAAATTGGCGATAAGAACAGACCAACGTATCCAAAATTAGCAAAAGCCTCACCGAAGAATACTGTATTATAGACACCACCAATCCCAGCCGCTACCCAATCAGGCGAAATTATTTCAAGCACAAGTCGCCCTGAACGAGGCGAAACAGTTTCACCAAAAACAGAAGAAATCATATTTGATAGCGAGGTAATTCCGAGATGATTTTCGGATCCTCCGAAAATAGAAAGATGGGGATACAATGCCGAAATTTCACTTATAATTATGCGACCAATCAAACCCTCGGAGTAAATTGAAAAAAGATAATCAGGATTGATATTCCCAACGAATATTGCCCATATACCAATCAATCCCATAAAAAATACAAATGAATACTTTGCGATTTTAGCAAGACCAATTCTTAAACCCCAGGAGTTAACCATTAGAATCGAAAGAATAAATAGGACAACTTTTATTTTAGCAAGAGATGCAAGAAAATATAAGGAGATCGCGAAACAGAGTACACAAAAAAGTATCTTGTAACGCCCTATTTGTACCAAATAAAGGACAAATATCCACCCAATACCCTCCACAATCAAACGCCGAACAAAAAACCCTTCGATTTCCGATTCCTCTAGATTCGCTCTCAGAGCCAGTACGCCCCATGTATCCAATCCTCCAAATAAGACTTGCACAAATAAATTTAGCCTTGGATATAAGTAATATATTATTGCCAATAACAAAACGGCCGCTACAACAATAGCAATTGATTTAGCCAGAGGTTTGACTTCAGCTTGTGCTTGTAATGCATCATAATGTAAAATAGTTTTAATAAAACGTGTTGCCGCTAAAAAAATTAGCACCCCATAAAGCATGACAAAAAGAGCCGCCACCCTAACAGTACTGGATTGCATGTCGACCATTGTATTGATTGGCAGATCAGATGGAGCGATTGCTATCGCTACACTTCCTAAAAACCCAGTAACAAGATAGATCGCAAAATTATATGACAGCGGATTAAAGATATTTCGCCCGGTAGTATAAAATGCTCTGTCACCGGTAGATCTCATAAAAATTACCAGAACGGCCACTGCAACGATTGTCAGAACAAATGACTGGAGCATCACGATAACTTATATTTTTTACCAGAGGTAATTTTGGCTTGCATTTCAAACATAGTGCAATAATTTTCTTCTCGTCAAAAAACCGAAGATCATTATTATTTATCACGATATTATTTCGACACAATGTAAGACGCTTTGATGTTTGCAATTAATTAAATTCAGCATTACATTGCACTGCAAACATATTTACATCATGCGGATATTTGATACTTTTTGTTTACGTCTTTTTGTAGATGTACTGCATGCAAATGCCTGGCATATACCATTCATGAGCAACGGCAGAGTCAGAGAGGCCAGAAAATTGTTGCCAAGCTTCATCGGAATAGAAGAATAAATTATTTGCAGCTTTCTTGGAGTTTGCAGATCGAACTTGCCAGAGAAAAGCCAAAGTGTGTGGTTCGATCAGAGTGCTGATTGATGGAACCATAATGACATAAGAGCGTGAAATACGAGATATTTCACTCGTAATCTTATCTAAATAAGAAATAGGTGTAATGTGCTCAAGTGTTCCCAGCGAAACTACCACGTCAAATTCAGAGTCAATGTAGCTCTGCTCAGTAATGCAACCCTGCACAAACGTTACGTTTTTTGAAATCTTGACAACCTCAGATCTGTCGTTGATATCTAGCCCGACAATTTGATGGCCATAGGAAGCTGCATATCGAATAAAGTCTTCCCCTCGTCCACATCCAAGCTCGAGTATCTTCAACGGTTTGGTTGATTTTTTTATTACACCACCAACGAGGCTATCTATATAATCAAAACGCTTCATTTTAAATATATTGGCAAAGCGAGATTGCTGCCAGACTTTTAAATATTTCCCGATTGGGGATTTAGGTTGGGTTATTTTGTCACTCATTGAAAATCATCCTTTGCGAAACCAGTTGATTAGCTATTTTATCGGCAAGTGGAAAATTGCCTACTAGCTAGAAACAATACGCTCAAGCCTACGATACAAACTGGCGTTTCTGAGAAAACGCTGCTTGCAATACTTTGCGACTCGAAACACTATGAGATTTTTGATGCTCGGGTATTCCGCGTGAAATCGGCGTGGCGCGTTCATGTAAGCATCGAACTGGGAGCGAGTGATTTCCAGTTTTTTACAGAAATATTCAATTTCCGCCGCGACCTGAGGTCCGGTCGTCGACTCCGCCTCTAGTGCAGCAATCGCCTCCTCACGCGTGGTATCGCCGTTCAATATCAGGGCTGAATAGTGCGCCTTGCGCTTGTCAAAGCCAAAGCGAACCGGCAGGAAGTAGTTCTGGTAAAAGCGCGTGATGAATGATTCACCGTGCTTGCGCGGATACTCGATCCAACCGACTTCGTCTACACTGCGTGCTACCGCTATCCGACGTGAATAGTCGATGAATTTGAGAGGACGGACGATTTCCAATGCTCCGACGGATTGCTCTAACAGGCTCATATACCAGTTGCGAAAGGGCAAAGCGATGGCGCGTTTACCCGTGAAACGAGCATAGAGGCCGGACAGATAGATCGGATCACGCTGGCCATACGACCAGTTAGAACCCATTACCGCCTCGGTCTGCGGATTTGTTCCCGAAAGCACGTATTTGATGCCAAACTTCTTTGCCGCAGCCCGCAACGAATAATTGATGAACAAGTCTGTCGGGGCTTCCAAGTCGGGCACACCCGCATCAAGGATCGCGCGCTGCATCTGGCGAAACTCGGTCCAATCCAGAACTACGGTATACAAGTCGACGCCAAGTGTTCGACACTGCTTAGCAATATTCTGATTAGCCAAGCCAGTATTCCAGCCGTTATCGACATGGACGGCCAGGGGCTTCAGACCTAGATCTCGTACCGCATGCAGCAGAAGAAAAGTGCTGTCCAGCCCACCGCTGACACCGACGATGCAGTGGTACTCTCCACGCTGCGCGCGCACTGCCCCCATTTGTTGCGCGAATGCTTGACGATCCTGTTGGCTGACTTGGATGGCCTTCTCGTATTCGTGGCAGTGATTGCAAACACCCGCCGCGTCGAACGTGATGTGCGGGTCTGATGTGTCCATAATGCACTGGGAACACCGTTGGTAGGGGCGTGTCATGTAATGTCGTCTCTTCTTACTTTCCGTTGACGTAGGTGAAACGGTCACGGTGCTTCTCCAACCAAGGGGCTCGAGTTTTCCACTGGCCGATGTTCTTGCGGGAGCGCTCGGGCACGAAGCGCTGCTGTTCCAGGTAGTCAAGCGTGCCGGGGATAAATTTTTTTAAGGCGGCGATTTCCTGCTCGTAATTGTTACAAAGGCTTTCGAACTCAACAACGTGGATCCGATTCGGCCATCGTGACTTGGCGCGAGAGACTTGCTGATTCATGGTGTTTTGCCAGCGTCCGAAGCGGTCGATCTCATAGGGCATGGCTAGCCAGCCAACTCGCAAGGAATCAGCATAAACATCTAGCGGATCGCGCAAGGTGACCACGATCTTCGCGTTCGGATGCATGGTCAGGATGGAGTCGGCATACAGGATGCTGAAGTTTTCGTTGACCGCGAACAGGTCTGCATTCTGAAGCTGAAGGTAACCCTCGAGCGCATTGTCAACGATGCTGCCAATCAGACGAAGGCTCTCATCTTGTTCCATCATCGTGGCAAGCCACATCCGCTTGGTAATCGAATTTGACTTCCAGGCTATGCGACGAAATTTAAAATTGGCCACCGCAAATAGATGGTTGCTATTGCCATACCAGAG
>JACCED012154352.1_pt1 | contig 10766 bp, 6 predicted proteins | sample 7455021 | NCBI WGS metagenome assembly JACCED01 (sample SAMN15323456, study PRJNA562643) | freshwater metagenome | isolation source: river surface water | place: USA:Blue River Watershed | collected 2017-08-19 | reverse complement strand
GCTGGAGACTCTCTCCAGATCTATCGTAGGCAGTGATACCAACTATCCAATCATTACCGTAGTCATCAAGTTTTCCGCCTTGTAAATACGTGGCCTTTTTTTTACCGTAGCTGCCCAGTTGTGTCTTTAATCTCATTCCATTTAAATCACTACCGGACAAAGTTTTTATGTCAAGAATACCTAAAAGAGCATTACTTCCATAAATTGAAGAGGCTGGCCCTGAAACATATTCAATATTTTTTACCCAATCAAGATCAATGATCGATTCATTTCCGACTAAAGCACTATCGTATAGGGGTTCATTCAGGCGAAATCCATCTGAAAGAGTGAGCATTCTGGTGTTGTAATCTTCGGGTCGAGAAAATCCCCTGATGCCTGTATAGCTATAAGCTCTGTCGTAACTCGTATTGATACCTTTGATGGTATTCATGACATCAGCCAAAGTTTCATGACCATATATTCTGATGTCATTTTCTGTTACAACAGTGACTGATGTTGGTGAGTCTTCAAGACTTTGATCGAATTTACTTGCTCCATAGATACGAGTTTGCAGTAACTGTTCTAGTTCACTGCCGCCAACACTTTGTGCAAGGCTCTGATTTAATGAAAGACACATGACAGAAAGGCTGCACATAAGATGTAAGCCAACTTTGAAGTCACGTTGATGCCTATTTTTTTGGGAATGACTCATTCTCTCTCTCTTTTCCATAAGTCATTTTCGGTTATTACCTTATTTTTGTTAATAAGGTTTCCCTTATATTTTTAGGTTTAAGCCTATATTTTTTATAAAGCAAATTTGTTTTACTAATAACTATAAATAAAACAGACATTTATTGTCATTGCAAAGATCTAAGTCCATGATTTTTTGTTATTTTTTTAAATTAAAGAGTTAAATACTTTGCATCTTTCTCTCAAAAATTTCCCCCGGTGTTTTACCTCATTAAGAATGTTGGGGACTTTCATTTTTGTTCTGTTGATTTTTGGCTTATCAACTATTAGGTACTCATTTTTTGATAATGTCAGAACTAACGAGATAGATACATCAAAAAAGACGGTGACCACCGAGCTTATTCGCTCTCAGCCGATTATTTCTTCATTGCACGTCGATGGCTCAAAACAAGAAATTTTTCATTATGATTTTTCACAAATTAACTCTAGGGGAAATTTTTTAAAATTTCCAAAAAGTTTTTCCGATAAGTCAAATGGCAGTGAAGGTTATGTCCTGACGCTTTTAAGCAGTGATGATGCTGCTATAAAGAAAACATTGACTGAAAAAAGGTCTCAGTTTCAAGATGGTATTGATGGCGCAAATACTCAAGCATCGAGTGGTGGGCTGATACCAAAAAATAACGAAAAAAATTTGATTGATGAATACTACTATCTTGCAATAACTTTATCTGGTGCCATCTTAGTTGTATTGCTTTCGTTCACAATTTTTGCTGTTGCAAAAAAAGATAGGACCAAAGTATTTAATGACTTAAGCCAAAGTCTTAAGGAGCAAGACTCATCAGAGACCAATGATTTTGCATTGGGTGGTATTTTGATGGAATGTGCTTTGACCATTGATCTAGATGGAAAAATCAAGTTCGTTAATCAAGAGGCAGTGAATTTATTGTCATACCCTCAGGACTCAATGATTGGCGAGTCCTTTGATAAGCTATTCAAACCAAATGGTGATGGTATTGATGGTACTTGGCTTAATTCCAGGATGCATCAACAAGTATTGACTGGTCAAACATTTGAAAGTGAGTCTATTAGCTTTCTAGATGCCAATGGATATGAAATTCAAATTGCTTTAAGGGTTGTTCCTCTCACGAAAAATGAAAAGCCTTTCGGTGCCATGCTCGCATTTAGGGACATCACAAATATCAAAAAGACGCACTATGAAATATGGCGTCGGGCTAACTTCGATAGCCTAACAAATTTGCCTAATAGAAATCTCTTTTTTGATCGTTTGTCATTGGAATTGAAAAAAAGCTTGCGCGGACAATTAAGTCTGGGATTGATGTTCATTGACATAGATAGATTTAAAGAGGTGAATGATACGTACGGACACCAGATTGGGGATAGGCTATTGATGGAGCTTGCTTCAAGAATCAGTGAGTGTGTGAGAGATTCTGATACGGTCGCTCGTTTAGGTGGTGATGAATTCACTGTGATTCTGACTCAGCAAAATGATCTGATGAATATTGAGAGGGTCGGCCGAAAAATCTTACAAATCATCTCTGAGCCTGTCTTGATTGGGGATGTGAAGATAACAACATCATGCAGTATTGGTATTGCTATAGCGCCGCAGGATACGACTGATATTCAAGAGTTGGTGAACTTTGCTGATGAAGCAATGTATAGCGCCAAAAAATTAGGGCGTAATCAATTACACTTTTTCACTGAACCATTGCGTGATGCTATGAGAACACGAATCACGGTGGTGAATGATTTGCAGGATGCACTAAGTAATGGACATTTTTTGATTGAATATCAACCTATTGTCAAAACACACTCCAATCAAGTGGAGATGCATGAAGCTCTGATCCGATGGAATCATCCTGAGCGAGGAATCATTTATCCGCATGCATTCATTAAACACGCCGAAGATGCGGGATTGATCACTTCATTGGGTAACTGGGTTTTTAGTCAGGCCATCATAGATCTAACTAAGTATGCCGAAAAAAATAATGGTAAGTACCCAACAACGACGATCAACGTATCACCCCTTCAATTTAAGACCCAGGCAGATTGCGCAAAAAATTGGGTCAATATGATGAAAAATGTTGGTATTGCTGGTGAATCCATTGTGATTGAGATCACTGAAAGTATGATTCTTGAGGACTCTGATCAAATTAAAGAAAATATTAAAGTTTTGAGTGATTACGGCGTAACTTTTGGTTTAGACGATTTTGGTACTGGATATTCTTCATTGTCTTATTTGAAGAAATTTGACATTCAATATTTAAAAATTGATAAGTCATTCATCATTGGCTCCAAAACCAGTAAGAGTGATCAAATCATTATCGAAGGCATTGTGGGTATAGCTCACAAACTCAATATGCAAGTTGTTGCTGAGGGTGTAGAAGATCTGAATCAGTTGGAGTATCTTAAGCAGATCAACTGTGATTTCGTTCAAGGTTACTTCCTAGGACAACCGAATTCTCGCTAGTTTTTTCGAGTTTTCAAATATTTCCCAAATTCAATACGTTTCTTTAAAGGTCATTTAGTTGTTTTTTCGCAACTATTTGTCTATTTATACATTTAATTACTTGACTTGGCTTTGTATTAAGTTATATTTACATTTAATTACTTTTATTTTGGGGTAATTTCCCTTGAATAAATGTATAAATAGACGATATGTAGTAATTTATATTGTTTAAATGTCTATATTTAGGGATTTAATTAAGTAAATTGATGAGCGTAAATTGATTTCTAGTAAACAACTACTCGAACAAACGGGCATTTCACGTGCCACGTTGAACAATTACGTTCAATTGGGTCTGTTACCCCGTCCTGAAACTGCAGATGTTGGTCACTCAGAGCCAAGGCCGGGCAGGGCCATGGGATTTTTTCCTGAAAATTCAATCGAGCGAGTCGAGTTGGTTCAAGAGTTAAAAACTTATGGACAGTCTGTTAATGAAATTGCAAATTTACTGAGTCAGCGCGATTGGTTATCTAAAGTTGAAGCTTTGAGATCAGCGCAATCTGATGTGATGGTCAAAGTTGCTAGAAGACCTGCTGGAAATGTTGGTGGGGCATTTGCACCATCATCTAACTCATTGAGATTGTCCTTGGACACATTGACTTATCCAGCTTACATGTTGAACTACAACATGGAGTTAACCTGGGTTAATGAATCTGCAAAACTAACATTGCTGCCATCTTCAATACCTAGTAATAGTGCCGGAAGAAATATCTTTTCTTTGATCGCTAATCCAGAAGCTGGCCATTCCATCAGTAATCAAAAAGCATTGGCATCTCTTCATCTTAAGTTGGCCAGTGTTAGAGTAGGTAGAGATGCGCTGGCGAAGATTTTAGTGGCTGCTGAGCCTGATTTATTGCCCGTATTAAGTCAATTAACTCTCACATCCGATCAATTTGCATCAGTTGCGAATGAATACTTGCAGTTGGATCCCAATAAGGCAGATGCTGGTGGAAGACTCATATCAGCCGTTTACTTTAGAGAGGGTGTATTAATTATCCATTCTCCAACTGGCTCTTTGAATGATGAACTGGTTGATTTTTTGTCTAGGCGTGATCAGGTTATTCAGGATTTACTCAAAAACCGTCTGCCTGTCATGACGGAGTTGGCCGTTTTGGTGGCCGACGTACAAAATTCAGTCCAGATTTGCTCTGAATTACCCCCCGAAGAGTATTTTCAGTTAATCAATCAAGTATGGGCAACTCTTGCGCCTATCTTAAGAAAATACTACGGCACCAGTGGTAAGCACGCCGGTGATGGAGTTGTGCATTATTTCTTCCCACACCCAGAAAGCAATCACTTGTTTAATGCAATCGCGTGCGCTCATGAAATGAAGCAAGCGATGAAAAACTTGAGTAAAGAGTGGCAAATTAAAAAAGATTGGTCACGCGAGATTTACTTGAACATAGGCATACATGAAGGACAAGAGTGGCTAGGAACATTCCAAGCAGCCAATCATATTGAGTTTGCTGTATTGGGTGACACCATTAACCATGCTGCCAGGGTGAGTGATTTGGCGCGTCAAGGAGCTATTTGGGCAACCAAAAGTTTGGTCAGCAAACTAACCCCTGCTGAACGCGCTCGACTTCAATTTGGCATACACAGAGAAAACGAAGACGGCAGGGATCGATTCATTGAGTCTTCATATGCTCAAGTACAGAGCTTGGTTGATCTTAACCAAGGTAAGTATGAAAAACTTAAAGACATCGCTAACTTAGCTATCACCGAAATTAGACGGGTGGAGGCGCCTCGTAACCTGGGATTTTAGTAACATCAAATTCATCAATTTGCTCAGGATCTAAATAAGCCTCAGCATATTTCTCATAGACTTTTTCCCAAATAAAGATATTGAATAAATCTGGATCAACGTGGTGATCTAGTTTCATTTTTCCTAAAATTGTTAATGATTCACTCAAGGTTTTGCCTTTTTTATAAGGGCGGTCTCGAGCGGTTAAGGCTTCAAAAATATCAGCAATGCCCATGCATCTTGCTTGAACTGACATTTCTTCCCTGGTCAATCCTTTGGGGTAGCCTTTACCATCCATTTTTTCATGGTGACCACCTGCGTATTCCGGCACATTTTTGAGGTGCTTCGGCCAAGGCAATTCTTCAAGCATATCAATGGTGATATCAATATGGTGATTGATGATCTGTCGCTCTTCGTGGGTGAGTGTGCCGGCGCGTATGCCTAAATTATAAAGTTCATCTTCACTCAAGAAATTGACTTTTTCTCCAGCTGGATTGGTCCAGTGATAATTTTCTCCTATTGACTTTAGTCTCGCTAAAGCATCATCTCTCATGAACTCACCGCCCACATTGATGTGTCTGATAAATTCACGATCACTATCTAATTGATCAATGATGGCATCACACTCAGATCTTGATATTTTTTCCTCCAGTTGAGATATTTTGATATCTCTTTTCAGAACTTCAAATCTTGTATCGATGAGCTCAATTCGATCAAATAATGTTTGCAACTTGGTTGCTTTATCTACCACATGAACGGGCGTGGTAATTTTTCCACAATCATGCAAGAGGCCAGCAATTTTTAACTGGTAGCGGTCTTTTTCAGACATAGAAAAGTCTTTGAGTGGTCCACTCGAGCAGTTATTGACTGCGTCAGCAATCATCATGGTCAGTTCGGGCACTCGACTGCAGTGGCCTGCAGTGTAGGGAGACTTATCGTCAATGGCCTTATTGATCAGATTAATCAGAGACTCTAGTAATTCTTCTAGATGATTGATGAGCATGCGATTGGTGAGAGATATCGCTGCTTGAGATGCCAATGACTCAACAATTTGTTGATGATATTCAGAAAAATGAGAAATTTCATCGGCATGCGGTGATCGTGCATTGATCAATTGCAAAACGCCGATGATTTCAGATTCATGGTTGCGCATGGGCACGGTGAGGAAAGATTGAGATTTATAGCCCATCTTTTCATCAGTAATTTTTACTCCAGAAAAATCAAATTCATCTGATTCATAAGCATCCTTAATATTCACTGTTGAATTCGTGTTGGCGGCATAAGTTGCAACGCGATTGAGCACAGGGTGGCCTTCTTCGTTTTTTAATGGAATATTCGGCAGGGTGACAGGCTTTTCGCTTGTGCCCCCAAGTTGAATGCCCAAGGTGTCGTTATGAAGGATTTCAAACTTGAGCTCGCCTTCATCAGTAATCCTGTAGAGAGTTCCACCATCGGCATTGGTGATGCCTTTGGCCGCAACCATGATCAATTCAAGTAAACGATCAGTATCTTTTTCTGCAGACAGGGAGACGCCAATTTCTAATAAGTGATCCAGCACTTGATCAATTTGGGTATGCATTTCTTGGGTATTCATGTTTTCTCCACGGTGAACAGCTCTCCTAGGGCTCTACTTTAACCAAAGTTATCAAATATTTATACAGTTAATACATAACTTTAGTTACAATTTGCTTAAATCTAAATAAATTAGCAATAGTTCAACTGGTGCCAAAGTTATGAAAAATCATCCTAGCGTTAAAACTGTCAAATCAATATCAAAAAACGCCTTAATTGCCTTATTTATAGGGGTTATTAGCCCAGTAGCTAATGCTGATATACCAGAGGACATGAAGTCATTGGTTGAGCAAGGACGCTTTGCAGATGCTTTTGATTTGGGTCTAAAGAATGAAAAATTCACGGGTGAGCCAATTTATGACTATTACTTTGGTATAGCTGCGATTGATAGCGGTAGAGCTTCATTGGGAGTCTTGGCCTTGGAGAGAGTTCTTTTAAGCAATCCGGGCAATGATTTGGCCAGACTTGAATTGGCCAGAGGCTATTTTGTGATCGGAGATTATGAGCGTGCGCGTGAAGAGTTTTTGATCATGTCCAACAAACAAGTCCCCCCATCTGTCAGAAATTCCATCGAAAAGTACTTGGCCAGCATCAAGGCGGAAGATCCTCAATTCAGAACAACATGGCGAACTTATGCAGAATTTGCCTTGGGTAACAACAACAACGTTAACTCATCCACCAATCAAGACGTTCTTTTTCCGAGCAGTGGTCAAAACAACCCAGCCATCTTGATCAATCCAGGTGAGGCAAAACAGTCCGCCTTTAATCAATTGGCTGTGGGAACCTCAGTTTCTGGACCGATTGTTCCGGGTATCAAATACATCGCGGCGATTGATGCCAGCTATCGTCAGCATGCCAGCATCAACAATTATGACCTTGGCAACCTATCTTTGACTGGTGGCACTGAGTTTCTTCTGGATACCAGCCGAGTCAGAACTCTGGGTTTCTTCTCTCAAGCCAATCTTGATGGTGATAAGTTAAGAGATGTTTCAGGCGTTATTGTTGACTGGACCAAGCCACTGAGCAACACGCTTACAACCAGAGCCTCAATGGGCTATGCCTTACTTCGATACGGCACAGTGAACGAGTCCAGAGATTCAAACATGCCGTCCTTAAGTATTGGCGGTAACTACTTCTTGGGTGGCGCTTGGAAAAGCGCTCTAGATGTGGACTTTAACTATGCTCAAGAAAAAAACCAAAAAGGCTTTGATGATTTAAGTCGTTCTGTCTATGGAGTAAAGACCATGTTGTCTTTAACTCCCATTGCACGATTACAAATCAATCTAGGCCTTGGTTATTCAAAGAGTAACTATGACTCTACAGAACCCTTGGCTCCAACAAGCAACGTCATGAAATCTGATGATTTGTTCATAACAGAATTAGCAGCTCAATATCAGCTCACCAAGGGCTGGTCGGTCAGAACGGAGTGGCTCAGAGCCAAAAACACATCCAACGTCACTTTGTACAGCTATGAACAAGAGCAAGTTCTTGTGAAGATGCGTTATGAGTGGCGCTGATAATCATTACAGCACCAATAGCCATGACACTACGAATAATCCTGGCAGCACGAATAAACATCAAATCACTAATAACTATGGTTATACGCATTTAGTTCTATTGGTTTTCTTGAGGTAATGCATAAAACTCTGAGATATGCGAAACACTGAACAATATGCAAAACACTGAACATCTGCCAGTTCTCCAAAAACATCAAACTAGTTGGATGTTGGTCTTAGTGTTGGCATTTTTTGTTATTTTTCCTGTAACTACTCACGCATCAGTTGGAAAAGTCATCATGGCGATTGGGGAGGTTTCGATCAATCGTTCGGGCAAATTAATACCCGTTAAAAAAGATGCGGTGGTTGAAGTTGGGGATGCCATCGTGACTGGTAATACCAGTAATGCTCAAGTCAAATTCAATGACGGCGCCATCATTGCCTTAAGACCCAATACTGAATTCAAGGTCAATGAATACAAATTCAATGGCAAACCTGATGGTACTGAAAAAGCTGATGTCAGTTTGACCAAAGGTGGTGTGCGTGCAGTGACAGGTGCTATTGGGCGCAGTAACAGAGACAACCTAAAAGTCAATGCAGCCGTTGCCACCATTGGTATTCGCGGTACTGGTTTCAACATTGTTTTCTGTGATGCAAGCTGTATAGATAAGTCGCCTCAATCCAAAGAAGGTTTGTATGCAGGCGTCTTTGAGGGAAAGATCGTTGTTGCCAACAAAGGCGGCACCAGCTCTGATATGGGTGTTAATCGATTCGCCTACGTTGCCAATGAAAACAGTGCCCCACAGCCTTTGATTGCACCCCCTAATTTTTTAAAAGACTCGCTTGAAGCCCAGGTGAGGGTCAAGGTCAAAGATCTGAACCTCAACAGTGCCACAGATTCCAACTCTGTTGACGGTAACGCCAACGCTGTAGCAAAGGCACCAAGTGCTAAAGCAGAGGTAACCCCCAACCCAGAATCTATCCTCAAGATCGATTCCCCATTCCTCAGGCCTGAAGTGGCTACCCAGATCCCCAGGACATACTTTGTGGCTGTGCCGGGTGATGGCTTCAGGCCAGATACAACAGCTCCGAACTTAAGTTTAAGGGCTGCTGAATGGAACACAAAGACTGGAGCTACGGAAGATCGTCAAATTAACCTTAATCTAGCTGGTGTAACTCCGGCTTATGGCACAGGATCTGGACCTGTGCAGATTACTCAAATAAATGCACCTTCATACACTATTAATACTGGTACTTTCCAAGAGGGAGGAGCTGATGGTAGTGTCATTGCATGGGGTCGTTGGACTGGTGCTGTAACAATTGGTAATAATTCAACCGTTTATGGTAACTTGGCCTTGGAGCCTAATCAGGGTTGGCACTATATCGTTGGTTTGGTTCCAACTTCTGGCGCGTTCTCAGAAGGATCTTCTCTAAAATATAGTCTCTTAGCTGCGACAATGCCTACTGAGCAAAGAGCCAATGCCCAAACCGGTTGGCAATTCACTGGTGGCTCGCTAACTGTTACTAGAGCCATTGGGCAGGGGGCAATAATCACAGGTCAAGCAAATTTAAGTTTAACCAGGGCTGAAGGGTGGGGCAATTTCACCATGGGTTGGTCTCATAGTTCGGCACCCATTACCCCCTATTATTACGCTTCGGCCAACTCTGCCACTGTGAATATGACTGTCACTAGAACTGATGGCACTGTCAATCTATGTACGGCAGGTTGTGCTGGATCTGCTGCGACCGGTTTTTATAGTGCAAACGCTTCATCGCCTAGTCCAGAATATGCTGGCAGCACATATCAGTTTAATGCTGGCTCATATTACGTGAATGGCGCATTGATTTTTAAAAAATAAATTAATTAAATCAATGACTTAAATTATCTAAGTTATAGCTTGATAATTTAATACAAAAATCTATAACTTTGGACATAGCACTAACTTCAATCTATTGATTTAAAGGCTAAATCTTTATTCTCAAAGTACGGCGCAGTTCGCGTTTTGTAATTGGAGAGTAAAAATGGCTGACGAAAATATCACATCTGCAGATACCCAAGAGGGCGCACAACAACAGGCATCTGATGCGCAACTGCTTGATGATTTAACGTCGTTACAACAAGCCACAGAGGGCATGGATGAAGCCCAAGCAGACGGTCAAGTAGCCACCAATAATGAGGGTGATGCTGATAACCCAAGCATGACTCGTCCTGATGATGAGTTCACTGACGATCGAGGTCTTCCAGAGGGCGGCACACCAGATTCTTTCGCTCTTGACAACACTGATTTGGCAAACTCAACAGAGCAGTCAAACACCACAGATACTCAATTTACTGCGCAAAATACAACTCAAGATACGACAGCCATCAATCTTGACAATGTACAGATTGAAATAGAGGGCGCCGAGGGCCAACAAGGTTCAAGAACAGGCGGTACAACTTCAGGGGCAACTGCAGGTGCTCCAAGTGCAACTACTGCTCCAACAGCTGCGCCGACAACGTTAACCGATCCTGCTGGCTCATCTCCAACGCCAATACCAACGCCTCCAACGCCTCCTACAACACCTCCGCCACTCCCAACAACTCCTACAACAGAAACTCCTCCGAGTGGGTCAACTGAATCCGATGGTAACGAGAATTCATCATCAAGTTCGCCTGGTAGTTTGATCTTGACGAAGAGCTCGACGGTTGTGAATGATGATGATCAGGTGATTGACTCTGCTGCTGATGATGTTCGTTATGAGATTACTCTTCAGAATACAG
>JACCED011280125.1_pt1 | contig 10767 bp, 9 predicted proteins | sample 7455021 | NCBI WGS metagenome assembly JACCED01 (sample SAMN15323456, study PRJNA562643) | freshwater metagenome | isolation source: river surface water | place: USA:Blue River Watershed | collected 2017-08-19 | reverse complement strand
TTTGGAACTTGGTTATCTGTCTGGACAGGCCCTACGTGCTGCTCGCGTTGTAGTCGATATTGGAATGCACTGCGGATTTAAGGATCCAAATGGAAAAGTTTGGAACGCCCAATCTGGATTTGAATTACTAGTTAATAACGCGATGATGGCACCTGATTTTGCAAAGAGTGAGATCGAACGTTATTTGGGTTGGCCAGGCCAAGCAATCTCCTACAAAGTTGGTGAGCGGTTCTGGATGGAGATCCGTGAGGATGCCAAGCAAAGACTTGGTACTTCATTTGAAATCCGTAAATTCCATAACCATGCTTTGAAGATCGGTCCAATGGGACTTGATCCACTCAAGCAAGAGATGGCTAATTGGAAGGGTAATTAAAGTTGAGTAATTAAAAAGAGCCCACAAAATTGTGGGCTCTTTTTTTATTTAGTCACATTTACGGCAACGGCCCCTCCACACCGTTATTCCATTTATCCAAAGTGGTTGCAAGCGCTAGATACTGAACTCGATCAAGAGTTGCAAGGGTTACATTTACATTTGCAATTAACTCAGCTGGTGTAGATGCTGCTGGGTAATCTGCGCCGTAATAAGCCTCATTGAGTAACGCTGCCACTGCTGCACGAAGCAGGATCTGAGCTGCGCCAGATAGCTTCGAACCACCTTGATAACCAAGTGCAGTCAACAAAGTATCTTTTGACCTATTGCCATCTAGATCCAAGATGCCTGCTGAGAGTAAGGAGCTTGGGATTGTGAATACTCCCTGTACAAATTGGGTTGGCAAGTATCCACTAATCCAATCTTGAGGATGGTTCTTCCAGTAACCAGGAGTACGTCCAAACCAGTAACTCTTAATGGTTGCACTTGCACTTGCCGTAGCAGCGTTCTCTTCATTGTCCTTTGCAATTGCTGTCACGGTGTTGGTAAAGCTACTTCCTGCACCAATCACCAACAATGCAGTTGTGGTGCATTGAATATTGCCGCCAGCTGGAATTTGAACTCCAACTAATGCAAGGCACTCAGGACTCAAAGTAATCAAAGTATCAACCAATGAGGTAACTGTTACCGTCTCCAAACCAGTATTAGTGATTTTGAAGGTATAGAGCACGCTCTCACCAGTTGATCTAACAATGGTTGGATCTGCAACCTTGGTTATAGAAATGGTCGGCAAGATATCCTTGATAGTCACTGAAGCTGAGCCTGATGCAGAGGTGGTATTTCCCTCATTATCTTGTCCATTTGCCGTGACTGTGTTGTTGAAAGTAGTTAAGGTCCAGTCCCCAATTTTCTTAGTGACTGCACATGTGTAACTGCCGTTGCCAGCAATTGTCTGTGACATCACGCAAGTTCCTTGGCCATTTAAATCCCCAAATTGGTCATCAACCAAAGTAGTAATCAAGACCGACTCTGCGCTGTTATTGGTGACAACAATTGTGAATGTCACATTCTCGCCAGATTCAAAGACGCTAGTTGGATTGGCAGTTTTCGTAACTGAGATATTTGGTAATACATCAGTGAAATTAACTGTGGCATCATCACTTCCAGATCCAGGATTATCCTCGGGATCATGACCAGTAACAGTGACCACATCTATATGTGCCGTCAAAGTATCTGATGCAAGTGTCTTACTGAAAGTACATGTGTAGGTGTCTCCTGCGCTAATTGTCTGTGGGGCAACACACGTACCGACCCCATTTAGATCCCCGAATTTATTATCTGAAATCGAAGTCATAATGAAGTTTTCAGGTGCCTTATTTTTCACACTAACCGTGAAAGTCACACTGCCACCTGTTTCAAGGGCACTTACGGAATCTGCTGTTTTAGTTACCTCAATATTTGGCAAGTAATCAACCAATACATTTGCAGAATCATTATCGGTGACTTGCGTCGTGCCATACATTCCAGTAACCACCGCTGTATTTGTCAGATTTCCAGTAATTGCTGGAGATTGGCAGGTGTATATGGATTGACCGGCAACAACCAATGCTCCGATGCTCTTACTGCATTCGCTAGATTGTGAATCAGTTACCTCTACCGAAGTTAAATCCACATTTCCAGTATTAGTTACCGTGATCGTAAAGGTAGCTTTTAAGCCCTCCGTAACAGTCTGAGTATCTGGAGTTTTCTGAACGTCAATCATCGGATTTGCACCAAAATAAGAGCTGCTATCTGTGGCAGTGGCGGTACTGCCATTCCAATCTCCATGAGCGGTGCCAATATTCACATAATTGCCAGCGACGGCAGTACCCGTTGCAGAACAGGTCATGTTTGCACCAATTGCAAGTGTAGAACTTGGGCAGACCACAGTTACCCCTTGATCATCGGTGACATAAACATTGTTGAGAACGCGATCGCCGGTATTGCTGACTTGATAGGTCCAAGTAATGGCGGTGCCGACCAAGATATTCGATCCATCGCTGCCGTTGGTTAATTTATTGATTGTAATCAATGGGGCGGGTGCGTCAATATTTACCGTAGCGCTATCGCTATCGGAAAATTGATTACCGCCTGCAGGTGTATCAAATCCACTAACCGTTGCGATATTAGTAACTACGGAATCTGTGGTGCCATTAAAGGAAGTTACATACTCTGCATACGCAGTTGCGCCAACCGCCAAATCATCCACTTGACCATCGCCATCAATATCAGTTAATCCCGATGTAAGTGATGCCGCGAAATCTGGATAATCTCCATTGTCATCCGCAATCTGTGAAATGTTATAAAGAGGAGCGCCGATTCTATTACCTGAGTTACTGTCATTTGTGACCGCATAACAAAACTTCACTGATTGTGTTGGTTCAATCAAGATAGATTCTTGTCCAGGGCAAATGCCACCAACTGTAGTTACGGTTTTGGCAATCACAATTGAAGGTGCAGCCAATGCTTGAACACTCTTTAATGAAATAGTCTGTTCACCTGCGTTAAGTGATTCTGCTGGAGTCACTGCTGTTGATCCATTCTTCAAAACCAAGAAACCACTCTTAAATCTAAATTGGAGATTACCCGAAGGATTAGAACCTGACTGGCAATGCAATTTGGTATCGAGCCTAAGAACTAAAGTTTCACCTGCTTCTACACCGGTTAACCGAATGGTCTTTAAAAGCTCTGCACCCTTGGTGAACATATCGCCAGTCTGCGAAGAATTAATTATGGTTACCGAGCTGTTATCAGCCACTTGAACATTTGCAATATCACCAGCATTAAAAATTGATGCAACAGTCTCGCCTAGCGCTACGCCAGATGATCCAGTGGTATCCATTGAAATCGAATAATTCAAATCGAATGTCATTGCACCCATTGCGATCACATCCGCAGTATTAGGAATTTCAATTTTAGTTAAATAAGAAATCGTATCTTCACATGCAAAATTCTCTCCTTCTAAAGACTTTCTTATTTCGATATTTTCACGCCCTGCGCCCCAAAAACCACCACCAGATGCATGATCATAAGTTGTAGGTTCAGCTGCTGCTAAGGTAATTGAAATTGAATTTACTTGGGCGCTAGCAACATTAGCAAGTGGCACATATACCAATTGCAATAAAATCAATACTGGTGCAAGTAGAACACTTCCAAAAAATCTAAAACCTTTTCTCATGAAAATCCTCCTAATATTTATACCTGATATGCATATCGCTCGGTATAGTTGAATGATTTCCAACCTAAGCCAACAAAGGGCTCACAATCTCCTTGCAGAAAGTTCTTGAGAAAGAATTTATCGGATCTAAGACTTAATAAATAATTATTTTGATAGGTTATTGATTCTTTGTAGTAGCGTTGGATGGGTATAGTTGAAAGCTACATACAGTGGATGTGGCGTTAGATTCGCCAAGCTATCAGTCGAGATCTTGCTTAGTGCGCTTTTCATTGGCTCCACGTAATAAGTCTGCTTTGCATAGGTATCTGCCTGATATTCGCAATATCTAGACCAACTGTTGTTAATCAACCCTAAAAGCAGACTTAGGGGTGTAAATAGAATAAAGAAAGTTAGTGCAGATAGATGAAAACTAGATTGAACTGCGCCTAATGCTGTTGAAAGTTCATCAAATTGAAGTAACCAGCCAAGTAAAGCAAATGTCAGAAAGGTTTGGACATTGGTAGCAATAAACATGGATAAGGTGTGCTTGAGCTTGTAATGGCCTATTTCATGAGCCAGAACTGCCATCACCTCTTTAGTGCTTAGTTTTTCGATTAAAGTATCAAAGAGCACAATTGTTTTGCTCCTGCCAAGACCACTAAAGAATGCGTTGGCCTTGGTGGAGCGTTTTGAACCATCCATCACAAAGAGTCGACCAACTGAATAACCTTGGCTAGCACAATACTTTTCGATCTCTTGGCGCAATTCGCCAGCTTCTAGTGGTTTTAACTTGTTAAAAAGCGGCAAAATTAACGTAGTTCCAAACATAAACATGATTAGTGAGAATCCAGAAACTAAGACCCAAGCATAAATCCAGAAATTACTTCCTAGTTCTTGATATAGCCAGAGCACTGCAGTCAAAATCGCACCGCCAATCACTGTCATCAAAATGGTACTTTTGATCGCATCCATTACAAAAGTCTTGGGCGTAGTCTTGTTAAATCCATACCTAGCCTCGATTCCAAAGATTGCATAGAGTTGAAAAGGCAGATTGATCCACCAAGAGATAATGCTCAATACCGCAATGAAAGCCAGAGAAATCACAATCTGATTATCGAAACGCTCGCGTACCCATTTATCAACAATTGCAAACCAGCCATTTCCAAGAGCCAAAATCATAATTGCAGTTGAAAATGAGGAGGTTAGAAATGCGAATCTGGTTTTCACCGCGCTATATTCGATTGAGCGTTCACGCTCCTTGGCATCATACAAATTAGATATTTTAGGATCTAATGGATTTCTTGCAGTGCTTTGATTTAGTACATCAAGTAAGGTCTCTAAAAGATAAGCAGCAATCACGATGATAATTAGCGCATTTAAAAGCATGTGCCAAGATTATCATCTGAATTATCAGTGAGTAGTTGTAGAACTTGAAATGCCGGTGTGGTGAAATTGATCAAACCAATTTCGCGCCGTAGCTAATAATTCATTTTCCGTCATTGAATACAAATTGGTATCTATAGCGCCAAATATTTTCTTTGCAACCTCTGGCCTATTACGCTCCATGAATTGGGTAAAACATAGCATCGCATTGGCCTTTCCCTCGCCATGGCCGATCAGCAAGATTTCATTAGCTTCTTTGACACTATCTGCGATTACATCAAAGTAACCCCAATCGGCAGGATCGGCAGAGTGCCCTCCTTGATGTTGAGTTTGGCGCACGTGATGATGCGAACCCTTGTCGGATGGCGCAAATATTCGCTCTGGCTTCTGATTCTTCTCAAGCCCAGTTGCCCAGATTCTTGCTTCGTTCCGGGTTAATGCAATCATTACAAATTTATTTCGTATATCGGGCATCATTTCCTTTTTTATAAACTTTGTTTTAAATTCAAGAAAAATTCCTAGATTAATTTCTGGAATAATCTCTTGATTCGTTTATATAAAGGTTAAATTGCGAAGTTCTTGATTACTTCTCAAAATAGGTAAGTGCTGATAATTACTACTAAATAGCTACAAAAGGTCTGCCAGATCACTACCAAGGAACTACCTCGTTATCCTCCCAAAGAAGCCCTGTTTGTGTCTTGCCAGGTATCAATTCACGTGATGCAAGCCAAACTGCAGTTTCTGCACCCTCTTCAGCGGAGCGAGGCGCGTTCTCTCCACCCATATCTGTGCGCGAATGATTTGGGCAGATTGCATCAACCCAAAGCCCGCGAGCACCGTGACCAGATTCGTGAGCTAAATTTCTAACTAACGCATTAACTCCGGCCTTTGAAATTCGATATGGCGCAAGTCCACCCGCATTTCCAGGGCCAGACATTCTTCCGAGGCATGCGCTATAAATAATTATGCGCCCATTTCGCGCTTCGGCCATCTTTGCGCCGACTTCATTGACGATCGTAAAGACTGAATCAAGATTAATTGTCATGACCCGATTCCACTCTTCATCAGTGGTTTTCAAAGTTTTAGAGAGTCGATCTGACATCACTCCATGTGCAAGCATCAATACTTCCGGTACTCCATATTTTGCAACTGCTGATTGAAATACCTTTCGGGTCTGATTAATGTCGGCTAAATCCACCAATTCAAAAGATGAATCTAGTTCTGAGGCTGCTGCTGAAAGCTTCTCTTTATCTTTTGCAAAGAGAATTATTTGATGGCCCTGCTCTTTTAGCGCTTTTGCAGTTGCAAAGCCCAGGCCGCGTGAACCCCCAGTTACAAAAGTTAAAGTCATGGGGCTAGTTAAGCACTATAAATTGGCAAGTAAAGACTGCATGTACTCTATTTCAGCAGTCTGTGTAGCGATGATTGCTTTACCTAATTCTGCTACTTCAGAATTCTTTGAGTCATCGATCATTTTAGCCATATCAATTGCACCTTCATGGTGTTTGATCATTCCTTCGAGGAATAAGCGATCAAAATCTTTTCCAGTGGCGGCTCTTAAGTCGGCAATCTCTTGTTCATCCAACATTCCCATCATGGTATGTCCCATATGAGTGCTGGCATCAACACCATCCCAACTCTTCATTTGAGCAATCTCTGGTGCTTGCGCATCTTTGATTTCCTGCGCCAACTTCAAAATCTCAGGATTAGTTGTATTTGTTAATGCGATATCTGACATCACAATTGCTTGTTCGTGGTGCGGAATCATCATCTCCGCAAACATGATGTCCTGAGAACTATATTCGGATGTTTTTTCAGTATTTGATGAACAGGCGCTCAAGGTCAGCACAGCAAAAATTGAAAAAAGAATTGTGTGTAAAAGTTTTGATCGAAGTTTCATCGCAATTAGCCGACTGTTGCAACGCCGCGAGCTACCTTGATTGGCACTCTAGGTAGTCGCGAAGTGGCTGGTCCCATAACTAGCGCACCATTGGCTTGGAACTCAGATCCGTGGCCCCCATTATCGCTTTCACATTTCCAACCAGTATCGGTGCGGCTGACGACTATCTGTTGATGTGGGCAAGTTAAATGAAATGCAATGTAAGAGGAAGCGCCAGTTCTAGTTATAGCAGCTGGCCTTCCCTTTACATTTCCAATGCTCACTGATCCGCCAACTTTTGCAAGTTCTGGGATGTTACGCAAGGTAACTGAAACGCGTCCATTTGCCAATCGTTTTACTGCAGTGTTTGCAGCTGCTGGTAGCGCTCCTAGGCCACTCAAGGCCACGATTGCACAAGCACCTGAAATTACTGTTCTGCGACTAACTTCTGCCATTTCAATTACCTTGCTCTCAATAATTACTACTTCTTAGCTGGAATCTTTGAGTAAAGCGTAACATCTGCAGTTGCAAAGGCTAAGCCCTCAGGCAAAGAACCTTCTGGTAATCCAAGTAAAGATGCAAGGGCAGCTGCAATACCTGGGGCAAGAGATAGCTTTGCACCAGCATAGGCAGTCGTTCTCATCTTAGTTTTACGATCATTAGTTACCTTTGCCTTCAATTCACTGCCATTTGTTATAGCTAATGTTGCAATCGCTTGATTAGAACTCTGAGGAATGACGGTATTGATTACACCATTCTTAAGGTCAATTAATGGATTGCGAAGTTGTACTTGTTTATTGTTGGCAGTATTGAAGAAGACGATATTGCTACCGACGTGTTCGACACCAGTTTTAGTACCTGTCACCGGCACATGCATAACCATCTGTCCATCTGATGATCCAATTGATTCACCCATAACTCCCGCAGTCGCGCCACCTTGTACATAAATGACGACTCCAGCGTTTTCAAGGGTTGCAGTAATTCCTGCCAAAGTCTTTATATGAGTCATGCTCTGCCCTGGCTTTGCAGCATCTGCATTTGCTGGGCTAATTCCTGCGCTGGCCGCGATTAGCACGGCTGCGGTTAATCCAGTTATTCTTTTTGCTGTCTTACGCATAACAAGCTCTCCTCATGTTTAACGCGATTCTTATTGCATTGGTAGTAAAACAGATTTGTTCAATTCAATATTCCTTCCATACCCGTCAATCACCGGAGTCGGTGTCCGATTTAAATGTAATTGAATGCAATTAATAGTTAAGATGCCTCCTTATGTCGGCGCAGAATAAGCTCGGAAGTGATTTCTCTCGCATTTGGTCTGCGAGCCTAATCACAAACTTAGCCGATGGAGTTTTAAGACTTGCCGCCCCACTTTTGGCAGTCTCTCTAACTGAAGATCCAGTATTAATCAGTTTGCTCTCCGCATTATCACTTCTACCTTGGCTCTTCTTTGCGATTCCAATTGGTGCCTTTGTGGATCGAACTGATCGTCGCAAAGCTTTGATATTTGGAAATCTACTCCGAACAGTTATCAGCTTATTTGTTGCGTTCTCAATTTCTCAGGACTTCATCAATATCTGGGTCTTTCTGGTGGCTGTTTTCGCAATTGGTATCTGTGAAGTTTTGGTAGATACAACTTCACAATCAGTATTGCCACAAATACTTGAGAAGAAAGATTTTGAGAAGGGCAATTCTCGTTTACAAATCTCTGAAGTAATCGTCTCTCAATTTGCTGGCTCACCACTTAGTGGATTTCTGTATGCAATCATGATTGCGCTTCCATTCTATTTTTCAACTGCTGGATTTCTGGTCGCTGCAGTTGTAATCGCTGCTGTTCCATTTGTGAAAGATGTCAGCTCAATACATGCTGATGACGAAGGAAAAGAGAAATTGGGGCTATGGGGCGATATCAAATTTGCTATGTCATATATCTACAATGATAAACACATCTTTCCAATCGTAGCTATTACAACTAGCTTGGGATTCTTCTTCTCGCTTTCAAATGCCATTGCTCCATTATTTGTATTGAAAGAATTAGCAGTACCTCCTTCCTTATTTGGAGTGGTGCTTGCAATACAAGGAATTGGAGCGCTAGCAGGTTCAGTGGCTGCTCCTAAGATTTCAAAGTTACTTGGTCGCGGCAGAGCACTCGGATTTAATTTGATAATTGCTTCTGCGATGATCGTATTTACTGGTTTATCACCGAATGCTTATATCTTTGTCGCGGTACAAGTTATTGTGGGCTTTACTATCTCTATCTGGAACATACTTTTGATGTCCGTTTATCAATCACTAATCCCAGCGCACTTATATGGTCGAATTCATGGCGCAAGAAGGACCATGGTTTGGGGTTTGATGCCAATCGGTTCGGTAATCGGCGGCTTTATTGCTAAAGGTGGATTGCGCCTTCCGTTCTTAATTGGTGGCGTGATTGCGATTGTTATCTCGGTGATCTCTTTTCGTAGAGTTGTTCATGTTGGCGATGAATCCGCCAGCGTAAATAGCTAATGTTCACTTAGCTTTTGTAGGTTATCGTCGCCTGGTGAGCACATTTGGAAAGGTAGCCTTAGTCGGGTCAGGTGAATATTTACCTGCGATGCTCGAACTTGAGCGTGATCTTTTAAACGCTGGTAATTCAGATCGATATGTTCAAATTCCAACGGCAGCTGGGCGCGAAAGTGCTAACCGCCTAGATTTTTGGCGTGAACTTGGGAACGAACAAGCTAAACGATTAGATGCCAATCCAATCTTTCTACCGATATATAGTCGGGAAGATGCTTTTAACGATGACTTAGTAAAGCAAATCGATGGTGCTGGACTAATTTATTTAAGTGGCGGCGATCCACATTACTTGGCTGCAACACTGCTTGATACACCAGTACTAGATGCGATTATTAATAGTTGGCGCTCTGGAACATCTCTTGCCGGCTGCAGCGCAGGCGCGATGGCACTCGGCCCTGATATCCCGCACTTTCGCAAACCAAAAAAGGAAGGCGAACTAGGTTTTGCAATTGCAAAACAGATTAGAACCATTCCGCACTACAACAAGTTCTTTGGCTGGGTTCCTGAATTTGCCGCCCAGAAATTCCTACAAGCGCCAGCTGAAATCTGTGTGGTTGGAATCGATGAATTAACCGCAATCGTCACAAACGATCTAGAAAATTGGGAGGTAGTTGGTAGAAGTTCAATGCACCTTCTAAAGGGGAATAATCCCGGTATTTACAAAGCTGGAGAAAGAGTAAAAATATGGAGCCCCCCGTCAGGATTGAACTGACGACCTTCCGCTTACAAGGCGGATGCTCTACCACTGAGCTAGGGAGGCGCAACGGGTCAAGAATACCCTTAAACAACCTTTTCTAAAGCCAACTTTAGTTCCGCATATCCGCTTGGGCACTTTGGCGGTTTACCTGATCGAACTACTGTCTTACCTTTGAATTTACACCGTATCGTCCACTTAATCTGTTTTGATTTCTCGAGTTTTTGAAGTCTCATCAATAATTCATTTACAGAAATAATTAACTTATTGGTCGACTCCAAATATGTGACTAACTCTTTTGAGGTTAGCGAAGGGTCACAACTGTCAAACTTTAGATCAGAATTTGTTGTCTCCCATTCTCTCAAATCTTTAGTTGATCTAAATCTGAATTTTAAGGCTTTCAAAAGAGCATCATACTTCTGTAGTTTTGAATTCCTGTCTTGACAGAATCCTTCAACGATTTTCTTGCTTTCCGGTTCAAGAATTCCTCGTAACTCAACCGTCAATTGCTTGCTGTCAGATAGAGCCTTTGAATTGACTTTCGCACAATCCAAAAGTCTTAAAGTTCTTAATTTGTTACTTAGATTTGCCTGTTCGGGAGAAATTGCCTTGAAATTCCTCAACAAAACACCTACTTCGACAAACCCCTGTAAGTCTGCATTAGTAGCTTGGCAATCCTGAAGTAA
>JACCED011157212.1_pt1 | contig 10769 bp, 7 predicted proteins | sample 7455021 | NCBI WGS metagenome assembly JACCED01 (sample SAMN15323456, study PRJNA562643) | freshwater metagenome | isolation source: river surface water | place: USA:Blue River Watershed | collected 2017-08-19 | reverse complement strand
GGGAGAAGGGGGGGTGGTGGAGAGCGAAGTAGTTGCGGGGGAGGGGGGAGTCTTTCGGGGGGGGGGGGGCGGCGGCCGGAGCAGCGGGGGAAAGGGGAGCGGAGGCGGAGGGAAGGCTCATGGGTGGGAGGGTGGCGATTGAGCCGGGTGGGTGGAAGACCTGGACGACAGGTAAGACGTGGGAGACCGGGGGAGGACCGAGACGTGCGGCTAGACGGGCGGGAGGTCAGGGCGTTTTGGCGGATGACGCGCGGAGAGCGAAGATCGTGCCTTTATCTCCGCCGATGACGAGCAGATCACTGCCGAAGGCGGGGGAGGCGGTGAGGGATTCGCCGAGGTCGAGCTGCCAGAGCTCGGAGCCGTCGGCGACGCGGGCGGCGTAGAGACGGCCGTCGGCGGAGCCGAAGACCACGGCATCGGTGAAGACGATGGGCGAACCCTCGAGGCGGCCGCCGGTCTTGACGGTCCAGGCGGCCTGTCCGGTCGCGCGATCAAGGGCGTGGAGGTGTTTGTCGCGGGAGCCGAGGTAGACGAGGCGGTCGTCGACGGCCGGGGCGCCCATGAACGGGAGCGACTTGTCCTGGTAGGTCCAGGCGACCTTGCCGGCGGCGACGTCGAACGCGACGGCTTCGTTGGCGTAGTTGCCGCAGTAGGCCATGGTGCCGTGGGTGGCGATGGAGGCGGGGATCTGGGCGCTGGTCGGGATCTTGTGCGCGAGCGTGCCGTCGGCGAGGCGGACGACGTGGAGGTGGGCGTCGCAGCCGCCGAAGACGGCCCAGCGGCCGTCGACGATGGCGGGCGAGCCGTTGATGTAGTCGTCGGTCTTGTAGCTCCAGAGGATCTCGCCGTTGGCGGGGTTGAGGACGCGAAGGGTGCCGTCGTAGCCGTTGACGAGGAGCCAGTCGGCGCCGGGGGTGGCGGAGTCGGCGGGGGCCTTGAATGGGATGGCGCCGGAGGAGATCTTTTCGTCGGAGGAAAACTGCCAGACAGCGGCGCCGGTGGCGGCGTCGAGGGCGTAGAGTTTCCCGTCGTTGGAGGGCACGAAGACCTTGCCGTAGGCGACGGCGGGGGCGCCGGTGATGGAGTCCTGGGTGGCAAAGGACCAGAGTTCCTGGCCGGTGGCGGCGGCGAGGACGTGAAGCGTGCCCTTGGCGGTGCCGAGGTAGACGCGCCCGTCGACGAGAGTGGGCTCGCCGGTGACGGGACCGGAGGCCTTGTAAGTCCAAGCGATGGCCGGGGCGCGCGGGGCAGGGACGGGGACGCGGCCGCTGAGGGCGGGGCCGCCGCGCGTCATGGGCCAGGAGACGACGGGCGCGGGCGGCGGGGGCTTCGGCGCGGGCGGAGGGGGCGTGCGGTCGCCGCAGGCGGTGAAGAGCGGGAGGAGACCGAGAAGGACGGAGAGACGGAGGGACGGAGAGACGGAGAGAGGGAGAGAGAACCGGGCGGTCGAGGGGGCGGAAGAGGCGGCCGGGCTCATGGCGAACGAGAAAAACGTCAGCGGGTGCGGAGGGCGAAGGCGGACTCGTAGAGAGCGACGAAATCGGCGGCTTGCAAGGGGCGGGGGTTGAACTTGCCGGTCCACTGGCGCGTGGCGTCGTCGGCCAGCTGGGCGAGGTTCATCGCGGCGCGATCGAGCGGGGGCAGGGCGGCGGCGGCGACGGTGGCGTCGACCCACGCGATCAGGTCGGCGGCGGTGGCGGGACCGGCCGCCGGCTCGGGCAGCAGCGTAGCGAGGTGGGCGTAGAGGGCGGCGGCGGCGGGAGCGGCGGCGTTGAAGCGCATCACGGCCGGCAGCATGAACGACACGGCGTGGCCGTGAACGACACCGTGGCGGGCGGTGAGGGGGTTGGCGGAGGCGTGGGCGCCGCCGAGCATGCTGTTCTCGATGGCGAGGCCGGCGAGGCTGGCGCCGAGGAGCATGGCGCCGCGGTCGGCGGCCGTGGGCTGGCCGGCGACGACGCGGCCGATCGCGGACGCGAGGTGGCGGAAGGCGGACTCGGCGTAGAGGGCGGAGACGGGGTTGCGCTTGGCGGTGACGGCGGACTCGAGCGCGTGGGTGAGGGCGTCGAGGCCGGAGAGGACGCCGGTGGCGCGCGGCAACGTGGCGCAGAGCTCGGGGTCGAGGAGCGCGATACGCGGCAGTGCCTTGGGGTCGCCGCAGGCCATTTTCTCATGGCTGCCGTCGCGGCTGATCAGGGTGTAGGACTGCGTCTCGCTGCCGGTGCCGGCGGTGGTGGGGATGGCGATGAACGGGAGGAACGGCCGCGGGGCCTTGGCGTAGCCGTGGTAGTCGTGCATCACGCCGCCGTTGGTGAGGAGGAAGTTGGCGGCCTTGGCGGTGTCGAGGCTGCTGCCGCCGCCGAGGGCGACGAGGCAGTCGATGGGGGGCGTGCAGGCGCGGGCGGCGGCGGCGCAGGCGGCGGCGTCGGATTCGGTGGGGTTTTCGCGGGAGTCGGCGAAGACCGTGACGGAGAAGCCGGCGGCGGCGAGCAGGCCGCGGGCGCGCTCGACGTAGCCGGCGCGGGCGAGGCCAGGGTCGCTGACGAGGAAGACCGCGGTGCCGCCGACCTCCCGGACGCAGGCGGGGAGTTCGCCGAGGACGCCGGGGCCGAAGATGAGCTTGGGCGCGGGGCGCGTGGCGAAGGGAGCAGGCATCAAGCGGAAAGTCGAAAGGTGGAAGGCGAAAGGCCGAAGGCGGACGAGTCCGAGCGAGTGAGCGAATGCGATACTGAGCGAGCGCGGAGAGGGGCGCGGGTCGGCCGGCGGCGAGGGCGGGTCGGGGACCCGCCCTCCGGGAGATCAAACGCCGACGAGGTCGCCCTGGAGGGCGCGGCGGCGGTAGAGGAACTCGAAGAGGTTGCCCTCGTGGGGCTGCTCCCATTGCACACGCATCGTGGAGTAGGCGCCGAGGTTGAGGCGCTCGATGTTGGTGCTGGTCATGAGGTCGGCGCTCCAGTCGGGATCCTTGGTGAAGGCGGAGACGACGAGCGTTTCGCCGATGACATCGAGCATCTTGGCCTGCGGGACCTGGAGGACGCTGGCGAAGGGGAACATGAACTCGGTGTTGGCCAGCGGGTGGTCGAGGTCGTCGCAGACGACGAGCGTCGGGCGGAGGAAGGTCTGGCCCTGCAGTTCGACGAGGCGGGGGCCCTGGCGGTATTTCGCGGTGAGGTCGACGGCGCCGGGCGTCTTGAGCAGTTCCTCGATGCGCTCGTCGATGCCCTTGGCCATCTTCGGATTGGCGAAGCCGGCGAGGACGGCATCGGGGTGGTCGCGCGGGAGCGGCTCGATGGCGGCGAGGCGGCGGGCGAGGGCGTCGGCGAGGGCGTCGCGATTCTTGCCGATGAGGACGGAGGAGCAGTTGATGCAGCTGCGGCCGCCGTTGGCGGAGATGGCGTGGACGATGGGGTCGAGGTGTTTCGACCAGTCGTCGGCGTAGTCGTCGCCGATGAGGATTTTGCTGCGGCCGGAACCGTGGACCTGGATGTGGCGGTAGGGCGCGTATTTCTTGAGCGTCGTGTCGTTGCCGAAGGCGATGGCGCGGCCGGTGCCGTAGAGGACGGTGTCGCCGCCGTCGTGGTTGGCGGGATAAAACCCGAAGGCCTCGCGCGGGATGCCGGCGGCGATCATGGCCTGGATGAGGCGGAAGGGGGTGAGCGGGTCCTCGCGGCCGGGCTTGAGGACGACCGGGATCTTCATCGCGAGGGCGGGCAGCCAGAGCGAGTTGACGCCGGGGCTGTTGCTCGGGAGGAGGACGCCGAGGCTGTTGGTCTGCGGGAAGAAGTTCACGGCGAGGCCGTCCTGCTCGATGACGCCGGTGTCGAAGATCCCGAGGGGCATCGCGCGGGTGAGGCCGGCGAGGACCTGGCGGATGTTGGACATGGCGGCGTGGACCTTGGCCATGTTGCCGCGGCCGAGGCTGTAGGGCAGGCCGGTCAGCTGGGAGAGAGCGGCGGCGTAGTCGGCCGGGGACTGCAGCTGGGTCGGGTCGTCGCCCCAGGGGAGGTTCGCATTGAGGTAGAGGTCGGCGGCTTTCTCCATGCAGGCGACGAGGGTCTCGGCGGGCAGGGCGCGGAGCGCGGCGCTGGAGGCGGAGAGGCCGGCGAGGTCGCGGCGGATGAGGCCGGAGTTGGCGACGCTGACCTCGAGGATGCGGCCGTCGGCGAGGGTGTGCTTTTGCAGGTCGAGGCTGCGGTAGGCGCGGCCGAGGCGGAGGATGGGAATGTGGAGGGCGGAAGACATCGCGGAGAGCGTGGAGAGCGGGTGAGGAGGGGAACGCTCAACACTTAACGCTTAATGTTTAACTTTTAAGTGACGGAAGGACGGGCCGCGGGCGTTAAGCGTTAAGAGTTGAATGTTGAGAGTTGAGCGTTTCGCGCCGCAGGCGCGGAGGGTCAGTAGACGCCCTCGATGATGGTCTTGGTGAGGGACTGGAAGGGGCGGACATCGCCGACGCCGTCCCAGGGGAATTCGTCGCAGGCGGGGCGGCGGATGGCTTCGTCGCGCTCGAGGAAGCGGGGCACGAAGAACTCCTTGGTCATGGTGGTGAGCTCGACGCGGCCGTATTCGCCGTAGGGGACGAGTTCCTCGGGCTTGTCGGGGTTGACGATGCGGAGCGTGGCGCGGGGCTGCGGCGCGTAGTAGGTGAGGCTGTAGTTGTCGGCCTTGGTGAGCTTCTTCGAGATCGCGAGGCCCATGAGGGTGTTGCCGTAGGTGGGGGCGAAGTTGATCTTCCCCTCGAGCACTTCCTCGACGACGAACCGGACGTATTGGGGCGTCATGGTGGTGCCGCCGACGAAGACGCCCTTGAGCCCGGCTTTCACGAGGGACATGCGCTCGGCGAGGTTCTCGAGCAGGCGCGGGGTGGTGAACATGTTCACGATCTTGCGGTGGCGCATGATCGTGGCGGCCTGGTCGATGACGTGCTCCTGGTAGCGGCGGGCCATGGCGGCGTCGCCGGTGGAGATGAGGCGCTTCACGAAGCGCGGGTCGAGGTCGACGAAGTAGCAGGAGCTGCCGCGGTAGTTGGCAAGGTGCTCGACGGCGAGGCGGAGGCGGCGGGGGCCGGTGGGGCCGACCATGAGCCAGTCGCCCTTGGGGAAGAAGTTCGGTCCGTAGTGGTCGGAGTATTCCTCGTAGTCGGTCTTGTAGTCGTCCCAGCCGATGCGCTGCTTGGGCATGCCGGTGGTGCCGCCGGTCTCGAAGATGTTGAAGGGGCGGCCGGCGTAGGCCTTGGGAACGAAGCGTTCGGGTTGCTCCTGGCGGAGGACCTCGTCGTCGAAGTGGGGAAACTTTTTCGCGATGTCGGCGAAGCAAGTGATCTCCTTGCGCGGGTCCCATTTCGCGGCCTTGGCCCACTTGAGCCAGTAGTCGCAGCCGGTTTCGGGGGAGAAGTGCCACTTGATCATCTTGCGCGTGTGCGCGTCGAGGGCGGCTTGGGCTTGGGAGACGGTGAGGGTGCTGCTCATGGGAGAGGGCGGTGGGATCGGAGAGGGGCGGACGCGGAGACGGAGAGAGGGAGGGAAAGCGAGACGAGGAGCGGGATGACGGGCGCTGGGCGGAAGCGGAAATTGAAACCGCTGCGGCGAACCGGCGCAGCCCGCTGGGGCCGGCCGGCGCGTTTCGGCGGTGCCGTGGGCGGGGTGGGCCCGCCCGGCCACTTACTTCCCGATCGCGAAGACGTGGGTGAGGGTCGCGACGAAGAGGGTGTTGTTGGCGACCACGGGCGAGCAGTAGATCGGGGTGTAGAACTCGATCTTGCCGATCAGCTGCTTCTCGCGGGAGGCCTTGAGGATGATGAGTTCGCCGTCTTCGTTGCCGACGTAAACTTTGCCGTCGGCGACGAGGGTGGAGGACCAGATGCGGCTGTTGGTCGCGTGGACCCAGAGTTCCTTGCCGGTCTTGGCGTCGAAGCAGTGGATGTCGCCGTCGTATTCGGCTTGGAAGATCAGGCCGTCGACGACGCTGCAGGTGGAGATGGCGCGGCCGATGGTCTTGTTGGTCCAAAGGGCTTTGCCGGTCTGGTCGCCGGTGGCGGTGAGGTCGATGCAGCTCATCATGCCGACGCCGTCGCCGTGCTCGGGGTCCTGGCCGATGGCGAAGTAGGCGCGGTTGCCGTCGGCGACGACCGTCGCGATGATCTCGCTGGGGCCTTCGAAGGTGGCGTATTTGAGGGCCTTGCCGTCCTTGTTGCGGTATTCGGGCGGGTTGGCGTCGTAGCGGAAGAGCTCCTTGAGCACGGGCACGCCGTCCTTGCCCATGACGGGCACGGGGTCGTAGCCGTAGGCGTAGCCGTCGCCGCCGCCCCAGACGATCATGGGTTTGCCGTTGACCAGCGTGTGGGCGGCGGAGCTCCAGCTGGCGTGGAGGACGCGCTTGGAGACGCCGGAGGTCTCTTCGCCGATGACCTTGCCGTCTTTCTTGTCGAGGACGGCGAGGGCGGGGGCAAAGGGCGCGGGAATGTTGAGGTGGGACCAGTCGACACCGTTGGAGGTGGCGAGGTAGAGCTTGTCGCCGATGACGAGGGGCGAGCAGCTGGAGATGTTGTGGGGGAAGATGCCGAGCTCGGTGCGGATGTCGCTCACCCAGATGATGTCGGCGGACTTGGCGCCGACCTCGACGGGTTTGCCGTCCGCGGAGGAGAACTTGGCCTCGTCCATGAACGGGCCTTCGTTGCCGTCGGCGAGGCCCTTGACGTCGAAGCAGATCACGTCGCCGCGGTTGGTGATGACGTAGCCACGGTCGCCGTCGATGGCGGGGGAGGAGCAGATGCCGACGTATTCCCAGTCGGAGACCTTGCCGGAACCGAGCTTGGGGACGACGAGCTGCCAGAGGAACTCACCGGTCTTCTCGTCGAAGACCATGAGCACGCCGCGGTCGCCGGTCTGCTTGGGATCGCGGGGGGACTCGTTGTTGGTGCCGACGTAGACGCGGCCGCCGGCGACGACGGGCGTGCCGTAGGCCTGGGAGCCGAGCTTGGAGACCCAGCGGACGTTCTTGGTCGACTTGGGGTCGATCGTCTCGGTCTTCGGGATGAGTTTGCCGCTGACGATGTCGTCGGGGATGCCCTTGGCGGTGGCGACCATGTTGCGGCTCGGGGAGCCGCCCCACATGGGCCAGTCGCCGGCGAGGGCGGCCGGGGCGGTCAACAACGTCGCCGCGAGGGCGAGGGAAAGGGGGCGCAGGTTACTCATTGGCGGTGATGGCGAGGTTATCGATGAAGACGCGTTTCATGCTCTGCGGAGAGAAGGCGTAGACGGCGGGAGCGCCGTGGGTGTGGACCTTGTCCTGCCGGACCTCGAGGGTCCAGGCGGCGGGCTCGGGTTCGCCGCGGGGCCAGAGCTTGGCGCGGACGAAGCCGCCGGTGCCGGTCTTGTCGACGTCGACCCGGGTCTTGAGGCGATACCAGGTGTTGGGCGTGGCCTCGAAGGGGACTGAGGCGGCGAAGCGCTCGTGGGTGGAGGAGACCTCGAGGATGCGGTTGTTGGCCGCCATGTTGAAGAGGTAGCGCTGGTTCACGACGCCGACGTTGGACATCATGCGGCGGTTGCCGTCGGTCATGACGTCGGCCTCGAACGTGTAGTTCTTCATCGAGGGGAGGCCGAGGAAGTTCATGGTGCGCATGAAGAGGAGGGAATCGAGGCGGTTGCCGACGAACTTGTTGCCGTCCTTTTCGAAGGCATACCACTTCACGCGGGCGCCGAGCCAGGGGAGCGGGGGGAAGCCGACGTCGGTGCCGTCCTTGTCCTTCTGGCCGAGGGGCAGGGACTCGAAGGTGTCTTTGTGGCCGTAGCCGGCGACGATGCGGCCGCGGGTGACGCCGGTGAACGTGCCGACCTTGGCCTGGAGGGCGCCGGCGCTGAGCTTGGCGGCGGGACCGGCCTTGACGGTGTTGCCGACGATCTCGGCATCGACCTCGGATTTCACGAGGGCGGTCGGCGGGATGAATTTGGCGAAGGTGGCTTCGGCGGTGACGTCCTTCACGCGGCGGCCGGTGGCGTCGAGGCCCCAGACGGTGAACTTCTGCGCCTGGCCGGGGGCGAGGGCGAACTCGGCGGGGACGATCTGGAGCGTGGCGATGGGCGCGGTGGAGAGGGCGGCGGGCTTCGGCGCGGGGACGGAGGCCGGGATGACGGGGGCGGAGGCCTTGGGGCCGAAGCAGTGGAGGCCGTCCTTGGAGAAGAGGAAGATCGAGTCGCCGTAGAAGGCGGGGGCGCCGAGCAGGGCGGCGCCGGGCTCCATCTTGTTGCGCGAGACGATGGCGGGTTTGCCGTCCTTCTCCTCGATGACGAAGAAGGTGCCCTCGTGCATGGGGACGTAGAAGCGGCCGTCGGCGTAGGCGGGGGAGGCGTGGATCTGGTCGGCGCCGAGCTTGAGGTGGGAGAGGGTCTTGCCGGTTTCGAGGTCGGCGCTGAGGAATTCGCCGGTGGTGCTCGTGACGTAGATCTTGCCGTTGACGAGCAAGGGGGAGGAGGAGAAGGCGCTGAACTCGTCGTTGCGCCAGAATTCGGCTTCCTTGCCGAGGATCAGGGGCTTGGGGCCGGTCGGATACTCGGTGGGGATTTTGAGGGAAACGAGGCGGCCCTGCGACGAAGCGTCGATGTTTTCCTTGCCGTGGATGGCGACGAGGCGGCCGGGGCCGGCGAGGAGCATGTCGGAGTTGAGGCCGCCGTGGGAGAGCTTGTAGCGCCAGACCGGCTCGCCGGTGCGGGCGTTGACGCAGACGACGTGGCCGCAGCCGGTGCCGACGTAGAAGACGCGGTGGCCGCCGAGGTCGGCGAAGAGCGGGGCGCCCATCGGGTTGTCGACGGGCTCCGTGCCCGGCGTGCTGGACCAGACGAGGTCGCCGGTGAGCTTCTCGAAGGCGTAGTAGCGGCTGCGGGCCGGACCGTCGGCGCCCCAGTTGGCGGTGATGGCCTTGACGTAGAGGAAGCCGCCGTCGGTGACGAGGGAGCCGGTGCGGCCGTTGGGGAAGGTGAGGCGGCCGAATTCCTCCATCATGGAGCGTTCCCAGAGGAGTTTGCCGTCCTTGGTGAAGGCTTTGACGACGCCGCAGGTGGACTCGCAATAGACGTTGCCGGTCTCGGCGTCGATGTAGGGAGCGCCGATGGCGTAGCGGTTGTAGACGGTGTCGCTGAGGAAGTCCTTGAAGCGGTGCTCCCAGAGCAGGGCGCCGGTCTTCACGTCGAGGCAGATAAGGGCTTCCTCGACGTCGGTGGTGGAGCCGTAGAAGGCCATGGCGTAGACGCGGCCGTCGGCGATGACGGGGGTGCCGGCGCCGTGGGCCTTGTAGGTCCAACGGTGGTTGGGGCCGCCGAGGGCGAGGTCGGTGGCGAGCTTCTGCTTGGCGGGGGAGACGCCGTTGGCGTCGGGGCCGCGCCAGTGGAGCCAGCCGGAGGCGGCATGGGCGGGGCCGAGGCAAAAGCCGGCGCCGAAGAGGGCGACGAGGGGGGCGAGGCGGGCGGCGAATCTCATGGGAGGCGGAGGAAAGGCGAAGGGGGGACGGCGCGGGAGTGAAGCGGGACGCGGCGAGAAAGGGGAGGGAAGGTTGGGTCGGTTTTACCGGTGGCGCAACATCGGCGATGGACGAAAGGCGGGCGTGGAGGGCGGCGAAGGGCCGGACGGGCTGAGACGAGCGGGCGGGGCGGTTGGATGCGGGGGCGGTGAAAATTTCAGACGGAGGCGCGGCGGACGGTCAAAGGGCGGGCCGCGGCGCGCGGGATCAGAGGGACAGGTGGCCGAGGGCGAGCAGGCCGTAGTAGGTGTATTCGGCGTCGACGAAATCGTCGGCCCAGTGGCCGTGGAAACCGCCCTCGGCGGTCCAGAGTGTATCCAGGAAATCCATGCAGCGCTCGTGCAGGGCGCTGGGGATGCGGCGCTCGAGGGCGGCGAGGGCGTGGAGGGCCGTCGCGGTGGAGAGCAGGTCGGGCAGCGGGGCGGCGGGGACGGCGCGGAAGCCGCCCTGGGGGTGCTCCTGGCGGAGGACCCAGTCGCCGACGGCGGCGTTGACCGGGAAACCGAGGTGGCGGACGAGGGTGACGGCGCCGGCGGTGGCGTTGAGGGCGCCGACGGGCGCGCCGGGGACGTTGCTCCAGGCGCCGTCGGGGGTCTCGAGGCGCTTGAGGGCGCGGACGAGGTCGAGGACGGCGGGGGGCGTGTGCCCGAGATCCTGATACGCGCCGAGGGCGACGAAGGCGCCGTAGGCGGTGCCGTAGGCGAGGCGGGCGTCGCCTTCGTAGCCGCCGTCGGGCTTGCGGAAGGTTTCGACGCGGGCGAGCAGGGCGCGGTCGAGGCCGCGGGGCATTTTTTCGAGGCCGACGCCGGCCCAGCAGCGGGCGAGGGCGCCGAGGTGGACGAAGTCGAGGCCGTCGCCGTCGCCAAAGGAGCGGAGGTAGCCCTCGACGCGGTCGAGCGGGGCGGGGGCGTCGAGCGCGGCCATGCCGGCAAGGGCAAAGATGGTGTAGTAGAGATCGGGTCGGCCGGCGCGGTCCCGGGCGCCGCCTTCCGGGGTGAATTGCGCGGCGAGGAAGGTGCGGACGAGGTCGGTGGAATCGCCGAGCAGGCGCGGGGAGAGGCGCGCGATCTGGAGGAGTTGCAGGCGGAGGGACACGCGGGCGGCGGCGGGAATCCGGATGACGAATTACGAATGACGAATGACGGATTGACGAAGGCGGAAGGCGGAAGGCGGGATGGCGGAAAGCGTGCGAGGGCGGGTGGGCTCGGCGCTCAACCTTTCACGCCGGACGCGAAACGACCCAGCGGCGCGCGGC
>JACCED010386359.1_pt1 | contig 10772 bp, 16 predicted proteins | sample 7455021 | NCBI WGS metagenome assembly JACCED01 (sample SAMN15323456, study PRJNA562643) | freshwater metagenome | isolation source: river surface water | place: USA:Blue River Watershed | collected 2017-08-19 | reverse complement strand
TTGATGGAAGACATCAACGAATATGACCCTGATATTATGCCAAACAAGTTTTACTAGGGATCATGAAGCAATTGAATTTCATAATAGCAAGATTTGCAATTCTTTGCGCTTTGCCAGTATACTTTCACCGCAGATCAACTTGCTGAATTTGTTTGGCATGAGATAAAATCAACTTGTTTTCAAATGGAATCAAGTCAAATTTTATTTTTGGAATAATGTAAAGTATACTTTACATTTGGGTTCACTAAATAATAATTTATGAAACCTTCATTTCTATTACCAAATCGTTTTAAGAAAGCAGGTATTTTTTTCTTCCCAATTGGAATAATTGTATGGGTGCTAATTCAGCGAGGATTATTTAGCACTGATTTAAACCACCAGATGAAAGTATTAATACTTACCCTATCATTCCTTAGTTTCTTATTTGGACTTTATTTCATTACTTTCTCAAAAGAACCAATTGAAGATGAATATATTAATAGTGTTAGGTTGAAGTCCTTTCAAATCAGCTCCATTACTCAAATGGCATTTTTCTTAATATCATTCATCATAATGTTTCTATTCAATCTTGAACCTAATGGAGATGCTGGTCTTTCCATCTTCCTTCTATCATCAATTATCTTATATTGGTTAATGTACATGATTATCTTTAACTACACTTTAATCACTAATAAAAGTAAGTTAGATGATTAATCATGTTAAAAGTTATAGAGTTGAATTAGGTATAACACAACAAGAATTAGGTGATTTATTAAAAGTTTCAAGACAAACTATTTTCTCTATTGAAACTGGGAAATATGTCCCTTCAACTATTCTTTCTTTGAAAATCTCTAAAATATTCAATAAGCCAGTTGAGAAGATATTTGTTTTAGAGAAGAATGATTAATACTATTTTTTTATTTCTAATTCACTTACAATTTCAAAATGTAAAATTTAAAACATGTCCGTTATTGTATTTAAGAGACATGTATCTAGTTGATATTCAACGACAGTCTGGTTTTAGCGCTTTTTTATGACTTAAAATGAGGTAAAAGACTGGTTTTACGACATTACGGCTCTACATTAGCCAGAAACATTTAATATGACCACAACTATTGAAAAAACTAGTGATTATTTAACCACTGACGAATTGAAAAGATTGAATAGGTTTTTCCAAAAGGAGCATAATTACCAAATGGCGTTATTAATAGAGTTCGGATTTAGGACGCTGCTTCGTTTTTCTGACATATCTCAATTCACTTGGGAGAATGTATTAAACAAAGACGAACTCGTTTTAAATGAAAAGAAAACAGGAAAGAAACGGATTATTAAAGTGGGTTCTGTTCTTAAGTCATTATTACTTGAATACTATGATTTAATGCATCAGCCAAAAGTACAAAGTACCATCTTCTATTATAGCCTTCGTCACACAAATAGATTACTTCAATTCGGTGCAAGGTTTGTTGGTATCCGTAAGAAAAGAGTATCAACGCATTCGTTAAGAAAATCGGGAGCTAGGTTCTTGTATGATGAGAATCATAGGTCAGAGGATGTGTTTTTGAAAATTTCAATGATACTCAATCACTCAAGCACAGAAGTTAGCAGGAGATACTTAGGAATTACAAAGGATGAGTTGTTGGATCTTTATACAGCTTTTGATAATTATTTTTAATTATTATATGGCATAGGCATCTACTTTAACACGTTTATTTGAAAGTTTTAAAGAAGTTAAATAAAAAAACGACCTTTAAATTCTTCTACACCTTGGGATAATTCAAGTAAAGCATCCATAAAAAACAAACCGACTACGTATCAACTTATTTTCTATTGTTTTATTAGTGTCTTTGCTATCATCACAAATAGATTTCCCTATGTGTAATATTTATAATTCAATTATTTTATGTAATTAATTTCTAATATCAGTTAATAATCAAAATATTATATCCTTGATTTTATATTTAAAATTATAAATATTTAGTTTGTAGTTAATGAATAAATTAATTAATAGCTTATTGTACTTTCACAAAAAATGTATTTAATATTCCATTTATCAGTTTCTTTAGATAAAATTATATTACCAAAGTTGTAATCGCCAATTTCGTAAGAAATGAAGCAATTTTTATTGTGATTAAAAAAAATTGGGTTTGAAATTAGTACAATATTTGAAGTAAGAGAATCCTTTTTATTTTTAATTATAAAATTATATTTTTTGGATAGCAATTTTAAATCAATTGGTACTTTTTTAATTTTGATTATAAATTCACTTGGTTTTGTTTTTGTATGTAAACTATCGTTTATAAATTTTGAAATTTTATATTGATTTCTACATTCTAAATTATTTGAAAAATTTTTTCCACCGGTAAAACCATATATTATAATTGGCATTTTTTTATCATTTGTAGTAATTTTTTCAAATAATAAATTTATTATTTCATATTTGTTTTTAATATAAATTTCATTTGAACTTTTTTGAGAATACAATAATGTTGAATTCAAAATAAATATTAATATGACTCTAATTTTGTTCATGATTTATGTTTACTTGGCATCGATTTCCAAAATTTCCTGCTTCTTGATATCCAATAGCATTTTTAATTTCTGATTGTTTGTCTTCAGGTAAAGATAAAAACAAATTTGAATTTGTTAAACCTGCCCAAGCTAATGCATATGCATTAAATGGGTCGAAATTCGGGCTTAATGTTAAAATGCTATTTTTCATATCTATAATAAAATCATTTGTAGCTATCGAATTTTCGGTTGTGTCACTTACTCCTTGTGAAAATAAATATGCATGAGTCATTTCGTGTAAAATTGTTGCATATATTGATTCATTTGTTTGATTCGTTGTTGAATTTAATACTATTGTAACATGTATTGTACCATCAATTTCTTTAGTTGAAGAATTATAACCCATAACTGGAAAACCATTTTGTGGACTAATTAAATCAGGCTGATCAATTATCTCTAAATACAATTTGTCATCAAATCCATATTTTAAATATGCGTTATTCATTATCATAAAATTCATCTGTTTAAATAATATTTGATTTAATAAATATTTTAAACATTCATTATTTACTGAGATTTTAATTCCACCTATTAGATTCAAATTTTCTATAATTGGTTCAGATCCGCCAACATTTATTGGTATATATTCTGCGCCATGAGTCCCAGAAAAGTATAATGAAAATATATAATTTATGTCATATAAGTTTTGATATTGCCTAATTGATGTCACATATACATCATCTAATGTGCAGCTGGCGCATATTTCACTATTTGATTTATATAAAGTATCGTTTTTTTGTTTGTTTAAGTTATTGATTAAAAGTCCCTTTTGAAATATCTTTTTACTTAAAAATTTTCCAGATATTGTATATATAAATATAGAACCAGTAAAGTCCTTTAAACTACCAAATTTTGAGTTAATTGAATAATTACCAGAATCTGGTAAACTTCTTATAATCACTCCATTAATTGAGTCGTTCCTGATTGATGTTACTAATTGAAGATATTCACCGGTGTTTTTATTTATAATTATTGGAACAGTATAACCTACAGTATTTGATGAATCATAATTAATATAACCTTTTTCCCAATTAATTTTGGGTAGTGTAATATCATTTTCTCTAAAATTAAGGCTTTGTGCTTTGATATTATTTTCTGTATTTAATTTTGATTTTCTTGAGTTTTCAAACCAAAATTTCACTTTTTCATTTAGTAAATTTTTATATAAAGTATCATTATTTTCTATTACATAATCCTTCTTATTGCAAGCAATATTTACTAAAATAAATAGAAAAATACAAATTATATATGGTTGTTTCATTAATCTAATTTTCAACAAATGTCTAATAAATAGATTATTATAAATTGAGTATAAATACTAAATTTTTACAAAACCTTCTTTTATTGCATATTTGATAATTCCAATAGAATTTTTAACGCCTAAATCATTCTTAATTTTCAATCTTAAACCGTCAATTGTTTTCTTGCTTAAAAACATTTTTTTTGAGATTTCCTCAGAATTTAATTCATCGCATAAATAATTTATCAACTGTAGCTCTTTTTCATTAAAATATATTTTTTTCTTAATATTTTCATTTGACTTTTTTGAATGAATTAGATTTATAATACTATTTTCAACATTTTTACTGTAATAGTCGTCGCCATTGAATACTGTATTTATTGCTTTAATGATATCATCTTTGTCATCACTTTTTAACACATATCCATTCGACCCAGCATCCATCATGTCCATTATAGAGCTTTTTTCATCATTCATTGTTATTGCAATTACTTTCGTGTCGTTAAAATGTGTTGTAATAAATTTTGTTGCTTCAATACCGTTTAAAACCGGCATATTAATGTCCATTAGGACTATGTCAGGTTTTTGAAATTCAAATAATTTAATTAATTCACTTCCGTTCACAGCTTCATCTATAATTTCAAAATCTTTATGTGAGTTTAGCATGGTTCTTAGGCCATCTCTATATAAAGCGTGATCTTCCGCTATGATTATTTTAATTTTATTTGCCATACATTGTTGGAATTTTAATTAAATATTGAACACCACTATTACCATTGAGCAATATTTCAATACTTCCTTTTAGTATTTCAACTCTATTTGTAATATTAGTAATACCATTCCTTTTACTGGAATCAAGATCAATTGAAATTCCAATACCTTCATCCCTGGTTCTTATAATAAGATGATTCTTGGAATATGAAAAGAGTATATCAAGTTTGTCTGATTTCGAGTGTTTAATTGTGTTGATAATTATCTCTTTTAATATCCAGTAGATTTGTGCTTTTGATTTTTGATCAAACAACTTGTCTATCTCAATCACATCAATATTAGTTGTAGTCTTTATGTCAATTCTACTACAATTTTCATGAATCATATCTTTTATTGCATTATTCAAATTGTTTTTGTTTAATGCACTAGGATAGATATCATTTGTTATTTTATGTATTGTATTCAATCCTTCGCTTACTGCGTTTATGGATTTCTTTAAAGTGTCCGTATCAAGATTGTCTTTATTTAAAGTAGATAGATACATTTTAGTAGTAGATAGCAATGCTCCAAATTCATCATGCAAATCTTTTGCAATTCTTTTTCTTTCTTCGCTTCTTCCAATATATTCTGCATTTAATTTTTCTATAAATAGGATTCTGTTTTTCTGAAATTGTCTATAAATCAAATAACAAAATGTTATGAATATTAATAATACTCCTAATGCGAAAATTAAAATGATGATATAAGTTTCTTGGTGTTCTTGATACATGATAGACAGTAAATAAATAAAATATTCGTTAAAAAGTTAATTAATATGTAAATCTTACCTATTGAGTCTATAATTTGTAAGTTGCCTTTATAATTGTAATATAAAAATTCAAACAATATTCTAAATGACAAATTGAATAAAAAGGTTAGGATGATTAAGATATTTGCTTCATTAAAAAAAGACTTATAGTTTTTATTTAAATTTGATACTAAAGCGTATGATACTTGACCAAAGAGAATAATTGCTGATAAAATATTGAAATATTTTTCTGCTTCATAAATTTTATGAAATAAAGAATTTTCAATTACCCAAAATATAACAGTTAACAATAATAGCATTTTATTACTCTTCTTATTGCCTATTAATTTATTAATTAATGATATTAAAATTGTAAATTCAAATAAAAAGTAGAGATTTACAATAACATTTGAAATTTTGAAATATTTCGCGTTTATCAATCTATTTGTAATTATTTCAATAAAATAACTTACAATTACATATAAATAGAAGTCTCTATAAATTCTTTCACCTTTATATAATTTTATTAAACTAAAAATTGTTGGTATAATACCAATTTGAACTAGTAAAAAAATTATATTTATATTCAAGGTAATTTTTTTATAATTTGATTATTTTCTGGTGGACAAAATGGCGGACACTTTGTACTAACTTCAATTACATATTCATCATCAGCATTTAAGCTGCTTGAATTACCTTGGCTTTTTATTGTAATCTCGTTACCATTAGAATCTACTCCTACAAAAATGGCACATATTACGTTTTCTTCATTCATTCCGTAGTATATTCTAATTTTTACGCAATCGGGTTGATTTAGAAGTGCCAAAAATGCATCAGAATCGTAAGTTTCAGTATTAGGTAATGTAATATCACCAGTAAACACCTTTGATTTATTTTCAAGGTAGGTTTTAACCATTACTTTTCCATCAGCAAGGGGCATTAGATTTTTCATTTTGTATAATTTTTAGCAATTATACTTATATAAAAAGCAAGAAACATCAGTATAAATACTGATTATTTTATTTACTGGATTGTTTCTCTTGTAGTAGCGCAAATTTCTCTTTCTCGGATTTAAGAAGTTCTTCGTAGAGTTTTTTATTTTCCTCAACTACTTCAATGTATTTCTCTAGTGGATTGAAGGTGCATTGAAAATTAAATGCACTTGTATCATTGAATGTATTTATAAAATTATTGGCAGCATCTTCTGTCATTCTTTCAATGATGTCTTTTGATACATTCATTGCCATGGCTACATCCTTAAGGAATACTTGATCTACCACTTCTTTTTGTTCAAGTTGACTTATTGCCTGCTGTGTCATATCAAGTTTTGATGCCAGCGTTTCTTGCTTCATTCCTATAATTTCACGAACTTTTTTAATGTTCTTACCATGGTGAATATTCTGCATAATTTCTAAGTTGTATTTAACAAGTAATTAAAGGTAAAGTACAAGAATGACTTGAGAAAATTACAAATAATTTTAATTTCTCTAAAACTTACAATCTCATTATGAAACCAACTAAGAAACTTGCAAAGACTCCAGATTTGAGGGAAATATACCATCAGAAAGAGGTTTTGGCCATTCTCAAACTTTGGTTGTTCTATTCAAGTCAATCAAAAGAGAAACTTGAAGCAGAGAAATTCAAGTCATTTCATCTACTACTTACTAACTTTATCAAGGAAAATTGGTAAAATAGAAATATATTTCTATTTTGCTGATAAATTACAATATTTCAACTTTAGTTTAATTAAATTAGAAATATATTTCTAAAAATGATTATTTTAATTTAAAATAGTATTAATTTTGCTAAAATTAGAAATATATTTCCAATGAATAACCAGCAAATTGGCAAAATCATACAAGAAAGAAGGGATTATTTGAATTTAACTCAAAAGGATGTGGCTGAAATGGCGGGCATCACATTTAAGTCAATTTCTGAAATTGAGCTAGGTATAAGGAATCCCTCTATAAATACCTTAAACAGCATTTTAGATGTGCTGGGTTTAGAATTATCAGTTCAAATTAAATCAATGATCTAATGAAAGCAAGAGTATTTAATAATGGCATTTTAGCAGGTATATTGGAAAAGCGATTAAATGGCAATTATGCATTTGAATATGATGCGGCATATCTGCAAAATGACAATAACCCATCTATTAGCTTAACCTTACCGAGGAGCATTAAAAGGCACGAATCTGAAAAGCTATTCGCTTTTTTCTTTGGTTTATTATCTGAGGGGGTAAATAAGAATATTCAATGCAGGTTATTGAAAATTGACGAGAATGATCATTTTGGTAGATTATTGTTAACGGCACAGGAAGACAATATTGGATCAATTACAGTAAAACCTTTATAAGATGAAATGCGTAGGATGTTATAAAAAATTAGAGAAAAATGAATATTGCCTTTCATGTAGAAAGAAACTATTTGATGGTAAGCGTGTTTCTAATGTATTGGAATTTGATAAACCTAAGGCAGAAAACATGACTATGTATAACGATCACTCAAAAAGAATGTCAATATCTGGAGTGCAGTTAAAGTATTCTCTCAAATTAGTTGGAGACAAGCTTGAGTTATGTGAGAAAAATGGTCAATATATTATAAAGCCAATTCCCACAGCAGATCATTTAGAGATGATGGAAGATTCACCAGAGAATGAGCATTTGACCATGCAAATTGCATCACAAATTTTTAATATCAAGACTGCACATAATGCTTTAATTTACTTTAAAGATGGTACACCAGCTTATATCACTAAAAGGTTTGATGTAAAAAGGGATGGAACTAAATACATACAAGAAGATTTTGCACAAATAACCAATAGAACAAAAGAAACGCATGGAGAATCTTATAAATATGAGGGTAGTTATCTAGAAATTGGTGAGCTGATAAAAAAATATGTGCCAGCATCTATGATAGCCATTGAAAACTTCTTTAAGATAATTATATTTAATTATATCTTATCAAATGGGGATGCGCACTTGAAAAACTTCTCATTAATAAGAAACGACTTTGGTGAAATGGAATTATCACCTTTCTATGATTTAATGAGTACAATTATTCATACTCCAAGAGAACCAGATACTGCATTAGATTTGTTCGAGGAAGACCATGAATCCAATTATTATGCCACTTATGGTCATTTTGGAAAAACCGAATTCATTGAATTAGCAAAGCGACTTGGCATAGTTGAAATAAGATATATGAGAATTTTTGAAGAGTTGAAAAAAAAGCAACAAAAAGTAATTAATATGATTATTGAATCCAATTTGAGTCCAAAAACAAAAGAACTTTATTTATCATCTTACTCAGATAAAATATCTCGTATTCTTTAAAACTTTAATTTTATTTATCTTACTAATTTAAAATCAGTATTTATACTGTTGTTTAATTAAAAAATTTTCTTCAGCTTGCATTTGTTTAAATTAAATGCAAACTTTTTTATGAAGAAAACTATATTATTTTTTATCTTCTCTTTTTTGTTTTTATTAAATCTTAACGCTCAAGTTAAAAGAGGAAACTGGCTTATTGGCGGTACTGGATATTTCACTGTAAATAACTCGAAATATACTGTTGTACCCCAAAACACAGGTTCAAATAATATTTATAATCAAGAAGCGGTGAATAAGAATTTTTATTTAGGAGGTAATATTAGTTATTTTCTTAGTGATCGATTTACCATTGGTATTTCTCCGAATTTCACTTACAATGTTGTGAAAGATAAAAATAGTTTATCGAGCACTTCGACTTCTAATGAAACAATTATTTCACTCGGGATCTTATCAAGATATTATTTTTTAAATCCTTTAAATCAAAATTTTAATCTTATAGGAGAGCTAAGTTATGGATTGAGTAATCATAAATTAATGCAAAATGAAACTGGAATTGGGAAATATTCTTCAATTTTCATTGGCCCAACTTACTTTCTAAATAAAAATATAGGATTAGAGTTTTTATTTGGATTTAAAAATGATAATCTAGATTATGAGAATCAAAAAACATTTTATAGGAATTCTAATTTTTCTTCAAAATTAGGATTGCAAATTTATTTAAATAAAAATTAGAATTATGAAATTAAGAATTTTAACGGTTATATTATTAACATTCTTTTTGATTAAAACGAACGCTCAGCAATCAATTTCTCCGGCTGTTTCAACAGAATTTTGTCCTAGCGTTTCTTATCAGTTTTTTGTAATAATTGATCAGGTATATACCGGAACTAGTCCAAGTGTTGTAGCTTATTCTGGAAATCCAACAGTTGTTTCTAATGCATTTAATATATCTTCTGGAGGAGGAATAACAAGTTTTTACTTTAATGGTTCTTTTGCTGATCAAAATGTTTCTCAAACATTTCGTATAAATTATAAAAATAGTTCAAATGTAAGTACATATAAAGATTTTACATTTTCTAAAATTAAATCATTTTACTATCCAACAAGTTGTAGTACAATTCAACCAAACATTACAGCTATTAATAAACAGCAATGTGATAATTCAAGTATTAATATAAATTTTTCGAATATACAATATGGGACATATCTAACTTCACCCGCAAATTGTTATGGGACAATTACTAATTACGAGTATTTATTACCAACAGGATGGATATTAGGTTCAACAACATCAAACGGCTCAAATTGGATAGCAGGAACGAATAATGTAAATATAACTCCGAATGATAAAGGTGGTGATGGTCAAAAAATTAAAATTAGACCAATAAACTCTTGCTCATCACTATACAATAATGTTACTGTTGAAATACCAATTACTCGACCCAAACCATTGCTAAACTTTACCAGTAGCGCTTTTATTTGTTCTAGTTCTAGTTTTCAAGCAACGAATGTTCCTTCTTGGGTTACAAATTATAATTGGTCAGTAACACCTAGTAACGTGTTTTCTGTTAGTAATCCTACATCTAGTACGACAAATATATCTAAAGTTTCGAATGGTGAAGGTGGAATTCAATTAGAAATTTCTAAATCTGGATGTACTGTTCAATATGGAACTTCTGAAATAATTGGCAATTCTATTTTAGTTGCGGGTCCTCCTCAAGTGTTAAATATAAGCCCTAATTTAATGATATATAATTCCCCGGGTGATGAAAATGATATTTGTATGTATCAAGGTACTAATTATGATTTTACTTATACATCAAATTCAAGTGTAACCTGGACAGCTGTTTCACATGTTGGCGGACCTTGGCCATCTTGGAATGCTGATGGTAATGGAGATTTATATGTAGAGTTTTATAATCCAACACAGTCCAAATTGCTTTTAAATATGAGCGCAAGCAATACTTGCGGAACAACAGCGTATAATTTTGGATTTAAATCTGTAACATGCGCAGTAAAGAAAAAGAATAAATTAAAAAAATGATTTAATTAAGATTTGGGGGAATCTAATTGAATAAAAAAATGACTATTGAAAATAATAGTCATTTTTTTATTCTTAATTTCTAAATTCCGAAAGTATTGATCGATATGTATTT
>JACCED011211717.1_pt1 | contig 10773 bp, 11 predicted proteins | sample 7455021 | NCBI WGS metagenome assembly JACCED01 (sample SAMN15323456, study PRJNA562643) | freshwater metagenome | isolation source: river surface water | place: USA:Blue River Watershed | collected 2017-08-19 | reverse complement strand
CGGGCATCCTGAAGGGTTTAGTCCAAGCGACGATCGCATGGAGAAACCCAGTCTGCCCGATCTCCTTCTCAACGCCGAGCGCGGTGTGCATCATCACGACAAGGATGATGCAGAGGCCCTTTGCATGGTCGATCTAACCTCGTCTCGGCGAGGCCGGGAGAGGCGCCTCGATCAGCGTCTGTTTGTTCAAAGCGCAATCACTTTGATTTCTGGAGCTTGGTTACAGTGATTTGGCCGTTGACGCGGTCAGCATCGAACTTGATCTTGTCGCCAGCCTTTAGTCCCTTGAGCATTGCCGGATCGCCGGCGCGGAACACCATCGTCATCGAATCCATGTCGAGATTCTTGATCGGACCGTGGTCGATCGTCAGCTTGCCTTGCTCAGCGTCGATCTTTTTCACGGTGCCATTTATGGATTGCGCCTGAGCGGCGGAAACCAGCACCACAAGCGCGGATGCGCCGACAAGAGTATGCATTTTCATGACTTTCACTTTCGCAGGTTTCAGCAGCTGAACGGTTGGGCGCCGGTCATTTCACAATGATCTTGCCAGTCATGCCTGCTTCCCGATGGCCGGGAATTAGGCACGAAAAATCGAACTCCCCCGCTTTGGTGAAGTGCCACACGATGTCACCGGTTTTCTTTGGAGCGAGACGCTTGGCGTTCGGGTCGTCATGTTCCATGTCCGGATTTTTCTGCATCTCAATGGCGTGCTTGAGATTTTCCTCAAGCGTCGCGATCACCAGCTCATGATCGAGTTCGCCACCGTTCAGCAGCTTGAAGCGGACCTGCTCACCTCTTTTGATTTCAACCACAGCAGGGGCAAAGAACATCTTGCCGTCACCTTCGCCCATCCGAATGTTGACAATCCTTGCCGGCTTTTTAGGGTCGCCCGGCTTGCCATATGCGGTTTCTTCACCGTGACCGTGGCCAGCCTGCCCTGGTCCCGCCATTGCTGGGGATAGACCGAGCGCGAAAACAGCCAGCGCGACGAGAGCTGATTTTTTCATCGTTTTCTTCCTTTCCGAAGTGAAGCTAGTGGTTCGAATGCCCGCCGCCTTTCGGCGCGGGAAGCGGATTGCCATCCGGACCAAGGACGGGCTTGCGGGGGTCCTTCACCCGCCAGTCTGCGGACTGCGGCCCAGGTGATATAGATGGTGTGACTGCGGCGAGCTTGCCTTTGTATTCGTAGGCAACCGTACCTTCCGGATGCTTGAACCAGCCGGGATCCTTGTAGTCATTCTTGGCGAGACCTTCGCGAACCTTCACCACTGAAAACATGCCGCCCATTTCGACAGGGCCGAACTGTGCAAAACCGGTCATCATGGGGAGCGTATTGTCGGGCAGGGGCATCTCCATGGAACCCATCTCGCCCATGCCGTTCGAGCCCATCGGCATATAGCCAGGCGCGATCTTGCGGATGCGCTCCGCCAGATCCTTCTTGTTAACGCCGATGTAGGTCTTCACAGAATGTCCCATCGCATTCATCGTGTGATGTGATTTGTGGCAATGAATGGCCCAATCCCCGAGCTCATCCGCGACAAAATCAAAGGCTCGCATCTGACCAACGGCACAATCGATCGAGACTTCATCCCAGGCGGACGCCGGATCGACCCAGCCACCGTCCGTGCAGGACACCTTGAATTCGTAGCCATGCATATGGATCGGGTGGTTCGTCATCGTCAGGTTGCCAAAGCGAATTCGGACCTTGTCATTCTTACCGACGACGAACGGATCGATCCCCGGGAACGCCCGCGAATTCCAGCACCACATGTTGAAATCGAGCATGGTGTTGACCTTCGGCACGTAGGAGCCTGGCTCGATATCAAAGGCGTTCAGAAGAAAGACGAAATCGCGGTCAACGCGGCGAAATGCCGGGTCCTTTGGATGCACGACGAAGAAGCCCATCATGCCCATCGCCATCTGGACCATTTCGTCCGAATGCGGGTGGTACATGTAAGTCCCGGAGCGGCGGAGCAGGAACTCGTATACGAAGGTCTTGCCTGGGGGGATGTGCGGCTGATTGAGGCCACCGACGCCGTCCATTCCGTTCGGCAAACGCTGACCATGCCAGTGGACGGCAGTGTGCTCGGGCAGTTTATTGGTGACGTAAATGCGCACCTTGTCGCCTTCGACCGCTTCAATGGTCGGGCCAGGTGATTGGCCGTTATATCCCCAGAGATAGGCATTCATCCCTGGCGCAATTTCTCGCACCACGGGTTCAGCTACGAGATGGAATTCCTTCCAGTCGCCATTCATCCGCCAAGGGAGCGTCCAACCATTTAACGTCGCCACAGGTTGATAATCCGGTCCCGCTGTTGGGACGAGCGGAGTCTGCGTCTTTGGGCTTTTTGTTGTCGGCGCTTCCGGAACGGCTGCGAAAGCCGATCGCCCAGACACCATCCCAGCACCTGCGAGAACGAGGCTCGATGCACCGACAAAACTTCGACGAGAGACGTCCATGCTATTTCTCCTCAATGACCTGGCTCGCCGCCGCCCTGCGGTGCAGCACCTGCGCTTGCTGCTGCGCCCGACACACCGCCGCCAATGAGCGCGTGCTTGAAATCGACATCAGCGATGAAGAAATCACGCTTTGCATTGACAGCTGCGACTTGTGACATCATCCGACCACGGGCGTCAGCAATGAGCTGCGTCACATCGATCAGCATGCCGTTGTATTGAAGCAAGCTCTCTTCTTGAATAATTTTGCGCAATGGAAGAACTTGGCTCTGGTAGAGGCGAGAAACATCGTAGGTTCCTCTCCATACCTGATAGGCCTCACGCGCTTCAGAGCGGACATTGATCGCTTTCTCTGCAAGCTTGTTTGCTGCTTGCATGTATGTCTCTTCAGCCAGCGCAGCTCTTGCTTGTCCAAAATCGAAGAGGGGGATTTCGATTTCGAGTTCCAGCGTACGCCTGATTGTGCTTTCGCGATCACCATCAGCCTTGAAGGCCCGGTCGTAGGTCCGCCGACCCAGAAGGTCGATATCGGCGACGAAGCGCGTGGCTTGCGTGAGCCCAAGAGACTTCGCCAGCGCATCAAGGTCTGCACGCGCCATCTGGAGGTCGACGCGGCGCTTCAAGGCCTCGGCCTCAATCTCTCGAGAGGTAGCAAGACGAGGCATCGCCGGGAGGGAGTTGGGCAGTTTAAGGGCAGAGAGATCTTCGCCCCATAGCCCCATCAGGCGGATCAGTTTCTCACGCTCCACCCCCTGTTGAATACGAGCCTGGGCAAGTTGAGCTCCGGTTTCCGCGTAAAAGACGAAATCGCGGGCCTGATTGAGCTTGTTGACACCGCCTGATTCGCCCAGGCGCTTGAAGAGCTCTGCCGTTGCCTCTGCCGTCGATTTTGCCTGGACCAGAGCAGCAACCTGCTGGTTCGCTGCAACAGCCCGGTAGTACTGCCGGCGCGTGTCCGCTGCGAGTTTCAGCGTGTTTTCCAATGTGCGCAATTGCGCAGCTCGAAATCTGTCGTTCGCAATCTCGACGCGGGCTGGCAGTGTTACGAGCGCAAGGATCGATCCAGATATCTGCCGCTCAATTTCAAGAGCAAGCGGGGCTGTCGTCCGCGCGATTGCGATACGAGGGTTGGGCGGCAAACTCGCCTGCATCCTTTGGGCATCAGCGATCCCAAGCTCATTAAATGCAGCTTGAAGTCCGCGATTGTTCCAGAATGCGATCTGAACCGCCGCATCTGCAGTCAAGGGCTTCTTCAACAGCGAATCGACACGCGATTTTGAGGTGCCAGCCTCTTCTTCCGACCTGATTTTCTCAACTTGTTTGCCAAGATCGGCAGTGGCGCTCGCTTGGAGCATGCCGAGCCCATTGTCAGGTTGCGTGGAAACACAGCCAGCCAAAACCAACGCTACCCCCGCGAGCAAACCGGCTCGAAGAGAGAGCCTCCGAAGGCTGCGGCCATCAAAACTGAGGTTCGAATACAGATTCATGATCTTGGCACCACACGACGGTTGAGCTCTTCCCAACCCTTTGGCCCAACGGGACGATAGGTCTTCGTCTCGGCGGCCACGGGGCTGTACTTTACGGGTTTTGTCTTCACCGACGGATCTGATGGTCGATCCAGATAATTTGGTACGGAGGCGCATGCAGCCAACGTCGATGAGAGGAATGTAATCAGTAATAATCCACGCATTGGCCTGCCCCGAAGCACCCTGTTTGTGGAAGCTTGGTAGCAAAAGATCGCGCAGTCCGTCTGTTACAAATTATTGCGATCCGGCTTCCGTGAATGTTGCGAAATATTTCGAAAACTCATTGAAATTAATGGGTTACAGAATGTGTTCATCCTCTTCGAAGGTGGCGATAAGGCCTCCGGAAGAGGGATCGCCGCTGATGGCGATTGACATGAAGGAAAAGTAAGATGAACAAACTCGTCGGTATGGTGGTGGTGACATTGGTTTTCGGTACCGGAGTCGCTTCCGCCAACAACGGCATCCTTTTCGACAACCCGAACGACCCGTATTTCACCACGCCGGCTGAATTCATCGCTCTCGGGCAACAGCTGAAAGGGAAGATCGAGTTGGAGCGCCGCAGCGTCACGATCGTCCCGGCTCAGAATAGCACTTCGACAGATCCGGCACGGTCAGGGCAATCTGGCAAATAAACCAAACCGCCCTGCCGATTGAAGCAAGACTCCATTCGGCAGGGTGGTGCATTCGGTGTACTTATGGAAAAAGCCGCGACAGCATCACCAAGTGATCACGGAAACATTCTGGTTGTCGATGATGACTCGGAAATTCGGCTGCTGATTACGAAATTTCTCCAGCGCCATGGGTACCACGTTCATTCGAGCGGGGATGCTCTCGGCGTCCTGGAATCCCTTAGACGATTTACGATTGATGCCATCATCCTTGATGTCATGCTACCCGGCACCACTGGAATTGAAGCCTGTCGCCAAATTCGAGAGGCTTCCCCTGTGCCCGTCATCTTGCTCACGGCGCGTTCTGAGGAGGACATTCGGGTTTCTGGACTTGAGGGCGGAGCAGACGACTACATAACCAAGCCGTTTTCACCGCGAGAGCTGTTGGCCCGGCTTCGATCTGTACTCCGACGGTCACGTGGAGCAGGCCAAACGACTGAAATAGTTTCAAAAGGCCGCATTCTGTTTGACGGTTGGAGCCTTGACACCCTGCGTCGGGAACTCACTACGCCCGAGGGCGTTTTGATCGATCTCTCTACAGGAGAATACAACCTGCTTGTCGCGTTCCTGGAACATGCCAATCGCGTCCTCTCCCGCGAAATGTTGATGGAACTCGCAAAGACAAGAACCAGCGATCCTTTTGATCGAACGATCGACGTGCAAATAAGCCGCCTGCGGCGAAAGCTCGAGACATCGGAAACAACCGGTCAAATCATCAAGACCATTCGTGGTGCCGGTTACATTTTCGTCCCCAAGGTAACGTTTGGATGAAGACGCAACCGTTACGTTTGCTGCCCGACACCATCGTCATGCGGGCCGTCATGATCCTGATTGGCGCCCTGGTTGCCATGAGCCTTGTCGGCTACTGGGTCTATCGGGTCGGTGCGGAAGGCCTCGCAACGACGGCCCGCGACAAGGGGCTCGCGGAACGAATTGTCTCAATCAAGAGAGCAGTCAGTGCCATCCCTGATGAAATCGAGCGCGATAGAGCGGCCCACGCTCTGGCGACGGCCTCTCTGGAAGTTCACTGGAGCAAGGTCAGCCTTGTGCTGGGCAATGCGCCCGTCACCGAACGATCACGCGCGATGGAGGGCCGACTGAGGGAACTCATGCCCGAGTTTGGAACGGAATCTTTCCGGGTCGGCTATGCGGATGATGGAGCACTCAATGCCGGTGAAGGCAATGCTTACAAGCACATGCTGCTAGTGTCTGTGAAGTTCGATGACGGAACTTGGCTGAACTTTGCTTCGCCAACATTTGGCACAGCCCATCACATGGCTGGGAATATCCTCGCCATCGCTGCGACTGTTGGCTCACTCATTATCTTGATCGCAATCCTGTTGCTCCGGTGGGTAACGCGCCCCCTACGCGATCTCGCGATTGCAGCGGAGCGGTTTAGTCTCGACGAGGCCCGCGAACCAGTTTCAGAACTTGGCCCAGCTGAGGTGCGACGGGCGGCAAAGGCCTTCAACACCATGGGCGATCGCGTACGGCGTCTTGTCTCCGAACGCACAATGGCGCTCGCCGCCGTCAGCCACGATCTCAGAACACCCATCACACGGCTGCGGCTTCGCTCGGAGATGCTCGACGACGAATCGACTCGCAACCTCATCGATGATGATCTTTCCGAAATGGAAATGATGATCAACTCGACGCTCGAGTACCTCAGCGTAGGCGCTGCCAAACAGCCTCCGAAGGCCTTTGATCTCGCGACCATGCTTAGGACAATCGTGGACAATGAGGCGGATCGCGGGCAATCGATCAATTTGCAAGGCATCGATCACGCTCCGGTGTTTGGGCAACTCGTCGCCATGAAACGCGCGATGTGGAACATTGTCGGCAACGCACTGAAGTATGGTACCGCGGTTACGGTTCATGTCGGCCGCGAAGGCGCAAACTTTCTGGTCGAGGTAATTGATAATGGTCCGGGCATTCCCGATGCTGAATTCGAACGGGTGTTTGAGCCGTTCTATCGCATTGAGAATTCACGAAGCCGACAAACTGGCGGCACGGGTCTCGGACTGACAATCGCCAAGGCAATCCTTACGGAACACGCTGGAACAATCGATCTTCACAACCCGCCATGTGGCGGATTGCGGGTTTCCGTTCGCATTCCGGCGAAGCTGTAGAGGCCAGCAACACAGGCCAACGCCCGGCGAGCGATTAGCTTTCGCGATTGCGAGAAAACCGTACATCCGGCTTCGATTTCATCCCAATTCGTGTTCGATCGGGCGGCTGGAGAGTTCGAAACCTTATGGTGGCCGGCGATCGATCGGATCAATCGCAATATCAACAGTCTGTCCTATACTGCCCTTCCATGATCATGATGGCATTTGCCATGATCAGCGAGGGCCTCGATAATTGCACAATCGCAGGCGTTGACCCCGCCAGCGCAGGACGTCGCGATCCTTTCAAGTTCGAATTCGAGTAGGCGTAGCCGGGCAATCTTATCGCGGACATCGCTGAGATGTGCGCTGGCGATGGCATGGGCGTCATCGCAGGCCATGTCCGGTTTGTCCGAAAGCTTGAGAAGCATCCGGATGCTCTCGACCGTGAACCCGAGGTCGCGCGCATGCTTAATGAAGGCCAGTCGTTCCCGATGACGGCGACCATAGCGTCGCTGATTGCCTTCCGACCGCTCCGGTTCTGGCAAGAGACCGACCTGCTCATAGTACCGGATCGTCTCGACCTTGACGCCAGTTTGCTCGGCGAGTGTCCCAATCGGCATCACGCGCTCTGCGACAGGCGTTCGGATCTTTCCTGCATCAGGCATGATTTTTTCCTTGAAGCTGTAGTTGCTAGAGCTTGTAGATACGGAACTTGAGAACTTCATTAAGGAAAATTTCGATGCCCAATTTAACCACGGAGCCTGTCGTTTCCCCGCTGTCGTGGAGGATTGGCGGCATGGATTGCGCCGGCTGCGCGGCAAAGATCCGAGGCGCGCTGGAGCGCATGCCAGGTGTTTCCGATGTTCGCCTCTCGGTGATGACCGAAACACTGACGCTGGCGCTTGACGAAGACAAGACCTCGCGTACGGCGATCGAGACGCAAGTTTCCGGACTTGGATATTCCGTTAAAGCTATCGAAAAGCCTTCAGCAAAAACGGCGGGAGCCGAACCGCCCTCGTGCGGGTGCGGCCACGATCACCACAAGAACGATGGGCACAACCACGGCCACACACGCGGAGAGAACGGTAAATCGGTCGCAAAGTCCGACAAAGGCCCAAAACCTGATGCAGGCCAAGGCCAGCCCGGGCATGTCCATGAGATCACGCCGGAGGGCATGAGCTGGTATCAGACCGGCAAGGGCCGCCTGGTGCTGGGCACAGGTTCGCTTCTGGCGGCAGCCTGGGGCGCCAAGTTCCTTGCGCCCGGCATCGCCAACTGGGCGTTCATCGCAGCGTGCCTGATCGGGGTCGCGCCGATTGCACTGCGGGCATTCGCGGCGCTGCGCGCCGGAATGCCTTTCACCATCGAGATGCTGATGACCATCGCCGCCGCCGGCGCGCTGGTGATCGGGGCCGCCGAAGAGGCGGCCTTGGTGGTGTTCCTCTTCGCAGTAGGAGAGGTGCTTGAAGGAGTGGCGGCGAACCGCGCGCGGGCGAGCATCAAGGCGCTCGGCGATCTCGTGCCAAAAACCGCAATCATCGAAGAGGGCGGCATGACGCGTCAGATCGATGCCGCGACACTCGAGATTGGTCAGATGCTGCTGGTGCGCCCGGGAGACCGGATCCCGGCCGATGGTGAGATCAAAGAGGGCACCTCGGGCATCGACGAATCTCCTGTGACCGGCGAATCGGTGCCAAAGACGAAAACCGTTGGCGAACCGGTCTTCGCTGGCTCAATCAACCGCGAAGCCGTGCTGAGGGTGAAGGTCACCAAGGCGGCGGAGGACAACACGATTGCCCGCATCATCCGGCTGGTCGAGGAAGCGCAGGAGGCCCGCGCGCCGACCGAACGCTTCATCGACCGCTTCAGCCGCATCTACATGCCGGCAATTGTCGGCCTCGCGATTCTCGTCGCGCTGGTGCCGCCCCTCGCGCTCGGCGGAGACTGGAACACATGGATCTATCGCGCGCTTGCGCTCCTGCTGATCGGTTGCCCCTGTGCGCTTGTGATTTCGGTTCCGGCTTCAATCGCCTCCGCGCTCTCGGCCGGCGCTCGCCGCGGCTTGCTAATGAAAGGTGGCGTTGTCATCGAAGCGCTTGCGCGTGTGAAGACGGTGGCGTTCGACAAGACAGGCACCCTGACCATCGGCAAGCCCGTAGTGACGGATATCCGCGCTTTCGACGTTGAAGAGAATGCGATGCTCGCCCTCACTGCAGGCGTCGAGACCGGGTCGAGCCATCCTTTGGCGGAAGCCATTCTTGACGTTGCCGAGGCGCGGGGTGTCAAAGCGCGTCCCGCGACCGAAGCCCGTGCGATAGTAGGACGCGGCGTGGAGGCCAGGATCGACGGAGAGTTGGTCTTTGTCGGATCGCCGCGTTTCGCGGCCGAAATCGGTGCCTTGTCCACCGAGGTCAAAACAGCGTCGGAGGCGTTCGAAGCCGAGGGCAAGACGGTTGCTGCCGTCTTCAAGGCTGGCCACGTGATCGGCCTACTCGCTCTGCGCGACGAGCCACGCGAAGACGCCAAGAGCGCGATCGCAGAACTCCAGGCGCTAGGCGTTAGCTCGGTCATGCTGACCGGCGACAATGCCCGTACCGGCGCGGCTATTGCGGCCAGCCTCGGCATGGAACACAAGGCCGAGCTCATGCCGGATGACAAGGTCACCGCGATCAAGGCGCTGACTGCGACGAGAGGGGTGATGATGGTGGGCGATGGCATCAACGATGCGCCTGCGCTTGCCGCGGCGTCTGTCGGAGTTGCTATGGGCTCGGGCACTGACGTCGCGCTGGAAACGGCCGATGCCGCCCTGCTGCGCAGCCGCGTGAGCGATGTTCCACGCCTGATCCGGCTGGCCCGGGCTGCGATGGCAAACATTCACCAGAACATCTGGATCTCGCTGGGACTCAAGGCGGTCTTCCTGGTCACCAGTGTGTTGGGGATCACTGGGCTCTGGATTGCTATCCTCGCCGATACCGGGGCAACCGTAATTGTAACACTGAACGCGCTTCGCCTGCTGTCGTTCAACCCAGATGCGCGTAGGTGACATCAAGAGAGATGCCCACCATGATTGCAATGGAAGCTGTCAGCTATCTCCTTTTCTGCGTCTATCTCGTAAGTTTCTTTGGCCTGAGCGCCATGGCGGCACGGGAAGCTGGGCGCTCGGTCTGGCTGTTCAACAAGGGAAAGGAGTCGCAAGCCCTTCCAGCCTGGCTGTTCCGCATTGCCTTTGCCGGTGCTGCAATCCTACCGCTTATCCGGGCGTTTTCTGGTGGCCCTCTCTTGCGTGACCCCGTTTTTTCCGCGTTCGATGGGGTCGCAGCTGATGTTGTCGGCCACCTGCTGGTCGCCGTCGGGGCCATGATTGCCGCCACATCACAAATGCACATGGGTGCATCATGGCGCATCGGTGCTGCCGAGGGCGAAACCGGATCCATCGTCGATACCGGGCCGTTCGCATTATCACGTAACCCGGTATTTGTCGGCCAGATCATCCTGTTCGTGGGTCTGCTGCTTGTTTTCCCCGACCTCCTTCAGGCGGCGCTGACCCTTGCGCTCGTTGTCGCAATCCGGCTTCAGGTCAAAATCGAAGAGCGCGTTCTCGCAGCCACGTTGGGCGAGCCTTATCTCGCCTATAGCCGTCGCGTCGGCCGATGGTTCGGCCTGAGAAAAGCCTGATGGAACTGGTTCAATCTTTCATTCGAGACTACGGGATCGCGGTCTATGCGATTCTCTTTGTCTATTGTTCTCTGAAGAGCGGCTCCCTTCCGCTGTTTGCGGGTTTTGCTGCGCAGACGGGAAGCCTCGATCTCGCGACAGTCAGTGCCGCGACGTTCATGGGCGGCTATCTCGGAGACGAAGCCCGATTCTGGATATCGCGGCGTTTCGGTGATCGGCCCCCAGTGAGTGGCCCAGTAGTAATGTTAGTTCATTGACGGCCTTTGTGCCAGCGCGGGCGGCGGAGCTGGTGTGGGCTGCAAAGCCGCACGCGTGGGGACGAAGACCTCTGGCGCGGG
>JACCED011071523.1_pt1 | contig 10776 bp, 7 predicted proteins | sample 7455021 | NCBI WGS metagenome assembly JACCED01 (sample SAMN15323456, study PRJNA562643) | freshwater metagenome | isolation source: river surface water | place: USA:Blue River Watershed | collected 2017-08-19 | reverse complement strand
CCTGTAGAGTAGTTATCTTTTTTTTTGTTTAGATATAGTTCAATAGTTCTTCTGGTTTAGGCATCCTGAAAATGTTAGTACAGTACTCTATAGAGTTAACTGGACCACATAACAAGTTCATGTTCTGCATCTTAAAGACATCTAGCTGTATGTCGTCTATCCCAATAAGCTCACATATGTTAGTATCCTTAGATACGTTCATAACTTCAGTTGCTGTAGGATAAGCACCTACTGCATCAGAGTCAAACACATAAGCTCTAAAGCCTGTCTGAAGGTTAGGACAGTCTACAACTAACTTTAGTCCAAGTATCTGGTGTGTAGATTTAAGAGTTAAAATCCATCCAGCTAGTCCAAGTGTTTCTTCAAAGTTATCATCCAGATAAGGATTTTTACTACTGAAGTTCTCTGATTCATCATCCTCAAAGTCATCATCAGTAGCAACATCAGCCTCAGCTACTTGAGTAACAGGTCCAACAGAAGCAACAACATACTTAAGAGGATCACAGTAGTCTTGAAACGCATCAGCAATCTTCCTAGGCTGTGAGTTAAACCTAGAGAAGTCAGTCACAAAAGAGTTAAGTCCTATCGCCATACTTAAGTCTTTGGTCTTGAAGTCTAGAACAAGTTGAGACATAGCGTCCCAGTTGTTATAGATAACATACATCATTCTATACTTAGTCTGCATAAACGCATGCCATCTAAGTTCAGTATATCCTTTAGCTTCTTCAAAGTCAAGCTTATTTCTGTTTAAGTTACGATCAAGAGTATCGCCTAGCTTATAAGAAGCTTCCTCAGGTTTAGCGATACGAGTATATCGATATGTTGACATCTGACATATCAAGTAAAACGTAGCTGAGAGATAGAACGTATGCCACTGCATAGCAGGGTTGATAGGCTTTACTTTACCTGAAGAAGTAACCTTTTTAGTCTGTCCTTCTTTATATCTACAGATACGAACAGGGATACGATTATCGCACCACATATCACTTAAGTCCATTCCGTACTTAAGGAACGTGTTGTTCATCTTTGGAATATCGAAGTTAATATTCCAAATAGCTACAAAGTCTGGCATCCATTTATGGAGTTGATCTATAGCTGCTTTAAGTATGTCAACAGGTGACTCAAGTATCTCAAGGTTAAAGTTAAACCCATGTGGATAAATTACTCCTTCTGGAGCAGTAGGGTCAACTGGGAAAGGTTTTGTATACTCACCAAGATAATGTTGAGCAAGTCTGTGGTATTCAGATATAGGGTCTATCAAACCTTCAAAGTACATCTTAGTACCAAATGTCTTAACTTGATCTTTAAAACAGACAGTAATAAGTATAGGGTCTTCAGTACCTCTAACTACATCTGTCTCAATGTCAAGAGAAGCAACAGTATAGGGACTACGGACTATATCTGGATACTTCTTAAGTTCTAGTCCTTTTATAATAGCTGAAGAACTGATTTCAGTTCCGTAGATATAAGGAGATGCACATAGTTCTCTTAGAGTATCCTTAGACCATGATTTCTCCAGTGCTCTGGCTACACTAGTACGAAGATCACTCTCAGTACACTGAATAGTAATAAGATTATCTTGATGTTCCCATTCCTTTTTCTGATAGTGATTTCTAGCATGTGGTGCAGTGATGCTAAATGTCCTAGGGAAATTTCTTACTAACTTTACATTAGGTCTTATTGTTCCATCGCTTAGATGTACCTGTTCTTTAATGAGATGGGTGTCCTCGGTACCTAGCTTGTCGTTTTTAGGGATATGTACCACAAAACGACATTCTGAACCGATCACAGTTGGTTTTTGTTTGTTAGTCATTTTGGTCCAAATGTATGAAGCGTCATTGGATCAAGGATCATGTCTTTATTTTACAGGAGAATTCACATGAATGTTTTTGACATTGGACGCAGTCATTCCAGTATGCTTAGCATTGCGGCCGAGATGATTGAATTTCAGGACGATCAGTTTGGTCATCAGCTTGAAGGTTTGTTTACTGAGATTAAACAAATGTATCCTAAACCTGGTATTTCTTTGCCAGCTTCGTTGGCTGATAAATTTTCAGCACGCATGTCTAAAATGATATTTAGTCGTTTTGGTTTAAAATGTAAAGTTGTTTATAACGAACATCTGGCAGCTATTCTGCCTATGTACGCTAACAGACATCACATTTTCCTTCCTGATATGTACAAGGGAGTAGAGATTGAAGAACAGAATAAGTTTTTATCTACTCTTAATAACAAAAAAGGTACCATTGATCTGGCTAAAGCAAAGATAGGTGGAATCTATAGCGAGTACGAACATAGTCTATATATTAACTATGACGATTTTTTCAGTAACGACATGCTGACTCCTGGTCAAGCCACTGGCATCACTTTACACGAACTAGGGCATGCGTTTTACAATATTTCGCATGGAGACAGATGGCATACAGCTAATCAGATTTTAGCAGACTTAGCTATAAAGGTCTCTGGCAAAAAGAACAATGATCGCAGTCTTGTTTATAAAGAACTTGAAAAGTATAACGAAAATATCAAAAAAGACGAACTGGACAAGATGATCAACGGAGAACCTGTTGTGTCTGGTTATCTTTGGTTCAAGTATATTGCCGAAGGTAACTTTAACGCTGCAGGCGGAAGCACACAAGTTACTACATATGACAAAACAAGCTGCGAACAAATGGCAGATAACTTTGCCGCTAGGTTTGGTTATGGTCGTGAAGTTGTAGAGGGACTTGAATCTATTTATAAACTCTATGGTTCATTTAACCACAGTTGGTATATGGTTAGCGGGGCCATGATCTGGGAACTCATGTGGACTGTATATGCTGCTATTATAGCTATACTTATGATTCAGTCTGGTCTAGCTATGATGAATCCATATGCTATTTTCCAGGGTATTTTTATTGGATTTATTGTAGTTTCTTATGTCTTTGCTACAGGAGAATCTACACGCGACTATAGATATGACGAACTTAAGTTTAGATACAAACGTATTCGTGACCAAATGGTTACGCGACTTAAGGACAAATCTCTTGACAAGAAAACAGTTACCAGTATTTTAGAAAACATCAAATACACCGATGATGTTATTAAGTCAGTTTATGAAGACTGGTCTATATATCGTGTCGTACTTAATCGAATCATCCCAGCTAACTGGGCGGCTAAGAATGCCGTAGAGGATGAGCAGCTTCTTGAGACTCTTGCAGCTAACGCCATGTTTATGAAAGCTGCACAAATCCGCACTATCGTTTAATCTCTTTTTTGGATAATCATCATGCTTAACTTACGTTTCAAACTCTCCCAATCCAACGGTTCTTTTGTAAGTTCTAACCTTACGTCAGGACGTTCTATTTCTTTAGTGACTTCTGTTGCTATTGCTCGCACTCTGGCTTATCGCCTTCCGTTGCCACGTGAGAAGAAATTCGATTACCGTAACTACTATAAAATCGAATCAGCTCTTTACACAAAGGTATCGGCTCTCTTGTCAACGCTCAATGAAATTGTGAGTATCGATCACAATGCTATTCAGCGTTTTGTAGAAGCTCTCTATATGTTTCGCTGCCAAACAGCGTTTCCTCGTGAGACTATTTGTTGTGTCAATTCTGAAACAGCAGTAGCAGACTTCTTTGACTTTGGTTGCTGTATTCCCGTTGACATGATGACATTGATTGCTTCTTCTTCAAGCAGCATCTCTTATCTTGCAAACGGTTTTAACGAGTTGTTCAAAGATCCAGTATTTGCTACTTCCCTTGAAGTCTTTGTTGAAAAAGCATAACAAACAAGGTGTACTAAATGGGACTCAATGATAACATGTTCGATGATCCTCTAGACGGTGAATCTGCTGATAGTACAACTGATCCAGTTGTAACTCCAGTTGAAGCACAAAAAGGAGCTGACTCTACTTTTGAATTTGGAAGAACAGGAGCTCCTTCTAAGGACTCAGAAGTTCTCTCTCCACAAGCTATTCAAGAGCTGGCTTCTGGTACTCTCCAGTTGAAAGAATTTGAAGCTAGTGATTCAAAAGCTATGCAACTAAAGGAAGAGCAAAATAGAGTTGTTACTGATAACTCTATTTCACGTATCCAAGTTAAAGCAGCTGTTGAGAGCTTTGACTTGGAGCTTCCTGAACACATGGTTCTTTCTACGTTTACTACTAACGCAAGTAAGACTCATGTTAACAACTACAACAAGTTCTTAGCAAAGACTATTGCTGCTGAATCTCAGACAAGTATCGCTATCGTTCACCAGATGTTTGGAGAGCCTATTGAGAAGGCTTTGAACGCTTGTGAGCATATCTTGTCACAGCACATGGGAACGCTACAGACTGTTCTCTCGCAGATGTCGGCTAATGCTCAGGAGTATCAAGCGTACATCAAAGAAACAAAGAACGTTATTTTTGTACGTATTGCTCCTAAGGATAAAGACGATACGTTCATTAACGTCATTGAGACTTCGTTAAGCGAGTTCAGTTTCAGCGACATTAATTATGAGTTCAATAAGAAGCAGCTCTGTCAGCATGCACAAGGCCTTGATGATGTATTCAAGACTAGAAGCATGCGTGTCTTATTGAACTTGTTCCTTGGTAAAGAAGATCTCTCACAGGTTTTTGAGTACAAGAAAATGGGAACTGATCCAGTAGCTCTTGCTCCGTCTCTTCAACAGCTTATTGATTTGAGTATAAGCAATGAACTGATGCAGTTGCCACAAGGTATGTCAAAGATCTGTACAGCTAACGTGAACTCACTTGTTAAGCTTCAGTCTGAGTACGTTAAGTTCCGTGCTAACGATGAAGAGTTGCTTGAGTTCATTCGTAGCAATTCAAGTCATATTGGTGATGCGTTCAGAACATCTGTGCATCTTGCATCTGTATGTTATCATCTTGGACAGATGGCGTACCACACAAGTGAAATCTACAAACGTTTGAAACTGCGTACATAACAACACCTACCGGCGCCTTGGCGCCGGTAGGTGGTAGTCTTTAACCTATGACGTTAAACTTAACGTTTACGTTTTCAACAATAATAGTTGTACCGTCTGCCTGAACAGACAAAGTCTTCTTCACACACAGAGTCGAATGTTTATCTTCAACAACTAGCATCCGATAGTTCTCACTACCACCAAGACCACTGATGCTTAGTCCATAGATAGACTTACCGACATAATTCTTGATCTTGTCATGAAGTTCCGAGATGTTGACTGTGCTGTTTCTTAAGTAATCGTCAACAATCTGAATAGTAGCATTGACCAACATTCTGCGTAGCGTCAGATCGTTATAAACACGATCATCTACATCAAACACAATGTCAATAGTCTGCTCTGAACTAATATGAGCAGTGGTTTCTTTGTTAGGCTTGACACTAACGGATCCAAGAGTAGTCTCTGGATAAAAGAATATCTTAGTTTTATCTAGCAAGTTCCGTTGCAGCTCAATAAGTTCATCAGTTATCCATGAACAAACAGTCTTAGCTATTTCTTTCCTGTACTCTACATATGCTTGCTCAGTAGCATAGTAGTAGCGTCCATCTACAACTAATAGATCAACTTCTCTATTAAAGCCAGTGTTAGACAGAACTATAGGGTTATTTGAAGAGTCAAGCCTATAGTCACCTTTGCGATACTTATACACAGGAGTTCCATCGCTGTTAGTAATAGGGTCTCCAGTGTTAAAAAGAATATCATTCCAGACAAGAGTACCATTTACAATACTAAACTCCAAACCGTCAGAGTTTTTCTTATAGATAGTTTTATCTGCTATAAGAGGTACGTCTTCTGTATAAACCGAATACTCAGCACTTCCAGCTAAGGTTCTTGAACGAGACCATAGGTTGGATAGTGTTAATCCAAACGTAATCAGGATATGTTCGTGAGTAGAGATTTTCTCACGAGCATTAGATACTCCGGTAAGAGCAGTATAAGACTCATACTTGAAGTCTAGATCGGAGGGTGTATATTCTACCGCTACCTGAGTAGTCACGTGAAGTATAGACCAGTTCTGTTCAAGATCAACAACAGCGTTACGTATTACTCTGTCAAAATAGACAGCATTGGTTAACGTTATCTGATTGTTTTCATTTAGATCATGATTGGTTAGGATAGTAAACTTATATAGACGTTCCTCATCGTCGTTGTTAGCTGCGTCAGGGTTTTGCAACTCACCTTTGAAGAATACTTCTATTTCTTCTCCAATAGGAATAGTGCTAAGATAAACACCAACAGAACTATCAGGAGCAGATCTATAGAACTGACCTGATCTTGTCTTTATGGCGATTTGATAACCTACATCAGTTTTGGTTATGCTAAATGTACTAGTATTAACAGCCAGTCGTAGTGTTTGATTCATGTACTGGAAGTTAAGTCTTGACATATAAGGATCATCAAGATGATAGGCTCTTAGACTGAACTCCTCGCTTGTTGAGTCAAGTACATAATAAAACGGAGTATAGAGTAGTTTTCTGTTATTGATATCGTCAATAACTAACTGATTATTACTCAACATAGGTTCTTCGCTCATTGGTAGAACTTTAGTAAGTCCGTTTATGTGCTCCAAAAGCATGCCTGACATCAACGTCAGTCTTGTACCATTAAGCCTAGCTCTATGGTTACCAATGTTAGCGGCAGTAAACATACTTGCCTTTAGCTGCGTGGTATTAATACCAATATTAGCAGCGGTTAAAAGCTTTTTGTTAAACGGCTTAGGTAGAGATCTTTGTGCTAAGAAGATACGGTTAGTAAGCGTATCAACCTCAGCTACCATTTTAAATCCGTTGTTCTCAGATTTGGATCTTATTTGAGCTGTCGTAATAGGAATATCTTGAGCGCCGTTAGCATCATTGATAGTTCTTTGACGCAAGTCTTCAAACGTCAAAGAGTCTCTACCTCCAGATACTAAGTCTCTTGAGATAACGTAACAAGAAATCCCAGACAGAGCTGCTGTGAAGTTATTTTCCTCACTAGCGTCTATGGCTCTGAAGTCATACGCAAACTCATCTAACGCTAGTTTAGAGAAGTCTGTATATAAAGCTCCTTTTGTTTCATATACGTCTAGACGAATTTCTGAACCAACAAGAGAGTTAGTAATATAGACAGAAGGAATCCAAGCTGTTATGCTCTTTTCACCCATGCGCAAAACTACTGTTACTTTATAAGGGTCAAAGACTTCGTCTGAATGAGTGGTCTGTAGCTCCATCCACTTATCGTTAGTCTGCGTACCACGATGCCAGACTCTTGCAAAGTAGAACTGATCTTCTATGCTGTATGTTTCTTCAAACGTTATACTCTTTTCACAAGTCGAAGTAAAGCTTCTGATGGTATATTGAAGAGGCTTGATGTCAAAGAACACCCATCTTTCGTTTTCAGAAAGAAAGGACGACCAATAGTTAATGATGTTGTTAGTTATGCCAGCAACAGGGTTAACTATATCGTTGACATAATTAATAAGCAGCAGTCCATTGTTATAGAGCTTTATTTCAATAGGATACTGAATAGTAAAACAAATCCCGTTAGCCCTGAATTCAGAGTCTCTTGGGATAACAACCATACTGTAATCCTTACCAGCAACAGGAATAACAGCATTTTGTATATCTAAATAAGACATACCAATAGTAAACGTAGCAGCCGATGGGGAACTAAAACAGTTGATATAGTCTTCATCTGCTAAATGCTTATATAAATCACTATAACTGGTTGACAGAGTTTGGAACTGTCCTCTATGCAAGACAGCAAGCTGCTCTATAGTTAAAGTAGTAGTAGCAACCATGCTCTCAAGTAAGTTAACCCAGGGATTAGCTGCGTTAGCGATTACTACAGTTCCGTCAGTGATATCAAATGTTGTATCAATAATAGTTCTAACCATAGCTGATTGGTTAGTCTTGTAGGGAGTGATATTTCCAACTATTTCTTGTAGTGTTTTATTTGCCATGATTAAAGATCCGTTAATTCGTTGATAAAAGATTGACCTGCATTAGTTTCCAAGAACTCAGCTGATCTCACGTTGAAGTATGTTTTGTCTATATACCACTCAAGCTCCATAGACGAAGGGTTGATTCTAGGATAACCTCTGAAGTTAAAATAACTAAGCCACGACTTAGGAACTTTTATCATGTCGTCGTCTCTGAACTGATCCGACATCTCTGGGTTAAACTGAGTAACAGTGGTATTGAACTCCTGTACAAGGATAGGGTCAAAGAACTGAAAACCAAGACACTTGCAACGAATAGTGAATTCTTTAGCTGGATTAAGAACAGCTGTGCCTCTGTCGTAGTCAGCAAAAGGAGCTACGTTAGTAGTAACCCAGAAGGATGCACCTGAGGCTGTGAGCATAGAGACAGTCTCATTACTCTCGTCCATAGTCAGCCTCCATACTCTTGTTGTATAGTCAAGCCTATTCTCACTTCTATAGTCAGGATACCTCGCAAGCTGTCCACCGATCAAAAGAGTAGGATAATAGGTCCAAATATACAGAAGGTATAGGAGTACGTTACCTTTCATGCCTTTAAAAGCAAAGTCAATTTCATACTCGTCATAGTTCTCCATCATCCCGTCTACTAACGCATATTTTTCTCTGAATAATCCAGGTTCAAAAGACATAGTAGGAACCTGACTCTCAGGCCATCCTGTAACTTTTTCCACCATGTTAGTTATCAATGGTATAAAGCACTGACGCATGTCTACTAAACTACACTGTATACCAGGAACGCTATTAGGATATAAGCCTATAGAGTCGTAGTATTTTCTGTTAGCCGGTGAAACTGGTTTGGTGTTAAAACTATAACCTGTTTGTTGCCTTGGGTCTAAAGTACAGCGAACATATCTATCTACACTTGTTGGATTGTTGCTTAATAATGGATAAAGCTTACGTACATTAGATAGATTTTCCTTCTGCATGTTAAGCTGTGGTCTAACAACAAAGACATAGCCTTGTTGATCTCGATTAGATGGAACTAAGTTACCAGTATTACGGTGGTTAAGTCCAAAAAGGGCATTTGCTATAGCGCGGTCAACTGATCCTATGGCGCTTGACGATAACATGTCATCGAGCGAACTGTTTATTTTCATTTTTCATTCCTTAGAGCTGGAGAAGTTTATGCTTTCGACACACAAGAGTCAAAAAACATTGGTCAGTGAAGCTATTGATTTAACATTAGCGACAACTGCGTTAAACAATATCATTGGATTCATCAATCAAGTAAGAGGCGGATTTACCGATTACTTTACAACCAAATCATTGACCGAGGTAACAAAACTTACACGGGTTGAACCTCTGTGCGTTATTGGATCAAGCGCAGCAAGTAACGAAATCATCAGCGACGTAGTTCAATCTATTTTGTCGCTGAACGTTGCGTACTATTTGCAAGCTGTCTCCATCATGACTAAGATCAAGGATGTGGAAGTTGTACGCATTCTTGACCGACTCAATCCTGATCGTGATTCAAGTGCTTTGTTCTTTACATCTGAAGACTTCTCAACAGACAAAGGACTGTATCCCTATAGCCTGCATACACAAGCCTTCTCTCAGTTTCTTGAAAGCATTCCACGTACTGCTGCTGAAAACAAACCATCTAGTCCTGAAGACGCTATGGCTATGGCCAATCTGTCTGTTGGTAAACTTGTTAACGTTTGTATTTCTACTACCACCAAAAATGAAGACAGTGGTGAAGATGAAAAAGAAATCAACGTAACTATTCCTATCAACTTTCGTTTGATTGCTTCAAGGATTTCGGATAACTCTGTTGTCTCTATTCTTGGTATGAAACACGACGATACTTCTTTTGTTGAACGTGTCCACGGTGTTCTTTCTGGTCGTCTTGAGTTTTGGAAAGATTTTATCTTCTGCCAAGACATGATCACTGAATACAAACGTGCAGCTATGAAGGATGAAACAAAAACTCTGGCTGAAATTCAACGTCGCGCTAACAATGCAAAGAAGTTTGGTGTACTGACAAAAAACCCATCCTTGGTTACCGCTTCTAACATTTTTGTGATTACTTCCGAAAATGCACGAGCACTTGAAGCACGACTTGGTGGTCGTCTTAGCGATGTTCGTACACGTAACAAAGCTTTTGACGGTACATATGCTTTCATTATTGCTGTTATTGATAGCGACTTCATGACAGTGACGTTCCATATTCGTGACATTGAAAAATCAACAACAGTAGGCTTTAAGGATCTGAAGACCGCTTCAAAAGGCAAGGGTCCTGACATCATGGATCTGTTTCGCCAAATGTCTTCCTTTAACGCTCCTACGTTCTAATCACAAAACCTTTTTATAGAAAGTAAAACTATCATGAGTTCCGCTCTTTTTAAATTCTTAGGTAAGCTGTTGCCTAGTTTGAAACGCTCCAGTGTTTTGGAGGATATCAAGGTAACTACTGACGAGTTAAAGGATACAGTGATTCCTTGTTACTCTGATCTTGCCTCTCACTTTCAGTTGGTGAAGCTGAAGTCTTCAGAGATGCTGAAACTTGATAAAATCTTTTATCAAGAGTTTAAGTATAAGGGTAGTAAGCAAGCAAGTATCTTTGGTGATATCAATATCCGTACATCGAACATTCTTGCCAACCTTGGTTACGTTGAAGACAATATTGAAAAGTTGTTTGAGACTGACGTAGTACGCGAAGGCTTGTCTGCAAAGAAAACTGTTCTGCTACGACTAGCTGAGTCGTTTGCTTTTATTACACGGTTTTCTATGGATCTGGCAGACTATGCGTTTTGGTATGAGGCAAAAGCGTACGATGGTGATATCGCCAAGAAGGACGACATGACGCCTAACAAGATCAAACGTAT
>JACCED010031483.1_pt1 | contig 10776 bp, 10 predicted proteins | sample 7455021 | NCBI WGS metagenome assembly JACCED01 (sample SAMN15323456, study PRJNA562643) | freshwater metagenome | isolation source: river surface water | place: USA:Blue River Watershed | collected 2017-08-19 | reverse complement strand
GGCAGCCAATGCAAACTCTCGCTTTCCAATCCCAGCCAGCCCATGAATGAGCCAGGCGTGCGCGAACCGCTCTCGATTTCCTAACCAGTCTTGCGCTAACTGCTGTTGCCATGGGAAAAAGCTCGCGCTACTCATTGGCGTGATCCCGTGGCAACGAGTCGAACAAGCGCGTCATTTAGCTGCCCGCGAATGACGCTGATCGGTTGGGTTGAATCAACAACCGTAAAGCGATGAGGCTGCTGGGCAGCACGGGTCAGATACACGTCTCGCGTGCGAAGAAAAAAAGCATCCGCCTCTTGTTCAAATCGATCTTTATCCCTTGTTCGGTTGAGCCTTTCTCGCGCAACCTCGAGCGGGACATCAAATAGCCACGTGCAGTCGGGCTGCAGTGTGGGGTGCACCCACCGCTCGAGCGCTTCGATTTTGGCAGTGCCGAGCTCGCGCCCTCCTCCTTGATAAGCGAACGTCGCATCGGTAAAACGGTCACACACCACCCAAGTCCCTGAGGCGAGCGCCGGCTCGATCACCTTGCTGACGTGCTCAGCGCGTGCTGCAAACATCAATAAAGTCTCGCACACTAAGGTCATTGGCTCGTGCAGTAGCAAATCTCGCAGCTTCTCACCGATCGGCGTGCCACCTGGCTCCCTAGTACACAGCACACTTTGTCCGAGCGATGCTAGGGTATCGACCATCCATTGAACGTGAGTACTTTTGCCAGCGCCATCGACACCTTCCAGAGTTAAAAACAAACCTCTCTTCCCATTCATGGCTTTTTACCTAAAATATACTGAGCCACATTTCTGTTGTGCTCTGGCAAGGTTTTAGCAAACGCGCTTGTTCCATCGCCCTTTGCGACAAAGTACAAATAGTCATGCTTCTCTGGCTGAAGAGCGGCCTGCAGGGATGCCAGTCCAACAGTCGATATCGGTGTAGGAGGAAGCCCGTTCCGAGTGTAGGTATTCCAGGGAGTGTCGGTTTGCAAATCGACCTTTCTCAACCGCCCTGTGTACGAGTCACCGAGTCCGTAAATAACAGTAGGGTCCGTCTGCAACGGCATGTTGAGACGCAATCGATTGATAAACACCCCGGCGATGCGCGCGCGATCTGATGCCTTACCCGTTTCTTTCTCGACAATCGACCCGAGAATAAGTGCCTCATAGGGTGATCGGAGGGGTAGCCCATCCTGGCGAGACTGCCAGGCTTTATCTAGCACCTTTTGTTGAATCCGTGCCGCGCGCTCGAGGATTTCGGTGTCAGGCGTGCCGATTGAAAAAATATAAGTATCCGGGAATATTAAACCCTCTGGGGGATAAGACTTGAGGCCGGCTGCGCCTTCTATCAATCTTGGTATATCTTTGTCAGTCCATACAGGATCAGATTTTTTTATATCCGGGTTGTTATAAATAGCTGCCCTTACCTGCTTGAGCGTCCAACCCTCTACAATCGTGACTTGCCGCGAAGTCACCTCACCAAGCGCGAGTCGGCGTAATACTTGCCAAATACTATCGCCTCTTGAAATTTGATAGCCGCCGGCCTTAAGCTTTTTATCGAGCTCGGTGGCGCGTGCGAGAGCCACAAACGCGGTGGCGTTCACGTTGATCCCTGCCTGACCGAGTAGGCGGGCGATTGCAATCGGAGTCGAACCAGCCGGAACGAGTAGGTCCACCTTGTCAGTCGGCAGTTCGAGCGGACGCGTTACCCAGTGATACCCCAATGCGGCAGCCGAACCGATCACCAACACGATCGGCAATACCAGATAAAGGAGAAGTTTATTCAGCGCATTCATGAGTCTGACAGTTTAATATGGACTGCGTTGATTCAAACTGATTTGCTGTTCAAAAGTGCCATGCATCCCTTCTTTCAGAACACCCAAACACCCGCTCACCCCGACCCTGCTCAAACAGGCATGATCACTGTACACAGCCTGGACGAGCTTTGCGTGTTATCGGCGGCAGGCGAGGAATCTCTTAGCTTTCTGCAAGGCCAGATTACCAACGACTTAGCCAAGAGCGGACAGGGTGCCGCTTGCTTGGCTGGTTACTGCACCGCTCAAGGCAGGCTATTGGCAAGCGCGGTTTTTACGCAGCTCGCACCGACTCAGTCGCCACAAGATCCAAATGTGATTGCCATTTTGTTACGCAGAGACATTGCGGCGGCTGTGACAAAGCGGCTTTCCATGTTTATTCTCCGCGCCAAGGTAAAGATCACCCCCTCTGCATTAGAGGTTGCTGGCGTCTCCGCACCCGCCGACAAACTCTCAGCACTTCAATCCGCGCTCGGTCATGAACTACCAGTGACAACCTGGCAAGCAACCCACACAGAGTCCGGCAGCTGGATCTCTGCACCTTCGGAACCGGGTACCTATAGATGGTGGTGGTTGGCTCAACCTCAATCCGATTCGACAATGAATCCTGCTTGCAATGCACTATCTGCAATCGCTGTGATTGCGCCTTCCGAAGCATGGCAGTCCACAGACATACGCGTAGGACTTCCTTGGATTGAGGCGAAAACTCAGGACCTGTTTATCCCGCAGACCTTAAATCTAGACCTGATTCAAGGCGTTAGCTTCACCAAGGGCTGCTACCCGGGACAAGAGATTGTCGCGAGAAGTCACTACAGAGGCACACTAAAAAGACGCATGACCCTTGCAAAGATCGATGGCGCAACAGAGGTGGGTATCTTCCCAGGTGCGGATGTTTTCGAGGGTGACGAACCCTGTGGTCGAATTATCAATATTTCGACCCAAGGCGGTACTTCCTGGGTTTTATTCGAAGCACCTTTTGACGCAATCGACCGCCATCAACTAACCGCAGGCTCGGCAGGTGGACCGCGCTTGGTGTTAGAGCCTCTACCCTACGCAATCCGACCAGCCGCTTAGCTCTGCTACATTAATCGCGCTTAATCATATTCACAATGCTCGAAAAATCGAGCTTGCCATTGCCTTGTGCACTGTGCATGGAAAACAGATTTCGCGCGAGTTCTCCCAATGCAATTGCGGACTGGGTGCTGACAGCGGCCTCAGCCGCTAAACCAAGATCCTTAAGCATCAGATCGACACCGAAACCACCCGCGTAGCCTTTCGACGAAGGGACGTTATCCATCACACCGGGCCACGGGTTATACAGTTCGATCGCCCATGTGCGTCCGGAGCTTTTCGCAATGATCTCGGATAGCACCTTAGGGTCCAAACCATTCGCAACGCCTAGTGCGAGTGCCTCTGCGGTACCCGCCATCGCAATCCCGAGCAACATGTTGTTGGCAATCTTAGCAACCTGACCGGCACCAGCTGAACCAGCATGAAAAATATTCTTTCCCATTTTTTCGAGTAGTGGACGAGCACGCTCGAGCGCAGCCTTTTCGCCACCGACAATGAATGTCAAGGTTCCGGCAATCGCCCCACCTGTACCGCCAGAAACCGGGGCGTCGATCATCGCCAGACCACGTTGAGCGGCCGCACTCGCCACCTTGCGCGCAGAGTCGGCTGCAATCGTGCTGCAGTCAATGACTAATGCCGAAGAGGAAATCTTTGTGAGCAAGCCCTCGTCACCAAGGTAAATTCCTTCGACATGTTTGCTTGCAGGCAACATGGTGATCACGACATCCGCATCTTTGACCGCATCACCCGCAGAGGTCGCAGCCGTTGCGCCTGACTGAACAAGCTGCGCAACAGACTCTTTGACGAGATCAAACACCGTCAGGCTAAAACCAGCATTAATTAGATTTTGCGCCATCGGCGCACCCATATTTCCTAGACCAATGAATGCAACGCGGGTCATGCTCATTCTCCTAATTTGTGTAGCGGATGCTTGTCTGCCGGGACCGGCAACGTAAAGAATTTCTCAACCCACTCCGCCGTCGCGTCCTGCAGCGAGGCGGGGTTCCACTTAGGCTGTTTATCTTTATCGATGAGCAAGGCTCTTATGCCTTCGGCAAAATCTCCGTGCGTCGCGGCCATCAATCCGGCCACCCACTCAGTGCGGTATACATCGGCGAGTGACATGCGCTTCACGCGCTCGAGTAAGGCGAAGGTCAAGCGCGCTGAACCCGGCGAACCCGCTGAAAAAGTCTTCGCGGCGCGCTGGAGCCAGACATCCTCGTGGCTCGCGAGCGACTGGATATTGCTGGCGACCTGGTTTAAATCCGACGATACACAGCAACTCTGGATAAGTGCCTGGTGCGTTTGCAAAGGACCGATTAAGGGTGTGGGGGCCGTAGATAGACCCGCTAAGAGCTGATGTAACTTCGCGTGATTATCGGCCAGGGCAGCGTTGCGTTGATCGTGGTAACGCGCTTGCTGCGCGGCAGAGCACGCAGCCCAATGAGCACTCGCAATCGCAGCACAGAGCCCCTCCCAATTTTGACGTGCAACGTGGTAGTCGGCCAGCCCGGCAAATAGCGCGTCGGCGGCTCCTACCTGGGCACCGGTGAGCCCCATGAATAAACCTGTCTTTCCAGGCAATCGATTCAACAGCCACGTGCCGCCGACGTCGGGGAACAAGCCAATGGAAATCTCTGGCATGGCTAAGCGAGAGGTTTCGGTCACAACGCGATGGCTTGCTCCCATCATCAAACCCATACCTCCGCCCATGACGATGCCATCACCCCAAACGAGAATTGGCTTGGGAAAAGTATGAATTCGATAATCAAGCGCGTACTCTTCGGCAAAGAACGTACCCGCATAGGTGTTCTGTATCGGCGCCTGCCCGGCATGTTCTGTCATGCTGTGATGCAGAGCATGGAGATCACCGCCTGCACAAAACGCTTTATCCCCCGCGCCCTTTAGTATGACAAGCGCGACACGCTCATCCTCGGCCCAACGCTCAAGCTGTGAAGCCAAAAGACGCGTCATTTCGAGCGTCAACCCGTTTAATGTTTTCGGTGCATTAAGCGTCGCTACACCGGCGATCATCCCCTGTGCACAAGCAATGGTTGAAAAAACGACAGGAAGCTCATCCGACTGGTTCATTCGAGAATTAATCCTTTCTCTAAAAGCTGTTGCGCGATGATGACACGCATAATTTCATTAGTGCCTTCCAGAATTTGATGCACGCGCGTATCACGCACTAGCCTCTCAATTGGATAGTCCTTCAAATAACCATAACCACCAAGTAATTGCTGTGCATCTAAACAAACTGCAAAGCCAGCGTCTGTTGCAAACCTTTTCGCCATCGCGCAATACACGGATACGTCAGGTGAGTCGCTGTCTAATTTGCAAGCGGCTAAGCGGACCATTTGCCTCGCAGCAACGACTTGCGTCGCCATATCTGCATACTTAAACTGCAGCGCTTGAAATTGCGTGAGATCTTTATTGAACTGCTTTCTACCACGCATGTAGTCACGGGCAGTATTCATCGCGCCTTGAGCAGCGCCGACAGAGCATGTGGCGATGTTAATGCGACCGCCCATCAAGCCCTTCATCGCGAGCTTAAAACCTTCGCCTTCATTTGATAATAGGCAATGCGCAGGTACAACAACATTATCAAAAGTCACCGCACGCGTTGACTGACTATTCCAGCCCATCTTAAGTTCTTTACGACCGTAACTGATCCCGGGCAGGTCAGCTTTTACAGCAAATGCAGAAATTCCACCGGCTCCGGCCTGACCAGTACGCGCCATCACTATAAGTAATTGCGTTTCCCCTGCTCCAGAGATGAACGCCTTTGCACCATTCAGTACGTACGATCCGTCACGGTACTCAGCACTAGTCTGAAGTGACTGGGCGTCCGACCCAGCATTGGGCTCTGTCAGGCAATACGAAGCCAATATGGCGCCGCTCGCTAAGTCGGCGCCGAACTCGTCAAGCACCGCATCACTTCCCCAGGTGCCAACCATCCACGCTGCCATGTTGTGTATCGTCAAAAAGGCTGCTGTAGACGGATCTACCGCCGCCAACTCCTCGAACACGACCGTAGCATCTAAGCGCGTCAGCCCTAGGCCACCCATTTTTGTCGGTGCGTACAATCCGCAAAAGCCCAATTCTCCCGCACGTTTAAAGGTCTCCGTCGGAAAAATACACTCTTGATCCCATCTCGCTGCATTGGGCGCTAGCTCGCCTTGGGCAAACTCTCGCGCTACCTGTGCGAATGCTTGCTGCTCTTGATTCAGTTCAACATCCATTCGAGCTCCAGTCTGTATTCAAAAAATAATACTGAGAAACAACGAGGCCTACTTCTACGTCGTCCGGTCATTGATCGGAACCTTGTTTTTAGTCTGCCGTACCTTTTGCCGATGTGCCGCACGGCGGCGACGCGCAATTTTGGGATCTACGACGAGCCCTCTATACAACTCGACGCGATCACCATCATGGAGCACGGTGTAGCCATCACACCTCTTGCCGAACACACCAACAGCCACCGCCTCATCAATGAGCGTCGCAAAGCCTGTGTGTGTACGCGCCTGTGTCAATGCATCCTGAACCGAGGACCCAAGTGCAAGCGACAAATTTACCTCAGATATAGCCCCCAGTTTTGCATCGCATACGATAACTTGTATGTTTTCGAGCGCGCTTTTTGGCGTCATCAGAGATCGTCTCCATAACAATGTGCAGCCCGCTGCGTAAACGAGTCGATGAAGCTAGTCGCGATACGATTAAAGACTGGGCCTACGACGACCTCTAGCGCCCGGCTTGAAAACTCATACCTTAAGGTGAATAAAACCTTGCACGCATCCTCAGATAGAGGAACGAATCGCCAGTCACCCTCAAGCGCTGAAAATGGCCCCTTCACAAGCGACAACGCGATACGATCAGGAAAGTGATGTGTATTGTTCGTAGTAAAGGTATGCTTAAGTCCCGCAATTGCGATGGTGATTGAGGCCTGCATTCCATCCGCGGTGCGAGCGTCAATCGATGCGCCGCCGCACCACGGCATGAATTCTGGGTATTTCTCGACGTCTGCCACTAAGTTAAACATCTGACTCGCACTGTGGTGGACCAGAACGGAGCGCTCGACTGTGTGCATGCTAGGTTGTGATTAGCTAGAATGCTCACATTTTAGCGGTAGACGCAAATGAATTGCGTGCCGCTTTGCCACTCGACTGAGGTTAGTAGCGACTATGGATTTGCGCAGCAACCGACGTTTGGGCATCATCGTGGCGACAACACTCGTCGCTACAGCCATATTGGCCAGTTGTTCAATGAAAGACTGGCCATCATTTTTAGGTTTGATGGAGCACGATCACAGTGATCAAGCCCAATCAGCGCCCGCGAAATCAATTTGGCCCACCATCACTGAGCACTATCAGTTGCCCGCGATCAAGACCCCGTTGGTGGGTCAGCAAGCCACCCTCTATGCATCTGGCGTTAACCATTTTCAAACGGTACTCGCTAACGCAACGCCTTACCTGTATTTCATCGTACAGGAACTCAAGCAACGCCAGATGCCTGTCGAGTTAGCCTTTCTGCCGATCATCGAGAGCAGTTACTCCCCGCGCACTCCGACGGGCCTGAATCCAGCGGGACTTTGGGGCTTGATGCCTGTTGCCGCGAAGCATTTGAATCTAGTGCGCGACGAGTTCAAGGATGAGCGTCGGGATATCGTTCGGTCGACGCATGCTGCGCTGGACTTACTCCAAGAGCTTCACAAACAATTTGGAGACTGGAATTTAGCCCTGGCCGCCTACAACTGGGGACCCGGCAATGTCTCCCGTGCGTTGGGTAGTAACGCACGACGCAAACTAAGTAACACCTACGACAACCTCTCTATGCCAATCGAGACGCAGGTCTTTGTCCCGAAGCTATTCGCGATTCGAGACATCATTGCCCGTCCAGAGGCCTACAAGATCACCCTGCCCGACATTCCTGATGCGCCGTACTTTGAAACTGTTCCCGTACCGCAAACCATCGATATGAAAGTTGCCGCTGAACTGGCTGATATGTCAACACAAGACTTTATCAACCTGAATCCTGCGTTTAACAAACCAGTTATCGTTGGCAGCGCAACGCAAACGATCCTATTGCCTGTTGATCAAGCAAAGAAATATCGTGCAAACCTAAATCTGAGGAAAGAACCTCTCTCCGAATTCACCTCGGTGGTGCTGGAAACTTCGGAGACACCTGAGGCGCTTGCGAAAACATGGCAAGTCGACGCTGCACGCGTTCGTCAAATCAATAACTTGCGCTGGGGTGCAAGACTCAAGCCCGGAGCGATTGTTTTATTGCCGATTCCTAGCGGTCAGCGGCCCTAAGTAGCGACCTTAGTCGCCGGATCCAATGCGCTCAGCGCCTACGGAGCGCGGTGAAGCGAAAGAAGGTGCGGCGTTTTACGGATCAACACGGCCCGTGCATCAACAGCCGCATTGGTTGAATCCATCCAAGACTGCATAAACGTCAAGTATGCGCTGTGCCCGACCGCTCCGAAATCGGGCAAGTCGCGAATTCGATCGGCGCGCGTGGCCGCTTGAAGTAAGTCACGTTTAACGATCATGTCATAAACACACTCATAATCGTTGACGAAGCTCAGCCCGGTTTTGAGAGAGCAAGCTTCCAAATCCTTTCGAGCCTGCGGGCTAAGCGGCGCACGCGACTCAGCATCCTTCATCACGTCAACGCCACGTGCTAATTCCTCGCCGGTAAAGCGCCCAATGGCCAACCCGTCGACACTCACGGTGTATCGTACTTGAGCCTCTAAACCATTGACACGCCAGATCAGCGAACGCAGCGCATCGAGTTCCGCGCTCGCTACCGCCTTAATCTGCGATTGACTCAACACAAAGGGAACAGGTGGTAGTGCGACACCAACGTCAACCGTAATACTTTTCCCTCTGCCGAGGGCTGTTTGAAACTTGAGAGGTTTATTCTCGTTGGCGCCAGCGGCAATAAATTGCGTCTCTACCGTGGAGTCAGACACATGACTCTGTACAACCGAAGCAGTCACATTCGCGCCGACCTGCTTCAAGAACTCAGCGGCCATGAGAGCATGCCCTAAGGCGCTGGGATGTATACGATCAGGGATTAGCTTGATATCTGTTGAAGCCGCCGTCAGCGCTAGTGCATTCTTGAGGGGTTGCTGCCACTGCACTTTCAACACATCGGCGTCGACTTTCTGCGCCTGCATTTCAGCGACAAGACGCTCAAGTTGCCTCTGGCGATCGATTAACTTAGAGGGCGAAGAAACGCCAGCGATATTGGCAGGACTTGGCTCTACCCAAATGATGCGCTGTACCCCACCTTCACGTAACCGTTCAATAATCGCTTGAACATTCTTTACAAACGCAAAGTGTGGGCTGTTTGGAGGATAGGCCGCATCGTTCATTCCAAAGTTGATAACGACAACAGTAGGCCTGTGAACCAGCACGTCGCGGTCAATGCGATTCAGTCCGTCCAATGCGGAGTGTCCACCGATCCCTGCGTTGAAAAACGTTAAATCTAAATCTGGTCGCCGCAACAAGAAAAACGTTTCGATATAGCGACCATATGTGTAAGCCGCAGTAATACTATCTCCGAGCCACACAACGCGATCACCCTGTTTAAATGCCAAAGAAGCGGGCTGAGCATGGGTATTGGTTGAGGGAAACAGCGCAACTACAATCATCAAGAGCAACGCACAAAACGTTTGCAAGGTCTTGTAGTCACGCCCAGAATTACGCTCCATGACGAATTGTGTGTAGGTCTGCTTCATATATCGCTCAGAGACCGTCATGAGGTCATTGACTTGATGCACCGGAATTACCTGCTGACGCAGCAGCTGCGGCGGCCTCTTCCTGTCTAATCCGTCGCTTCTCTGCCTCAGTCTGCCACGCCGTACTCGTGCCACGGGCAACTTGTCGCATGCGTTCTTGATGTGGACCCGAGTTAGCAGTGATTGTTGCGTTAACAAACACTAAGTCCGTTACACCAAATGTTTTGACAATATCTTGGATGTTGCGTACGACATAGCGGTAGTCTACGACGACGACCTTATCGAAATGTGGAAGCAAATACGGTGCGAAGGCGTTTCCATAAGAGTTCTTAACGACAAGAGCGGTTCTACCAGTGCCTGCATTTGTTGTCCCGACAAGAAGTGGAATATCTCCCCCGAGAAAAACGATATACCCACGACTTTTCTCAGCAAAAAACTCATGTGCAGCGGGCGTCTTTTGATCAGGGCCGACATACTGCGTACTCTTAACAGAGACGCCCGTCGGAACGTAGTAGTCGGATACTTTGTCCGCTTGCCGTAGCTCGGGCGCCTGCGTCAGACTCCAAAAAGAGCCGGCAACCCCAGGAACCGAGCGCTTATCGAACGCAGAGAGCTCAAGCGGGGTGATCCCCATCACGTTCGCCCATGCGCGGTAGGCATAGTACGCACCCAAGCCAGTCCAATGATGATCAGACTTAAAAAACATCGGCTCATCCGTGTGATCTTGCATCTCCGTGATCACATCCGCAAATTTGACCTCTGGGTTGAGTGCCGCTTTCATTGCATCCAAATTGCGGGCCTCAGATGTCGTACGTGCACGGGCAGCAGGCGGAAGGTAGAAATGACTGCTGGTAGGCGTCACGACAACGCTCACGCTTTGCATGGCATTTGGCTTCGCAACAAGATCCACCCAGGTATTGACCGCGTTCGCATAGCCTTGCGCAGCCTTGTCCGTACCCCCAAACATGAAAAGCGCCTGCCCCTCATGAAGTAGCACCCCACCAACGACATTTAACGGCTTGGTGCTGGCGGCCGCTGGCGCTGGCGCTGGCGCCGTACTCGGCGCAGGTTTAGGTTCTGGTTTAGGTTCTGGTTTAGGTTCTGGTTTAGGTTCTGGCTTAGGTTCTGGCTTAGGTTCTGGCTTAGGTTCTGGCTTAGG
>JACCED010463589.1_pt1 | contig 10777 bp, 8 predicted proteins | sample 7455021 | NCBI WGS metagenome assembly JACCED01 (sample SAMN15323456, study PRJNA562643) | freshwater metagenome | isolation source: river surface water | place: USA:Blue River Watershed | collected 2017-08-19 | reverse complement strand
GTCCGCCGGGCGCCGAAGGGTCGGGACGATCAGGCACGTTGACCGAAAGGACGGGACTCGTCTCCGTGATTCCGTACCCCTCAAGCATGCGCACGTCGAGCTGGTCACGGAACGCTTCGGCGAGGTCCTGCGGACACTTCTCCGCACCCACCACGGCCCATTCGAGACTGGCGAAATCCTCCTTCGTCCCGCGGCGCAGATAGGGACGCAGGAAAGTGGGCGTGCCCACGACCACCGTGACCCTTTCCTCGCGGATCGCGCGGACGGCGGCCGCCGCGTCCAGCGGCGAAGGCAGGGTGACGAGCCGAACGGAACGGGAGAGCGCATACCAGACGCCCACCGTGAATCCGAAACTGTGGAAGACCGGCAGGCTGCTGAGCAGCACCGCGCCGTCGGGAAGGATGTCGGCATCCTCGATCTGCCGCATGTTGGCCAGGAGATTGCGGTGCGAGAGCACCACCCCCTTCGGCTCCCCTGAACTGCCGCTGGTGAACAGCAGCGCGGTTTCGGCATCGCCGCCGACGGAAGGCACGCCGAGCAGGAAAGGCGACCAGGCGGCGGGAAAGACGCGCAGGACGGCCATCTTGAACGCGAGCCTCCAGCGCGGCGCCGCGCGGAGGGTCTCGGCGACGTCGCAGACATGGTCGCCCCAGGGGAAATCAGGCGCCTTCTCCGCGACCCGTGATCGGAAGGCCCCCGCGGTGACGAGCAGGTCCGTGCCGGCGCGACGGAGGCAGGAGGCGGCCTGCTCCCGTCCCAAGGTGAAGTTGAGGTTCACCGGCACCTTGCCGGCCATGAGACAGCCGAGGTTGGCGGCCGCGGCGCCGAGCCCCGGCGGCAGGACGATCGCCACCCTGGACGCCGCGGTTTCGGCACGGAGACGGCGGGCGAACTCGGAGGCGAGCGCGAGCAGCAGCCCGCCGGAGACCTCGCGCCGATCGGCCGTGCGGTCGACCAGCACCGCGCGCCCGGCCCTGGCGGCGATGCCGCGCACGACCTCACGGGCGAGACTTCCCTCCAGCGAAGGACGCATCGCGAAGGCCTCGGAGGCGAGCTCCAGCAGCCGCAGGCGCGTCGTCGCATGCTCCTCTCCGGAATAGGACCGGCCGACCGCCAACGCGACCGGGCGGGGGAAGTGCTTGGGGCGTTTCCAGAAGAACTTGCCGCCGCTGAAGCTGAAGACGGAACCCCAGAGGCCGTCGATGGCCATGGGCAGGATCGGCACGGAGGCGCGCCGGGCGATGAGCTCGAAGCCCCGGCGCAGCTCCTGGACGCCGCCGTTGCGGGTGACGTGCCCTTCCGGGAAGATGCAGACCAGCTCGCCGGACTTGAGCGCGTCGGCGGCCCGCTGCACCGCCTCCTTGGCCTTGTCCCCCGCGACCGGTATCGTGCCCATCATGCGCATGATCCACCGCATCGAACGCATCCGTTCGAAACCCTCCCAGGAGAGGAACCTGACGGGGCGGTCCAGGGCGACGCCGATGATGACCACGTCCACGTAGGAGACGTGGTTGCAGACCACGAGCGCTCCGCCCTCACGGGGGACGTTCTCGAGACCCTTCACCCTGAGACGGTAGAAGACCTTCGTGAACATCCAGCACAATGTCCGCACGGCGCAGTAACCGGGACCCATCGAGGGATGGCGTCCGGGAAGTCGGAACAGAAAGAGGACCAGGAAGGAGACCAGGATGAGCGCCAGCAGCCCCGCGAACGCGAGCGTCAGGACGGCGAGGCTCCTTCCGAGGAGTTCAAAGGCGTTCACCAGGCCAAGATGACCCCGCCGACCTCCGGGGCAAGCGAGTCCTTAAGGGTTGAAAAGCCCGTGGTCTCGGATGCCCTTGCGGAGACCCCATGCGCGACTACGTCCTCCGACGTCTGCTGCTGGTCCCACTGACTTTCGTGGGCATCACCTTCGTGACCTTCTGCTTCACGAGGTTCGTGCCGGGCGGCCCCATCGAGCGGGCCATGGCGGAACGTCAGCAGGCCGAACAGAAGCGCAGCTCAGTGGGCGCCCGTCCCAGCGGTCCGGCCTCTCCGGAGGAATTGGACAATCTCCGCCGCCGTTACGGCTTCGACCGCCCGCTCATCGAAGCCTATGCCATCTGGCTGGGCGCCTGGCCCGGACCGGCCGACTGGACGGTGGCCCGTCTCGACGCCAAGACCGGCAAGGCGACCGTCGAAGTGAAGGACGCGGAATCGGCCGGCGGCATCCGCAGGCTGAACGTCAGTTCGGAAAAAGGCGCGCTGCACGTCACGGGCCCCGAAGGCGCCCCGGCCGAAGGCTGGTCGGCGGAGGACGCGCCGCTGCCCGACGACCCCTCACGTGAGCGCCGCGTGCTCGTGCACCGCCGCGCCTTCCACGGCGTGCTGCAGCTCGAGCTGGGCGACTCCGCGGTCAGCGACCGGCCCGTCTGGGACGAGATCGGCTCGCGCATGCCCTTGTCCGCATGGTTCGGGCTGCTCTCCCTGGCGCTCGCCTACGGGATCTCCCTGCCCCTCGGCGTGGCCAAGGCGCTGCGTAAGGACGGAGTCTTCGACCGTACGACCTCCTACGCGCTGATCGTGCTCTACTCCATCCCCGGGCTGGCCCTGGCCGTGGCCCTCCGCAACAAGCTCGCCTACGGGCTCGGCTGGTTTCCCAGCAAAGGCTTCGACTGGGAGCGGCTCGACTGGGCCGGGCGCATCGACCACACCGTCCTGCCCCTGGCCTGCATGACCGTCGGATCGTTCACCGCGCTGACGCTCTTCACGCGCAACAGCCTGCTGGACAACCTGGCCGCCGACTTCGTCCGCACCGCGCGGGCGAAAGGGCTGGGCTGGCGTCGCGTGGTGACGGTCCACGCGCTGCGCAACTCGCTGATTCCGCTGGCCGCGACCGTCGGCGGCAACCTCGGCTTCTTCCTCACCGGCTCCTTCCTGATCGAAGTCACCTTCAACATCCCCGGCATCGGCCTGCTGGGATATGACGCCATGGTCCACCGCGACTTCCCCGTCTTCCTCGGCCTGCTCACCCTTTCCAGCCTGGCGATGCTTCTCGGCAACATCGTCTCCGACCTCTGCGTGGCCGCCGCCGACCCGCGCATCCGCTTCGACCGGGAACGATGAGCTTCATCGACCCCCTCACCCGCCGACGCCTCGAGCGTTTCCGCTCCTCACGGACCGCTTGGTTCTCATGCCTCGCCCTGACTTTGCTTACGGTCCTGGCCGCGCTCGGTCCGGCCCTCGTCGGCAGCCGGGCGCTGGTCGTGAGCACCGAGCGAGGACTCCGCTTCCCCGTGTTCGCGGGCTTCATCCCGTCCGAGGAGTTCGGTCTCGGCGGCAAGCAGGAGCCCGACTACAGGATTCTCGACGAAAGACTCCGCAAGGAAGGGCGCGGATGGGCCGTGATGCCGCCCGTCCCCTTCGCCCCGGAGCAGGTCTGCGAGGTGCTGCCCAGGGCTTTCCTCTCCGAAGACGGAAGGTGGTGCGACCCGCGCGGTCCGATCGCCGAGGGGCGCATCTTCACCCTCGCGCCCGACGGCTCCCGCCTCCGCTCATGGTATGTCGTCGACGGCCGTCTCCACGGCGAGGCCCGTCGTCTGGAACGTGGCGTCACCGTCGGCCGTGTTCGCTTCGCGGACGGCAAGGCGCTGTCGGTTCCGCCGGGCGAGGAATCCGCCTGGACTCCCTCGGGCGACGTCCGCACCCAGGTGCCCTCGCCCTGCCCGCCCGGCCTCGACGGCCATTGGCTCGGGACCGACGAATCCGGGCACGACGTCCTGGCCCGCCTCTTCGGAGGCTTCCGGCTGCTTCTGGCCTCCGCCCTCGTCTTCGTCCCGGCGGTCTACCTCGTCGGACTGCTCCTCGGCGGCGCCATGGGCTATTTCGGCGGACGCTTCGACATGATCCTGCAGCGCGTCATGGAGATCTGGTCCAACGTCCCCTTCCTTTACGCCATCATCTTCCTCGCAAGCCTCCTCGAGCCGTCCCTCGCGCTGCTGTCCCTGCTGCTCGTGGCCTTCTCCTGGATCGGCCTCGCCCAGCAGTTGCGCGCGTCCGCCTACCAGGCGGCGGCGAAGGATTACGTGACCGCGTCCCGCGCGCTCGGCGCCGGGCATTTCCGCATCATCTGGCGGCACGTCCTCCCGAACTGCGCCACGGTGATACTGACCACCCTGCCCTTCAGCCTCCACGGGCTCATCTTCTCCCTCTCCTCCTTGGACTACCTCGGATTCGGACTGCCTCCGACCGAACCCTCCTGGGGCGAACTGCTGCGTCAGGCGAACGAGAATCCGGCCGCCTGGTGGATCCTCGTGCCGACGGTGGGATGCCTCGTCGGCCTGATGGTCCTGATCAACGCCGTCGGCGAGGGGCTCCAGGACGCCTTTGACCTCAAGCGCAACCGATGACCCGCCTCCTCGCACTCCTGCTGGCCGGCGCCTGCGCCGCCGCCGACGTCCCCAAGGATGAACGGGCGGAGGCTTTCTACCGCTCCTTGCCGGATTTCTTCCGGTTCGCGCAACCGTCCGACCTGCCGCGCGACCTCGTCTGGAAGGACGGAGCGGAACAGCGTGAGTTCGCCGACCCCGCGGCGGTGCGGGGCGGCGCGCTCCGCCTGTTCACGCCGTCGACGCCGCCGACCCTGCGGCGCGTCGGCCCCAACGCGAACAACGGCTTCCGGGGCGAACTTTACGACCAGAACGACTTCGGCCTGCTTTCCGCGCACCCCGAGACCGAGGAACCCATCCCCGGGCTCGCGCTGAGCTGGGCGGTCTCGGCCGACGGCATGACGGCCTACTTCCGCCTGGATCCGGAGGCCCGTTTCACGGACGGACAGCCGGTGACCGCGGACGACTACCTGTTCACCTTCTACTTCCACCGCTCCCCGTGGGCGAACGCGGAATGGTACGCCGACTACTACTCGCGCGAATTCGCGGGCATCACCAAATACGACGACCACACCATCGCGGTGCATGCGCCCCGCAAACGCCCCTACCAGCTGGAATGGCTCGGCGGCCTCCGCCCCACCCCGCGCGGTTTCTTCCGTGACTTCGGACCGGACTACGAACGCAAGTACAACGACCGCTTCCATCCGACCACGGGCGCCTACGAAGTGCGGCCGGACGGCTTCCGCCGGGAGAGATCCGTCACGTTGAGCCGAGTCAAGGAATGGTGGGGCGACCGGCGGCGCTTCTACCGGCACCGGTACAATCCGGATGAGATCGTGTACACGGTCATCCGTGACGTCGACGCCGCCTACCAGACGCTCCTGGCGGGGGAGATCGACTACATGCCGGTCAACATGCCCCGTTACTGGTACGGAACGAACGAGAAGGAGCCCTACCTGAAGGGCTACCTGACCAAGGCGCAGTTCTTCAACGACATCCCCCGGCCGCCCTACGGCCTCTACCTCAACACGCTGCGTCCGCCGCTCGACCAGCGGGACATAAGGGTCGGATTGCAGCACGCCACCGACTGGCAGCGCGTCCTCGACGGCTTCTACCGCGGCGACTACGAAAGGCTGAACCAGTTTTCAGAAGGACTGGGCAAGTTCACCGACCCGACGATCCGGGCCCGGCAGTACAGTCCCGAACTGGCCCGCGCCGCCTTCGCCCGGGCGGGCTTTGAGCGCGAAGGTCCGGACGGCATCCTGACCGACGCCGACGGCCGACGGCTCTCCTTCCGGCTCACCTTCGACACGTCGGACCGCAGGAAATACCTGGCGACCCTGGTGGAGTCCGCCCGCCGATGCGGAGTCGAGTTCAGGCCCGAGACCCTCGAGCACACCACCATGTACCGCAAGGTCATGGAGAAGAACCATGACATCTGCTTCTGGGCCTGGTCGGTCTCCAGCCGCCTGCCCCAGCTGTGGGAATCGCACCATTCGGACAACGCCGTGGACGTGCTGCCGGACGGACGCAGGACCCCGAAGCGCCAGACCAACAACATCACCGGCATCTCGAACCCCGAACTGGACCGGCTCATCGACCGCTTCCGCGTCGCGACCGAGGAGCAGGAGATGGTGGACCTCTCCCATCGCATGCAGCGCCTCATGCACGAAGAGGCCGACTTCATCCCCGGGTTCAAAGTGCCCGGCTATCGCATCGCGCACTGGAGCTGGATGCGTTTCCCCGCCGGCTTCGACGTGCGCTCCTCGGAGGACCCCGCCGGCTTCGGCCTTTTCTGGCTCGACCCCGCGGCCCGGGAGAAGGACCTCAAGGAATTCCGCGCCGGCCTGCGGCGCGGAGCGCCCCGGACGGAGATCCATGACCGTTGGCGGGGCGACTGATTCTGACTTCCCCCTGAGCCCGCCCTGCCCCACGATGCCGTCCATGTCCTCCGAGCCGCTCCTGCAGGTACGCGACCTGGGCGTGACCTTCCGCTCCGGCTCCCGCACCACCGTCGCGGCGACCGGCGTCAGCTTCGACCTGGGAGCCGGCGAAGTCCTGGCGGTGGTCGGCGAATCAGGCTCGGGCAAATCGGTCTCCTCCCTCGCGCTGACGGGACTGCTTCCGCCGCCGCCCGCCTGCGTCGTGACCGGCTCCGCCAAACTTTCCGGCGTCGAACTGATCGGCATGGACGAAGCCTCCCTCTCCCGGGTCCGCGGCCGGCGCATCGCCTACATCTTCCAGGAGCCGGGGACTTCGCTCAATCCCGTCTACGACATCGGCTTCCAGATCGGGGAGGCCGTGCGGCTGCACCGTCCGGACGAGAAGGACGTCGCCGCCGCGGTCCGACGCGCCCTTGAGGACGTCAGGATCGACGACCCGGGACGCGTCGCCCGCAGCTATCCGCACGAGCTTTCCGGCGGCATGCAGCAGCGGGCCATGATCGCCATGGCGCTCGCCTGCCGCCCCGACGTCCTCGTCGCCGACGAGCCCACCACGGCCCTGGACGTCACCATCCAGAAGGAGATCATGGACCTTCTGGCCAGGATCCGCGCCGAGAAGCGCATGGCCATCCTGCTCATCACCCACAACTTCGGGATCGTCGCCAGCTTCGCCGACCACGTGCAGGTGATGCGCAACGGACGGATCGTCGAGCACGGCCGCACCGCCGAAGTGATGGGTTCGCCGCGGGACGACTACACCCGCGGACTGATCGCCTGCATTCCCCGGCTCGGCCAGAGAAGGCGCCGGCTCACCACGCTCAGGGAGGAGCTCCGCCCGCGATGAAGGAGACGCCCCGGCCATTGCTCGAGGTGCGCGACCTGGCGGTGCACTACCCGGTGCGGGCGCCCTGGTTCTTCCTGCCCGCCCCCGCGCCCAAGAAGGCCGTCGACGGCGTGAGCTTCACCGTGCCCCGCGGCAAGACCGTCGGCGTGGTCGGGGAATCGGGCTCCGGCAAGAGCACCACCGGCAAGGCGGTCATTCGCCTCGCTCCCGTGACGCGCGGCGCGATCGTCTACGACGGCACCGACCTGACCGCGCTGGGCGCGGACGGCTTCCATCCGTACCGCAAGAAGATCCAGATGATCTTCCAGGACCCGTACAACTCCCTCAACCCTCGCACCGACGTGTTCGGGATACTTTCCGAACCCCTGGAGATCCACTTCCCCGGCATGTCGCGGTCCGAACGCGAGTCCCGCTGCGAATCGCTCCTCAAGGGAGTGCAGCTGACCGGTGACGACCTCCGCAAGCACCCGCATGAGTTCTCCGGAGGCCAGCGTCAGCGCATCGGCATCGCGCGGGCCCTCGCCGTCCAGCCCGAACTCATCATCTGTGACGAGCCGGTCTCCGCCCTGGACGTCTCGGTGCAGGCGGAAGTCGTGAACCTCCTGCAGGACCTGCAGGAGAGCCTCGGACTCACCTACCTCTTCATCGGCCATGACCTGGCCGTGATCGAACATGTCAGCGATCACGTGCTGGTGATGAACGCCGGCAGGATCGTGGAACAGGGGCCGCCCGAGAGCATCCTCCAGGACCCCAAGGAAGAGTACACGCGGCGGCTCCTCGCCGCGGTGCCGAGGTTCTGATGGATTCCGCCGACAAGTCCGGCGGGATCGACCGGCAGACCGTGGGCTTCGGCTTGATCCTCGGCGCCATGGCCGCCTTCGCCACCTGGGACCAATGGGCGGTCTGGAGCACCAAGGAGGACTACACCTTCGGCTACCTCGTGCCGGCGCTCGCCGCCTACGTCCTCTGGGACCGTTGGGAGCCGTTCCGTGCCGAGCTCACGGGCGCAGGCGACGGCGGACCTCCCGCCCCCGGGTGGGCCGTGACGACCGCCTATCTCCTCGCCTTCGTCTCTCTCGCGACCTTCGCCCTCGGCGCGGCCGGCCGGGCCGTCTTCGGCACGGGGCCCGTGCCGACGCTGGCCATCGCCTTCGGCCTGGCGGGCGCAGGGCTTTCCTTCGCCTATCTGTCCCCCCGGACTGCCGGCGGAACGGAACCAGGGGCCGCATCACGTCTGCGGTGCCTCGCCCTGCTGACCTTCCCGTCGTGCGTCTGGATCATCTCCGGACCGTTCCTTTACCTCGTGGACAACCGTGTGAAAGGCGGTCTGCTCACCCTGGTCACCGAGGTCGTGTCCGGCATCCTGCGCGCATCGGGGCATGTCATCCGCACCAGCGGCAACACGATCGTCTTCGCCAACAACGACGCCGTCGGCGTGGCGGACGCCTGCTCGGGCATCCGATCGCTTTCCGCCTGCGTGTTCGCCGCGGCCTTCCTGGGCGCCGTCTTCATCGAGGGTGGCCGCTGGGGCGCCCTGGTGCGCAAGACCGCTCTGATCGCGGCGGCAGGGCTCGTGGCCGTCCTGCTGAACCTTGGACGCAACGTCTTTCTGGCGACGCACGCGTTGGAACATGGGTCCAAGTCACTGGACCTGGATCTGCAGGGCGTGGCGCACGGCATGCCCGGCTTCTCCTGGCTCGGCACCGTGCATGACCTGGCCGGCAACGTGGCGATGGCGCTGGCCCTCTTCCTGCTTGTCGCCCTCGTGCCTTTGCTCAACCGACTGGGAAGACCGTCCGCCGAACGATGAAGATCCTGCACATCGCGCCCGAACTCGCGCCTTGGTCCAAGGCGGGCGGCCTCGGTGACGCCGCCGCCGCCCTCGCCAAGGCCCTCGGAGCGCTCGGGCATGAGGTCAGGGCGGTCACCCCCCTTTACGGTTCCGTGCCCGGCCGGGAAAGCATGTCGGTGCTGCTGAACTCGTTGCGCGTCGGCGTGGGAGGTCCCCCGGAGAAGGCCGCCTGCAGGGTGATGTCCCTCCACGTCGCCAAGAACTTCGAAGCCTGGTTCATCGAACATGAGGACTACTACGGCGCGAAGGAGATCTACCCGGCGCGGGCGGATTCCGCCGAACGCGCGGCCTTCTACGCCCGAGCCGCGCTCGACGCCTGCCTTGCCACGGGATGGATTCCCGACGTCATCCATTGCCACGACTGGACCGCCGGACTGGTCCCGCCCCTGCTCAACACCGTGCTGAAGGATTCCCCGTTGGGCGGCGCCGCCTCAGTGATCAGCATCCACAACCTGCAGCATCAGGGCGTCTCACACCGGGGCATCATGGACTTCCTCGGACTGCCCGGATGGCTCTGGCAGCCTTCCGAACTCGAATGCCTTGGCGGCGTGAACTTCCTCAAAGGAGGCATCCTGCACGCGAGGCGCGTCATCACCGTCAGCCCCACCTACGCCCGTGAAATCCTCACCCCCCAGTTCGGACACGGCCTGGAGGACGTCGTGCGCCGGCGCGAATCCGCCCTCGAGGGAATTCTCAACGGAGTCGACCTCGACGAATGGAATCCGCGCACGGACCGCCTGATCCCGGCCCATTACTCCCCGCGGAGCATGAAGGGTAAGGAGGAGTGCCGGCTGGCGCTGGCGCGAGAGTTCGGCCTGCGTGACGACCCCGGGGCGCCGCCGATCTTCGGCGTCATCTCGAGGCTCTGGGACCAGAAGGGACTCGACCTGGCCGCCGCCGCCCTGCCCGCCTTCCTGCGCGAAGGCCGGCTCCGCTTCGTGCTGCTCGGCAGCGGCGATTCGGCCCTGGAGGGCGCCTTCCGCGCCCTCGCCGCCGGCTTCCCGACGCTGTGTGGCGTCCGGATCGGCTACGATCACGGACTATCACATCGCATCGAAGCGGGTTCCGACTTCTTCCTGATGCCGAGCCGGTTCGAACCCTGCGGTCTCAACCAGATGTATTCCATGACCTACGGCACTCCCCCCATCGTTCGCGCGACAGGAGGACTGACCGACACGGTGAGACCTTGGTCGCCCGGCTCCAAGGACGCGACGGGCATCGTGTTCGAACACGCCGACCTGCAGGGCGTTGAATGGGCGATCGCCCGCGCCTTGGAACTGCATGCGGACCCCAAGGCCTATCGCCAAGTGCAGCTCAACGGCATGCGTGCGGAATTCAGCTGGGCTCGCTCCGCTCAAGCCCACGTCGAGGCGTATCGTAAGGCCGGAGCCGCTCTTTGAGTGCCGTTTTATGGACAACGGTGGCTTTTTTTAGGCCCGCATAGCTCCGTTTGCTTCATTTTTCCCATAAAATGGCGGTTTGCTAGCCCCAGCAAGAGGTTGGCATGAGGGGTGCGTTAGGGGTGGCGCCATGAAGCACATCACCTCCATCACCACCACCACCCTCCTCGCTGCTGCCGCCCTCGCGCAGTCGGCCGCTCCGGCTCCTTCGCCGGTCGCGCTCGACCTGACCGCGGGCTACGACAGCGAGTACATCTACCGCGGCCTCTGGTTCTCCAACCAGAACGCCTAGTACAACATCGGAGCCAGCAAGAAGCTGTCGGACACCACGACGCTGAACGCCCTGGCCTACTACACCTCCAGCAACGACC
>JACCED011007020.1_pt1 | contig 10778 bp, 9 predicted proteins | sample 7455021 | NCBI WGS metagenome assembly JACCED01 (sample SAMN15323456, study PRJNA562643) | freshwater metagenome | isolation source: river surface water | place: USA:Blue River Watershed | collected 2017-08-19 | reverse complement strand
CTGTTCCAAGAATCATCATCGCGGTTGCAATACGCGCAGCTTTTTCAGTCTTTGAGTAATCCAAAGTCTTTGTTAGTAAATTACCTTCATGCGCTGCGGCGTTCTCTGGCTTTCGAAGCGACCAAGCGGTTTCGAAAGCGTGGCCCAAAAATGCCAAGGTATAAACCACCATGCTGGAGTAAACGAAGTAGTTTGAAAGATAGGCCCAATTTCTGCTGCTCATGACATCTCCTTAACTGACTTAACTAGCCCTGCAATCTCTGCTTCCAAACCTGGTGCGGCATTCTTTGCCAACCCCGCAATTTCTAACTCTGAACCACGTCGTCGAATCCAGATACGGCGGTGGCGGGCAAATAACGAAGCCAATAATCCTAGAATCGCCTGGATTCCACCAATTAGCGCTAATTGCTTACCTGGATCTCGAACGATATTCAGATTTACCCAAGGTACATAACCCTCAAAAGTCATCGAACCTTCCGCAAATTCGTAAGTTTCGCCAACTTTCAAAGCGACAGTACCGATTTCTTTCATCTTATCTGTATTTAACTTGTAAACCGATTGCGGAATTCCGTTATCAACTTGTAAGTCTCCGACCCACACACCAATCAAAAGTCTTGGGTCTAAAGCTTCTGGGTAAGCGCTTCGCGCCGGCTGGCCTTCTGGAAGATCATAAGTTGGAAAAAATGAAGCAACAAAACCTATTTGCGGATCGGTATCTGGAACTTTGATCGCACCAATTGATGCCAAGTTAGAGTCCTGCGGCAACAATGGAACTGCGCCTTGATAAACAATCTTTCCCGACGGGTTTCGTACGGTAACCAGTGGTGAATAACCATTTGCTTGTAGATATACAGAGGTAGATCCAAACTTAAGTGGTGAATTCACTTTGATAGTAGTGCGTACCGGCTTGGCATCAGGGCTTTCTGCAACAGATACGTACAAGGTGTAATCCTCAGGCATGCTCGTTACAGGGTTGTACTTTGCTACAAAATTTTCAGCTTTGATGATGAATGGTGGCAAGTTCTTTTCGGAAAATAATTTTCCATAAGTAACAGAGTCATAATTAGTTGGGATGTTCGTAAAGCGCTCCCCTACATTTACAATCGAATCCGCCCTCATGCCAAATAGCGAACCGACGCTGACGCCAAGTAAGATTAAAATCAAAGATAGATGGAAGATTAAATTACCAAATTCGCGTAGGTAACCTTTTTCGGCACTAATCCAATCTGCTTCAGTTCGAACTCTAAAGCGATTTTTACGAAACCACTTTAATGAAGCATCAAAATCGCCAGTGAAGGTTTGAAAATGCTCCATCCGATCCAATCGACTTGGCGCAGCTGGAGGTTGATTGAAAGTGGACTTTGCATGCTCAATAGTTCTTGGAATCACACAGCCAATCAATGAGATGAATAGCAAGATATAGATCGCGCTAAACCAAGGTGAACCGTAGACATCGAACATCCATAATCTATCTAGGAATCTTGCTAAATCTGGATTTTGTTCGAAGTAATCTCTAACTGGAATCGGGCCATTGGTGCGTTGCGGCAAGAGTGATCCTGGAATCGCAGCGAGCGCAGTTAATAGCAAGAGAATTAATGCGGTGCGCATACTGGTCAATTGACGCCATAAATAACGCCAACTTCCTACAAAACCTAATCGCAGATCGCTCATAACACGGGCTCAAATCCGGAGATCAAATTTCGAAGCGAGATCATCCAGTTATCCCAAATTCCGGTGATCTGCATAAGTCCAACCAAAATCAAGAAGCAACCACCAATAAATGAAATCCGATCTCCATTTCTTGATAAGAATTTTCTGATCTTTTCTGAGCGATCTAGATATAAACCACTTAAAATAAATGGCGCTCCCAAACCAAAGCAATAACCAACAGAGAGAATTGCACCTCGGGTTGCGCTAGCGCTTTCAATTGCCAAGGTTTGTACTGCAGCTAACGCAGGGCCAATACATGGAGTCCAACCCAAGCCAAACATGAAACCTAAAATTGGCGCACCAAGTAATCCGCTATTAGTAGTTCTGGTTAATTTGAAGGAGCGCATCGCTTTGATGCGACCCATAAAAATCAATCCCAATAAAATAGTAAGCACACCCAAAACTTGCGAGATGCCTCTTTGATTGGCAGAGATAGTGCTACCTAAACCGCCAAATAACGCACCATACGTAATAAAGAGCGCGGTAAATCCAAGTACAAATAGCGCAGAGCCTGCCAATATCCGTCCACGGCTATTTGAGAAGCCAGCGGCATAACTTAAATAACCCGGCACCAATGGGATCACGCACGGAGATGCAAAGGAGATAAGTCCAGCAAGTGCTGCGATGGGAAGTGCCAAAATTAAATTGCCAGATAAGAGGTAGTTAGCTAAATCAGTTCTCATTCGGCGTGGATTTTCTCTATTAGATCGCGTAATGAACTGTATGTAACTTGTCCCGAAACTCGGGCAGCAACCCGACCTTTTTTATCCATAATCAATGTGGTTGGAATTGCATTTGCTGTGAGTGTATTTCTAAATCCAAGTAACACAGAATCGTCGACCAAAGTTGGATATGGAATTTTGAATCGCTCTTCGAATGCCCTAGCTGCAACTTCAGAGTCGCGAGTCAAAACTCCTAGAAAGACCACGCCTTTATATTTCTCTGCGAGCGCTGCAAGCGTCGGCGCTTCCGCTCTACAAGGAGCGCACCAAGAGGCCCAGACGTTGACCACCACAATGCCACCATTTGGTAGTTGGAAATTTTCGCCATCCAAAGTTCGACCGGTAAGAACTGGACCCATTTCGCGATCGTTCTTATCGATAAAAGTTACAGTTCCGTTTCCGGCTACATAACTCTTGGTTGCAACCTGTTGGCCACCACCGCCACAGCCAACCAAGATGGCAGCTAGCAGCGGGATTGCGATTAATTTTTTCAAGGTAAGAGGTGCTTTGCAGGTTCCGAGTAGCTCAAATCTGAAATCATTCCCAGAGAATCAAAGTGAATTGATGTCACAGACGCCAAAGTGCAGATTCTTTTGCGGGGATCATGTAAGAAACTTCTACCTTCAATTGCGCTACGTAATATCCAAATTGGTAATTGATGTGAAACCACAACTGCATCTCTACCCGCTGCGGCATCTCTGGCTGCAAAGACTGCTGCCAACATTCGATTTACTTGCTCTACATATGGTTCGCCCCAAGAAGGACGCCATGGATTCCAAAGTTTTGGCCAAGCAGATGGTTTCTTCAAGACTCCATCACCAACACCGAAAGGTTTTCCCTCAAAAATATTTGCCGCCTCGATCAAGCGCTCATCAGTTTTGATTTCTAAACCATGCGCATCTGCAATTGGTTTTGCAGTCTGCTGAGCACGCTCAAGTGGTGAGGCATGCACCGCTGCTAAATCGAGAGCTTTTGACCACTCTCCGAGAACTTTGGCCATCTCTTCGCCGCGCTTTGATAGAAACCAACCTTTTTGACGGCCGTAAAGAATCTTTTGGGGGTTTTCTACCTCGCCATGTCGAACCACATGCACGCTAGCCATTGGGAAATGATAAAGCGTTTAGGGTTAAGGCATGGCCGCCAGAAGCGCTGCATTCTTTGACCTTGATAACACTTTGGTGCGTGGGTCAACCCTTTACTTCTTAGGGCGTGCCATGTATCAACGTGGTTTCTTCACAAAAGCAGATATCTCAAAATTTGTTGTAGCTAATGTGCGATTTAGATTAACGGGTACTGAGAAACCTGAAGTAATCGCTCGTTTTCAAAAAGCTGCCACTGATTTCATCGGTGGACATGATGTAAATGACATTTATGCAATTGGCCAATCGGTTTATGACGACTATGTCTCGCCATCCTTGATTAAAGGAACCATCGAGTTAGCAAAACAACATTTAGCTGAAGGATCTGAAGTGTGGCTGGTAACTGCGGCCCCCGAAGATATGGCAAAACTGATTGCAGACCGCCTGGGATTTACAGGTGCTATCGGTACCAAGGTGAAAATTGAAGATGGCAAATACACTGGAGATTTGATTGGAAATATCTTGCATGGCTCTGAGAAAGCACGTGCAGTTCGCGAACTGGCTGCAGAACGGGGATTCTCCTTGAAAAATTGTCATGCATATTCAGATAGCGCTAGTGATTTTCCATTATTGCAATCTGTCGGAACACCACATGCAATAAACCCAGATGCGAGACTTCGTATCAAAGCCCTAGCAGAAGGTTGGCAGATGCATGATTTTCGAAAATTTAGAAAATTAAATCGCCTACTGGGTCCGGCAATTAGCCGAATCGTTGCGCTTGGTACGTGGATTACGCCTAGATCTCGAGGGGATAAAGGCGGCGAATAGTAAGCCTCTAATAGTCGACTAATATAGGCAGGTTATGTATCGCACCTTCGCTGATTACCTGCGCTCACTTGATGATGTCGCGCTATCGCGGATGTTTGCATTGCGACCTGACTTAATTTCACCAACTCCGCCCGATTATGCAGCGCTTGCAGTTAGAGCAAATAGCGGCCCAAGCATTTCTAGAGTAATCGATTCGCTCAATGCCTTTGAGTTGCAGGTTCTTGAAGCGTTAATGTCATTAGAAGAGCCAATTAAAGTCAAAGAATTAGAGAAGATCACAGATACTTCGGCAAGATTTGTTTACAAAAAATTTGAAGAGATCGGAATTGTCTACGAAGGATTGATACCGACAACTTTGCGTGAAGCAATTGGCGCAGAACCTGCAGGTTTGGGACCAAGATCCCTTGCAAAATTAGATTTCAAAGAGCTAGATAAAGCCCCAGATAGCGCAAAGAAGGTAATGAGCGCACTTACTTGGGGGCCACCTCGAGGAAGCGTGGGCGATATCAAAAATCCAGGCCCCGGAATTGCTTGGCTACTTGAACGCCACTTTGTAGTTCCGTTAGATCAAAAACATGTGGTGATGCCTGCTGAAGTTGCGATTTACCTTCGCGGCGGCAAAGTACATAAAGAACTTCACGCGAAAGCTCCAGAGCTTGAAGGCAAGAAATACAATCAGAGCGATATTGATAGAGCAGCAATTGCAAATATCTCAAATGTGCTTCGTTGGTGCGAGGAGCTCTTAAATTTCTGGGGCGAAGTTGCACCGAGTGCGCTTCGTGCAGGCGGGCTTGGCATTCGCGACTTAAAAGATACTGCGAACCATCTTGGAGTCACCGAAGGTTGCGCTGCATTTGTTGCAGAGCTCTGCTATCTATCAGGTTTAGTTGCAATTGATGCAGATGAGAGCATCGCACCCACAAATCAATTTGATATCTGGTTGACTCAAGATTTTGAAACTAAATGGCGAAATTTAATCTCGCTCTGGATTTTAACTTCCCGAGTTTCTGGTTTAGTTGGACGTAGCGAACAGAAGTTTGCCGCGCTAGGCCCTGAGTTAGATCGAATCAGCGCTGCAAATGTGCGCTCCAGGATTTTAGATGAACTGAAAAGTCATATCGAACTCTCTCCTACTTTGAACTCATTTACAGAGCGCATGAAATGGTTAGCGCCTTTACGTCGTGGCGCTAATTTGCGTGACGATCTAGTTAAGTGGACCTTAGAAGAGTGCGAATGGCTAGGTATTACTGGCCTTGGTGCGCTATCCACCTTTGCAGCGGAACTTCTTGATGGAGATGATGATTTAGGAGTTAATGCGGCACTTCCTACGCCGATTGATTTCATAACTATTCAAAGTGATCAAACGGCAATCGCACCCGGACCGCTACAACATGAATTAGCAGTTGAAATGAGCCAAATTGCAGATATCGAAAGTCGCGGCGCAGCTACGGTTTATCGATTCACCGAAAGTTCGATTCGCAGAGGGTTGGATCACGGCAAAAGTAGCTCTGAGATCAGCAAATTCTTAAACAAAATCTCTAAGACCACATTGCCACAGCCACTTGAATATTTGATTACTGACACCGCCAGAAAACATGGCCAACTGCGGGTTGGTGCGATTCATTGTTACTTGCGCTGTGAAGATCCTTCAGTGCTAACCGAGATCATGGCAGATAAGAAAATTGATCTAGCGCTACGCCAAATTGCCCCAACTGTTTTAGTTTCAGATTTTGATATCGATGAAGTCTTAGGTGCGCTAAGAAGCAACGGTTATCTACCGGCTGCTGAGAGCGCTCAAGGAATCTTGCTTAGCTCTCCACACAATAAGAGAGTCAAGAATCGACCTAAACCCCCAAGAATCGTCGGCGAGATCGAACCACCAACTGCTGAGGCAATCACTGCAGCAATTAGAACCATCAAAGTTGGAGAACAATCCACTGCAAAGCAGGCGCAATTACGTAGCAATGGTGCCTTGCCGCGAACTACAGCAAGTGAGACTTTAGAGATCATCAATAAGAATTTAAGTCGAACACTTTCAATCGGTTATGCAGATAACAATGGCGGCGTTTCTCATCGAATCGTTGATCCGCAGCAAATTGCAAATGGCGTCTTACTTGCTCGCGATCACAGCACTGGAGAGTTGCAGAGCTTCAAAATCATTCGTATTACAGGGGTCGCGCCACTATGAGCACCGTTACTGGCAGAATTGACCCTATGTTGCAAGCTGTGGAATCGTTGGTAAGAGCAGAGTCTCCTACTGAAGACTTAGCTGCTTGTCGCAAAGTTGTAGAGCTCGCCAGCAAAATTGCAGAGGCCGAACTTGGTAGCGCAGCTCAGATACTTGAAGTAAATGGCCGCCCAATTTTTTGGTGGGGAGATAAAAATCCTAAAGTGGTCTTACTTGCACATTTAGATACCGTCTGGCCGATTGGTTCCTTCGATCCCATCTGGCAGATCGATGGTGATGTGATTCGTGGTCCCGGAACATTTGATATGAAAGTCGGATTTACCCAAGCGCTATTTGCGCTAAAGGGAATTGATGGACCAGTTGCGCTGATTGCAACTACCGATGAAGAAACCGGAAGTTTTGCATCTCGAGATTTAATCAAAGAGGTATCAAAGAACGCTGCTGCAGTTCTCGTTTTAGAGGCCTCACTTGATGGAAAAGTTAAGACTGGCCGTAAAGGCACTGCAATGTATGAGATTAAAGCTATTGGTCTGGCAGCGCATGCTGGTCTCGAACCTGAAAAGGGAATCAACGCCTCAGTAGAACTTGCAGCACAAATACTGGAACTTAAAGGACTTGAATCAAAAGAACATGGCACAACTGTGGTTCCGACCATGATCAAAGGTGGCACAACCTCAAATACTGTTCCAGAAATGGCCAGTGTCGAAATCGATGCACGTTCATTTAATCAAAGAGATTTAGAGCGAGTAGATGCTGCAATCAAGTCACTTACTCCAAAGACAGCTGGTGCAAAATTAGAGATCACTGGTGGACTTAATAGACCAGTACTAGAACCAAAATCAACCAAAGAGCTCTACGAAATTGCCGAGCAAGTTGCAGTAAAGATGGGTATTGCTCCACTTGGGAGCGCTGAGGTAGGTGGCGCAAGTGATGGCAACTTCGCTGCTGCTGCCGGCGCTCGAGTATTAGATGGACTTGGCGCTATTGGCGGTGGCGCACATGCTAAAAATGAATGGGCGAGCATCGCTGGCATGCAAGAACGATCCAAATTTCTACACCAATTCATCCAGCAGTTAATTGCAGAATTAGATAAAGAATTAGATAAGGAAACCAAGAAATGAGCGATGGACCATTAATCGTCCAGAGCGATAAGACTCTGCTTTTAGATGTTGATCACCCAAATTCAACTGAATGTCGACGCGCAATTGCACCATTTGCCGAACTTGAGCGCTCTCCAGAGCATATTCATACATATCGTTTAACGAATTTAGGACTTTGGAATGCCAGAGCAGCAGGACATGATGCAGAGAATGTAATTGATACCTTAATCAAATATTCTCGTTATGCAGTTCCGCATTCTTTACTACTTGATGTTGCTGAGACCATGTCTAGATATGGCCGATTACGTTTAGAGGCAAATCCAATTCATGGATTGGTTTTAGTCACAACAGACAGCGCAGTACTTGAAGAGGTAATTCGCGCGAAGAAGATCGCACCTCTACTAGGTTCTCGAATAGATAAAGAGACTGTTGCCGTTCATCCTTCACAACGCGGCTCGATCAAACAGCATTTACTTCGACTTGGTTGGCCGGCCGAAGATTTTGCAGGATATGTAGATGGACAAGCACATCCAATTGATTTAGTTCAAGAAGGTTGGCAGATTCGCCAATATCAAGAGCATGCGGCGGAAGGATTTTGGCATGGTGGTAGCGGAGTTGTAGTGCTCCCATGTGGCGCCGGAAAGACCATAGTTGGCGCAGCTGCGATGGCTCATGCCAAAGCCACCACTTTAATTCTTGTCACCAATACTGTTGCAGCGCGTCAATGGCGAGATGAATTACTTCGCAGAACTTCACTAAATGAAGATGAGATCGGCGAATATAGCGGCGCGAAGAAGGAAATTCGTCCAGTAACTATTGCTACATACCAAGTAATGACCAAGAAGAAGAATGGTGTTTATGCCCATTTAGATCTCTTTGATTCATACGACTGGGGTTTGATAATTTACGATGAGGTGCACTTACTTCCAGCGCCAATCTTCCGTTTTACTGCAGATATCCAATCACGTCGTCGTTTGGGATTAACTGCAACATTAGTACGTGAAGATGGCATGGAAGGCGAGGTCTTCTCTTTGATCGGCCCAAAGAGATTCGATGTTCCTTGGAAAGAGATTGAATCTCAGGGCTATATCGCACCCGCTGAATGTATTGAGATTCGTGCCACGCTCTCCGAGAGCGAACGTCTCTCCTATGCCACTGCTGAAGTTGAAGAGAAATATCGTTTCTGTGCAACCACTGCCACCAAGCAAAAAGTTGTGCAAGCGCTAGTTGAGAAACATGCCGATGATCAAGTTTTGGTGATTGGTCAGTACATTTCACAACTAGATGAGCTCAGCGAGCAATTAGGCGTTCCATTGATTAAAGGTGAGACTCCGATAAAAGAACGTGAATCTCTCTTTGCGCAATTCAGATCTGGCGAAATTAAATGCCTCGTAGTTTCTAAAGTTGCTAATTTCTCAATCGATTTGCCTGATGCCACTATCGCTATCCAAGTAAGTGGCGCATTCGGTAGTCGCCAAGAAGAGGCGCAGCGACTTGGTCGAATTCTCAGACCAAAATCTGATGGACGTGGGGCTAGATTTTATTCAGTAGTTAGTAGAGACACTATTGATCAAGATTTCGCACAAAATCGTCAACGCTTCCTTGCAGAACAAGGTTATAGCTATCGAATCATTGATGCTGACGATGTTTTTCAAGGAAAGATTTAAACTCTTCGATATCCACACGAAAGTGTGAAAAATACTTTCCGTTTACTTGGACAACTGGAATCAATTGACCATACAAGTCTTCTAACTCTTTATTCCCGTCAATTAACTTAACTTCTATCGTGAAATCTAAAGTGGATTCCAATGGTTTTAAAAGATTCTCAGCGTTCTCGCATAAATGACAGCCAGTACGACTATATATTGTGACTAATGGCTGCTTCATGTGTGTAAGTGTATTTGGTAGGTTTATTGCGTGAAACGTCGGAGTTTTAAAGGTTTTTTTCTCGCCATTCTTGCGGCGACCTTTATTGCGCCTTCGATTGCACCACCAGCAACTGCGCTCTTCTACCAAAGACCAGCCACCACTTGGGGACATATCTATGCTGGCGAAAGTAATGTAAAAACTTATAACGCAGTGGCTCCAGCTGGTGCTCGTTTAGAATCAAAATCGAAATTTGAGGTTAATTACAATAATTTTCCAAGCTGGGCACAGCGTGATGTACAGGCAGCAATTGATGTGTGGTCTGCAAATTTTCAATCCACAGTTCCCATCAAAGTAGAGGCAACTTGGGGTCGTTCTACTGTCTATGGATTACTTGGCAGTGCAAGGCCAGGTGATTACTTCAGCAACTTTGTTAACGCTCCAGACCCAACGCTTTGGTATCCATCAGCCATGGCAAACGCTTTGGCGGGTAGAGATTTAGATAAAAATAATGCTGAAATTATCATTCAAGTAAATTCATTAGCGCCATGGAATACCCGAAATGATGGTTCTCCGAGCAGATCCGAGTTTGATCTGCAATCCGTTTTCATTCATGAACTTGGACATGGTTTGGGATTTCTCTCAACTGACTCTTACGACACCTTCTTTGGCTTCGGCTCTATCGAGCAACCAACTCCATTTGATGCCTATCTCCAATTAGATGATGGAAGGCGATTAAGCGATCTCCCCTCTCCAAGTTTGGAATTAGGTAAAGCGCTCACAAGTAATTTGAGTTGGTCTGGTCCAAGGGGAATTGCTGCAAATGGTGGAGTAAAGCCAAAGATGTATACCCCAGCTAGTTATGAAAGCGGCTCTTCAGTCTCTCATTTAGATGAAGCTACATTCTCAAGCGCTGGTGTTAATTCAGTGATGACGCCAAATCTTGATGCGGGTGAAGTTTTTCGCGAACCGGGTCCATTACTTCTTGCAATGATGGAGGATATGCGAAACAAACCTCCTGCAGGCATCGCAATCGGTACCCCAAATCAAGTGCGTAATTTGCAGGTTTTGGTCGGAGATTCCAGCGTAATCGTGACTTTTGATCCACCAACGAATGTTCGAAGCGCACAAGTTAGTAGTTATGCAATTAAGAACACTAAGACTGGAACAGTCAATTACGCAACCACCAGTCCATACATCATAAAGAATTTAAAGAATGGCACGAGTTATACCTTTAGCGTGGTCGCCCAAAATAGTAATGGAAGTTCTGAGCCGGTTGTAAGTG
>JACCED010848214.1_pt1 | contig 10782 bp, 7 predicted proteins | sample 7455021 | NCBI WGS metagenome assembly JACCED01 (sample SAMN15323456, study PRJNA562643) | freshwater metagenome | isolation source: river surface water | place: USA:Blue River Watershed | collected 2017-08-19 | reverse complement strand
GTTTTACGCAGGTTGGCGGGCGCAATTTTGAGCGCCTCGCGGTATTTGGCAACGGTGCGGCGAGCGCAATCGATGCCTTGTTCTTTGAGCATTTCAGACAGTTGGTTGTCTGAAAGGGGTTTGTTGGGGTTTTCGGCAGCCACCAATTGCTTGATGAGTGCGCGCACAGCGGTACTGGACGCAGCACTGCCGCTGTCGGTGCCTAGGCCAGATCCGAAGAAAAACTTCAACTCAAAAGTGCCCATGGGCGTGGTCATGTACTTGGCGGTGGTGACGCGGCTGATAGTGGACTCGTGCAGACCCAGCTCGTCAGCAATTTCACGCAGCACCAACGGCCTCATGGCCAACTCACCATGAATAAAGAAGTTGCGCTGGCGCTCCACAATGGCGGTAGACACGCGCAAGATGGTGTCAAAGCGCTGTTGAATATTCTTGATGAACCAGCGCGCTTCTTGCAAGCGTTGTTGCAAACCCAAGTGCGCTTCACCTTTGCCACCTCGCAAGGCATTGGCGTAAATGTCGTGCACGCGAAGCTTGGGCATGACATCGGGGTTGAGTTGAACTCTGAAATGAGGTTCGCCGCCTTTGCGCGTCCCAATGACCAACACATCGGGCACGATAACATGCTGTTCTGCGTTGGCAAATGGGCGTCCTGGTTTGGGCTCTAAGCGAGTGATGAAGGCCAGGGCTTGTTTGACAACGGCTTCGTCTTCACTGCATTGAACAGCCAGGCGTTTAAAGTCGCGCTTGGCCAGCAGTTCTAGTGGCAATGCGCAAATTTTCAAACCAACTGCCGCAACTTCGTTGTCGGGCTCATCTTTCAAAATGGCTTTGAGTTGAATGCGCAAGCACTCCCCCAAATCGCGGGCGCCAATGCCCACGGGTTCGAGGGATTGGAGCAAACTCAAGGCCATCGTAAAACGGTGTACCAGTTCTTCGAGCTGTTCGATGTCATCGGTGCCGGCCAAGCCTTGCGCCAAAGACTCTAGACTGTCTTCTAAATAGCCATCGTCGTTCAATGACTCAATGAGGAAGCGCAGTGCAGCGCGGTCAATGTCGGACAAGCGCATCGACAGTGCTTGGCGGTGCAAATATTCTGTGAGTGAGCCCAAGCCGCGAGCCAGTTCGATGGCATCTGCACCTTCAGAATCGTTGTTGGTGTTGTTCTTGCGCGCAGCCGCATCGGTGCCCCATTCGCTGTCGTCGGGCGCAATTTCGACGCTGCCATCGCCATCCCAACTGTCGGCCACATCGGTGACAGCCTCGTCATTAGAAACCGAAGCGGTGGACTCGCTGGCCGCATCACGCGAGTCTGAGCCTGCATCGATGGCGGCCTCTGAAACGCGATCGCCCAAACTGACGCGCGCATCGGCCTCGGGCAAGCCAAAGTCTTCTTGCGGAGCTTCGTCGGTGCTGCGCTCAAGGAAGGGGTTTTCGTCGAGCATTTGCTCGACTTCTTGACTCAGCTCCAAGGTGGAGAGTTGAAGCAGCCGAATGGATTGTTGCAACTGTGGCGTTAGCGCCAAGTGCTGGGACATCCGAAGTGAAAGGCTTTGCTTCATGGTGTTTCAGCCATCACATTCGGAAATGTTCGCCCAAGTAGACGCGGCGTACATCGGGGTTGTCGACGATCTCTTTGGGCGTGCCTTGGGCCAACACGCGGCCTTCACTGATGATGTAGGCATGATCACAAATGCCCAGTGTTTCGCGCACATTGTGATCGGTGATGAGTACGCCAATGCCACGCTCTTTGAGGAAGGCAATGATGCGTTGAATTTCAATGACGGCAATGGGGTCGATGCCTGCAAAGGGTTCGTCTAGCAAAATAAAACGGGGACCCGTGGCCAGGGCGCGTGCAATTTCTACACGGCGCCGCTCGCCACCCGACAAAGCCAAGGACGGTGAATCGTGAAGGTGATCGACGCGCAAATCTTTGAGCAGCGCTTGCAGTTTTTCTTTGATGACGGGTTCGCTGAGCGGCTTACCATTTGCGTCCTGTTGCAACTCGAGTACAGCGCGAACGTTTTCTGCCACTGTGAGTTTTCTAAAAATAGAAGCTTCTTGTGGCAAGTAAGAAAGACCCATGCGCGAGCGCCGGTGAATGGGCATGCGCGTGACATCTTCGCCATCGATCAAGATCTGACCGCCATCGTTGCGAACCAAACCCACAATCATGTAAAACGAGGTTGTTTTGCCAGCACCGTTGGGGCCCAACAAACCGACCACCTCGCCTTTTTCAACTTTCACTGAAACATCAAAGACCACCTGCCGACTGCCATAAGACTTTTGCAAATGACGCGCTTCTAAACTGCTGACGTCGGGGGCTTGGCTCATGGTTTGTCGTTGCCAATGCGTTGGCTGGGTTTGAGGGGGGTGCCAGTGGCGGCAGGGGGCGCCTCACTGGTTTTGGCACGCGGTGTGAGTGTGGCTTTGACGCGTTGGCCGCTGCTGGTGCCAGTTGCGGCATTGGCTTTGCCATCGACCATGAAAACTTCAGTGGTGTTGTTCAGCACAATTTGCTGACCCTGAATGCGATCGGCCACCACCGTGCCCCGCAACAAGCGCAATTCTGCGCGCGTGGTGAGGGTGAGGGTGTCTTCTTGGCTGTTGTAGATGGCAGTTTCGGCTTCGCCTTCGGAATATTCGTCTAGGCCTTCACGCTTTTGGCGGAAGAAAATTCTTTCGCCAGGCTCTGCGGACAGCTTTGCAATTTGATGGCCTTTGCTGTCTTGCTTGACTTCCATGCGCGCCGCTTTGAGCACCAAACTGCCTTTGGTCATGAGCACCTTGCCGCTGAAGGTGGTCAACTGTTTTTGATCGTCGTGTTTTAAGGCATCTGCCTCGATGTTCATGGGTTTGTCGCGATCGGCTTTTTCCGCAGAAGCGCTGAACACCGTCAGAGCGGTGAACAAGGCAAATGGCAAAGCGAATGACAAAGTGATGAACTTGATTTTCATAAAGGCGCGAATCTTGCTTGATTGTAGGCGTTCAGAGGAAAAACACATCTGTTTAAAAGAAAAATCACAAAAAAAAGCCCGCCGAAGCGGGCTGATGTGCAACACCTTGAAAAGATCAGGCGCGACCTTGGCGAACTTGGGCCAACAAGGAATCGGCAACTTGCAAGGCCCGGTCCATGTTGCCGGCCAAGGTGCCATCAATATAGAACCGACCTGCCACACCCAAAGATGGCACGCCTTCAATTTTGAAATCGTTTTGTAACTGAACAGCGCGTTTGACTTTGCTGGCCACGCCAAAAGATTTGGCGGTGTCCGCAAACTTGGCTTTGTCAACGCCCTGTTTCTCAATCCAATTTTGAATGCTGGCGTCGGTGTTCAAAGCGAGGCGCTCAACATGAATGGCTTGGAAAACTTTGCCATGAATTTTTTCAAGCAAGCCCATGGCTTCAAGTGTGAAAAACAAACGTTGCTGAGGGGCAAAATCGTCGCGAAAAGCCACAGGAATGCGGCGAACCACCACATCTTTGGGTGCGTTTTTGACCCATTGTGCAAAGGCTGGTTCGAAGGCATTGCAATGCGAGCAGCTGTACCAAAAGAATTCGATCAATTCAATTTTGCCAGCCTCAGTTTCGCTGGGCAGCACGCGGTCTAATTTGATGAAATCTTTGCCAGCCACAAACTTGGACGGGCCTTGGGCCAATACTGGCGTGCTGAGACTTAGTGCACCCAATGTAGCGAGAGAAAAATCACGACGTTTCATGGGAACGCTCCTGAAATGAGTTGATTATTTTTGAACGCGAACCAATGCCGCGTCCATGCCATTGGAATCTAAGCGAGATTTGATTTTTTCGGCTTGTTCTTTGTCATCAAATGGTCCGCTTCTGACGCGGTAAATGATACGGCCAGCTTGCTCGCGTTCGCTGACCTTGGATTCAATACCCATCATGGACAACTTGGCTTTCTGGGCATCGGCATCGGTTGCAGATTTGAAGGCACCGGCTTGTACAAAGTAAGTGAAGGGGTCGGCGGTGTTGCTGGCTTTGGGCGCGGTATTTTGGGGCGCTGTGGGTTGTACGGCTGCAGGTTGGGGTGCAGCCGGTTGAGGTGTTGCTGCGGGTGCAGGTGTACCTGCCAGAGGTTTGTTTTTCGCCGCATCGGCCAAAGGATCGGCGGCCACAGCAGGTGCTGCAGGCGCATTGCTTGTATTGGCGGCGGGCGTTGCCGCGTTGGCAGGCGCGCCATCGGCAGCAGCACCTTCGGGTGGGCTGGCAGGCTTGGCCTGAATGGCGCTGTTGGGGTTCCAATCTTTGTTCTTTTGCGCTTCAACAGCATCTTGCTCTGCCGAACGGCTGAGGTTTTTGTTGCTGAAGGGCATGGGGACTTTGGTGACATACATGGCCACACCCAGTGCCACGGTTAGGCCAATGACCAGGCCCAGAATAAATCCCAGCAAGGTACCGCCGCGTTGGCTTTGAATGGAAGAGTGAGGCATGGTGTCTATTCTTATGGAACGGTTTAAATTACATCTGCTCAGGTGCGGATACACCCAAAATTTTCAAGCCATTTTGCAACACTTGTGCACAAGCAGCCACCAGCGCCAAGCGCGCTAGTTTTTGATTGTCATCATCGACCAAAATGCGTTCAGCATCGTAGTAGCTGTGATAGCTGGCGGCCAAATCGCGCAAGTAGAACGTGACATCGTGCGGCGCAAAGTCTTGTGCAGCGGCGGTCAGCATGTCGGGGTACTTGGCCAACAGCAGCATCAGGGCTTGTGCTTTGGGATTTTCCAAGCTTGATAAATCGGCTTTGCCCAAGCTGGCCACATCGCCACCCCATGTGCGCAAAATAGAGTGGATACGCGCATGTGCATATTGCACGTAGTACACCGGGTTGTCGTTGTTTTGGGCCAATGCCAAATCAATGTCAAACACGTATTCGGTGTCGGGCTTGCGGCTTAGCAAGAAGAAGCGCACGGCGTCTTTGCTGGTCCACTCAATGAGGTCACGCAAGGTCACGTAACTGCCTGCGCGTTTGGAAATTTTGACTTCCTCACCACCGCGCATGACGCGCACCATGGTGTGCAACACATAGTCGGGGTAGCCTTGTGGAATGCCCACACCTGCCGCTTGCAAGCCGGCACGTACGCGTGCAATGGTGCCGTGGTGATCGGTGCCTTGAATGTTGACTACCTTGGTAAAACCACGCTCCCATTTGGTGATGTGGTAGGCCACATCGGGCACAAAGTAAGTGTAGGTGCCATCGCCTTTGCGCATGACGCGGTCTTTGTCGTCACCGTAATCGGTGGACTTGAGCCACAGCGCGCCATCTTGTTCGTAGGTCTTGCCAGCTTCTTGCAACTTTTTAACAGCTTGGTCCACGCGGCCGCTGGTGTAAAGGCTGGACTCGAGGTAGTAGTTGTCAAACTTAACCTCGAAGGCTTTCAAGTCGAGGTCTTGCTCGTGGCGCAAATAGGCCACTGCAAATTCGCGCATGCCATTCAAATCGCTCAGGTCGCCACTGCCCGTAAATTCGCGGTCGTCAGACTTGACTGTTTTCTTGGCCAAGAAATCTTGGGCAATGTCTTGAATGTAGTCGCCGTTGTAAGCCGCAGCATTTTCACCACTGGGCCATTCGGCATCGCCAGGTTTGAAACCTTGTGCACGCAATTGCGTCGATGTGGCCAAGGTGTTAATTTGCACACCAGCGTCGTTGTAATAGAACTCGCGGTAAACAGACCAGCCTTGAGTGGCAAACAAATTGCAAATGGCATCGCCCAAGGCAGCTTGTCGGCCGTGGCCAACGTGCAGGGGGCCTGTGGGGTTGGCGGACACAAATTCCACCAAGACTTTTTCATTGCGTGCGGCTTGTTTGCCAAAGCAGGACGCGGCATGCAACACCTCTTTGACCACGGCCTGTTTGGCACTGGGCTTGAGCTTGAGGTTTAAAAAACCTGGGCCGGCAATGTCGATGCTTTCAACCCATTGGCTGAATGCGGGTGTGGCCATGAGCGCGATGCGCAGGGCTTCGCCCACTTGCCTTGGGTTTTGTCCCAATGGTTTGGCCAAGTGCATGGCGGCCGTACAGGCCAGATCGCCATGGGCGGCCACCTTGGGTGACTCAAAAGTGGCTTTGGCACCAGCACCAGCGTGCAGGCGTTCGAGTTCGGCGGCGAGGGCCGAGAGTAAATCTTGTTTGGCTTGGAGCATCCCCCGATTTTACGGGGCGCTTTGCCAAGTTGCGGGCAAGCTGTAGTGATGCTTTAAAAAGTCGATCCAAAGTCGCAAACGCAGGGGCAAATGCTTGCGCTGGGGGAAAACGCCATAAATGCCATTGGGCGGGGCTGCAAAATCGGCCAAAACCTCGACCAATTGCCCCGATTGGATGTCGTTTTCTACCTCCCAAGTGCTGCGCCAGGCAATGCCCATGCTGGCCAAACACCAACTGCGCAAGACTTGGCCATCGGAGCAATCGAGCGAGCCGTGGGGTCTGAGATGAAACACTTCGGGCGATTCGGCATTTTCTGAGAGTGGCGCTTTGAAGGCCCACCCGCGGGTTTGCGACGCATCGCTCGACAGGGTCAAACAATTGTGTTGCATCAATTCGGACGGATGCTTGGGCGTACCGTGCTTTTGCAAGTAGGCGGGTGTGGCCACGCACAGGCGGCGATTGTCAGCCAAGCGCACGCTAACCAAGGACGAATCTGGCAAATCGCCAACGCGCACAGCAAAGTCAAACCCTTCCGCGGCCAAGTCAATGACCCGGTCGCTGAGGTTCAAGGAAATTTTCACATCGGGGTTTTGGGCGTGAAACAGAGGGGCCAGTGGCGCCACATGCCGTCTGCCAAAGCCAGCCGGCGCGGTAATACGCAAATGACCGCTGGCCTTCAGGCCGCCTGCAGAAACGCTGTCTTCGGCATTGGCCACATCGCTGAGCAAGCGCTGACAGTTTTCTAAAAATGCGCTGCCCTCGTGGGTGAGGCTGATGCGCCGAGTGGTGCGCAGCAACAGCTTCACGCCCAAGTGCGACTCCAGTGCGTCTAGGCGCCTGCCGATGATGGCGGGCGCTACGCCCTCTGCCCGAGCGGCAGCGCTCAAGCTGCCTTTGGTGGCCACCGACACAAAAGATTCAAAGACTTTGAGTTTGTCCATGGTCAGCCTTTTTCAGACGGGTTGGTGGAAGTTGGCAAGTGGGTGTTGGCTTGGCTCAGCTGTTTGATTTCCTCTGGGCTGTAGCCCAAACTGCGCAAGACATCGTCGTTGTGCTCTCCCAAGCGCGGCACACCCGTGCGAACTTTCAGACGCGCTTGATTCAAGGAGATGGGCAGCAGCACCGTTTGAATTTCTCGGCCATCGTCCAAGGTAAGCGGCGCCAAGCTGCCTGTTGCTTTCAAGTGTTCGTCGTCCAGCAATTCGTGGGGAGGCGTGATAGGGGCGTAAGGCAATGAATTTTTCTCAAAAAGATCGCTCAGGTGCTTGGAAGAATGCACGCGCAATCTTTCGCGTAGCAAGGGGATGAGCCAATCTCGTTGAGCGACGCGGGCGTTGTTGGTTTTGAGTCTTTCATCTGCCAACAAGTCGGCATAAGCAAAGACTTCGCAAAATATTTTCCAAGCGGTGTCACTGACAACAGCCAGAAAAATTTGCTCACCGTTTTGCACCTCAAACACGTCGTAAATGGCCCAAGCCGAAATGCGGGAAGGCATGGGCTTGGCCGCTTGACCTGTCACTTGGTACTGCAACATGTGTTGCGCCACCAAGAGCACATTGTTCTCAAACAAAGCGCTTTGCACTTCTTGGCCTACGCCGGTGTGCGTGCGTTGTGCCAAGGCTGCCATGGCACCCATAGCGCCAAACATGCCCCCCATGATGTCGTTGACGCTGGCGCCTGCACGCAAAGGATCTCCAGGCCTGCCGGTCATGTAAGCCAATCCGCCCATCATTTGCACCACTTCATCGAGGGCTGTGCGGTGTTCGTAAGGGCCTGGCAAAAAGCCTTTTAAGGACACATAAATGAGCTGTGGATTGAGTTTTTTCAGGGTTTCGTAGTCGAGCCCTAACTTTTTCATGGTGCCCGATTTGAAGTTCTCGGTGACGATGTCGGCGGTGGCAATCAAGCGCAAGGCGGCCTCTTTGCCCTCAGGTGTTTGCAGATCGAGGGCCAGGCTTTTTTTGTTGCGATTGAAAAGAGGGAAGAAACCAGCACCCGATCCGATCAGTTGGCGGGTGCTGTCGCCCTCACGGCCTTGACCAATGGGCTCGACCTTGATGACTTCAGCGCCAAGGTCGGCCAAGACCATGCCGCAGGTGGGCCCCATCACCATGTGGGTAAATTCGACGACGCGAATGCCCTCGTATGGCAATCGGCTGGGGCTTGTCATAGGGCAGACCTTGTTGTTTTGTACGGGCTGATTTGCTGCTTATTTTCTCAAGTTTTGGATGATTTAGGGGTGTACCTTTGCAAAAAAGTCACAAGTCAAAAGATATTTCTCTAATTTATAAACCCTTGAACATCGAATAAAGTGAGGCTTATCTGGGAATAAAGCCTTAGCGCACATCCCGCCCCCATTTATTTTTTACTTTTGAAGAGGCTCCTATGACCCAACGCACCAGCATCCACGGCTTGCACGTGGCCACTCCCCTGTACCAATTCATTGAAGAAAAAGTCTTGCCCGCCGTGGGCGTGAAGAGCAAGACTTTTTGGGCGGGCTTCGATGGCATCGTCAAAGATTTAGCGCCACAAAACATTGCTTTGTTGGCGGAGCGCGATCGCATTCAATTGGAAATGGACAAATGGCACACCGCCAATCCTGGCCCCCTGTTAGATGCCAAAGCCATGAAGGCTTATCGCAAACATTTGACAGCCATTGGCTACTTGGTGCCCGAGCCCAAGAGTCCTAAAGCCACTACCCAGAATGTCGACGCAGAGTTGGCCGTGTTGGCGGGTCCTCAGTTGGTGGTGCCTATTTTGAATGCGCGCTATGCACTGAATGCTGCCAACGCACGTTGGGGTTCTTTGTACGATGCTTTGTACGGCACCGATGCATTGAGCGAGGCCGATGGTTGCGAAAAAGGCACTGGCTACAACCCCAAGCGCGGCGCCAAAGTGATTGAGTACTGCCGTTATGTTCTCGACCGTTGCGCACCCCTGAAAAAAGGCTCACACATCGACAGCACAGGCTACAGCGTCAAGGGCGGCAAGTTGGTGGTGAGCCTCAAATCGGGCAACACCACTTTGGCCGATGCCAAACAGTTTGTCGGTTTCCAAGGCGATGCCAAGGCGCCCACTTCTTTGCTTTTCAAACACAACGGTTTGCACCTTGATTTGCAAATTAACAAGGCCCATGCCATTGGCAAAACAGACCCTGCAGGTGTGTCCGACTTGGTGGCTGAATCAGCGCTGTCTACCATTCTCGATTTGGAAGACTCAGTGGCGGCAGTCGATGCAGAAGACAAAGTTTTGGCCTACAGCAATTGGCTTGGTATTTTGCAAGGCTCATTGTCAGAAGAAGTGCAAAAAGGCGGCAAGACATTCAAGCGCACTTTGAACAGCGATCGCGTGTACACCAAACCTAGCGGTAAAGGCCACGAGGTGTTGCATGGCCGCTCATTGTTGTTTGTTCGCAATGTGGGCCACCTGATGACCAACCCAGCTATTTTGTACAACGCTGCCGATGGCACCCAAAAAGAAATTCCGGAAGGCATCATGGATGCCATGATTACGACCACTTGCGCCATGGTGGATTTGCAGAAAAAGAAGGGTGCCGATTTCCGCAACAGCCGTACAGGCAGCGTCTACATCGTGAAGCCCAAAATGCATGGCCCCAAAGAAGTGAGTTTTGCCGACACCTTGTTTGGTCGTGTCGAAAAAGTATTGGGTCTGAAGCCTTCTACCGTCAAGTTGGGCATCATGGATGAAGAGCGCCGCACCAGCGCCAACTTGGCCGCGTGCATTGCCGCTGCCAAATCACGCGTGGCCTTCATCAACACAGGATTCTTGGACCGCACTGGTGATGAAATGCACACCTGCATGTTGGCGGGACCTGTCATGCGCAAAGGCGATATCAAAGGCAGCACTTGGCTGGGCGCGTACGAAAAAGCCAATGTGGCCGTGGGCTTGCAAGCTGGTTTACGTGGCCGTGCACAAATTGGCAAGGGCATGTGGGCCATGCCCGATTTGATGGCCGACATGTTGAAACAAAAAATTGGTCACCCCAATGCTGGCGCCAATACCGCTTGGGTGCCTAGCCCCACAGCAGCCACATTGCACGCCATGCACTATCACCAAGTGAATGTGCCTGCATTGCAAAAGCAAATGGAAAAAACCATTGCCAAGCACAGTGCCAAAGATCTGCGTGAAGAAACTTTGAACAAGTTGCTGCAGTTCCCCGTCGTCACGCAAGCACAAGCCGCTGAGTGGACTGCACAAGACAAGCAAAACGAACTCGACAACAATGCCCAAGGCATCTTGGGTTATGTGGTGCGCTGGGTTGACCAGGGTGTGGGCTGCTCTAAAGTGCCCGATATTCATGGCGTGGGTTTGATGGAAGACCGCGCTACTTTGCGTATTAGCAGTCAGCACATTGCCAATTGGCTGGCGCATGGCGTGGTCACCGAAGCCCAAGTGAAGGCCACCATGGAGCGCATGGCTGCCGTGGTGGATCAACAAAACGCGGGCGATCCTTTGTACCAAAAAATGGCCGGCAACTTCAAAACTTCCAAGGCCTATCAAGCCGCTTGCGACTTGGTGTTCAAAGGCAAAGAGCAACCCAGTGGCTATACCGAGCCTCTGCTGCATGCCTGGCGTTTGAAGGTCAAGGCAGCGGCAT
>JACCED011317339.1_pt1 | contig 10783 bp, 6 predicted proteins | sample 7455021 | NCBI WGS metagenome assembly JACCED01 (sample SAMN15323456, study PRJNA562643) | freshwater metagenome | isolation source: river surface water | place: USA:Blue River Watershed | collected 2017-08-19 | reverse complement strand
GCTTTCCGCACAATTACCGACTCAAATATAACTGCACTGATTGTGGCATTGTTTCTTTATATTTTTGGAAACGGTCCCGTTAAAGGTTTTGCCGTAACTCTTGCCATCGGAATAACTGCTTCGATGTTTTCAGCAATTATTTTAACCAGAATGATTATTTCTATTTGGCTAAAAGTGCGCAAACCAAAAAAATTGCACTTAATATAGATGAATTCAGGTCGCAGGCTCACATTTCTACTGCCTTTTTCTATCGCTATTTTTTGCGCTACAAGCTCATTCGCATTACCAAATTTTAAAAAAAATCAACAAAGCTCAATACCAGCGGTTTTGAAAGCAGATTTTGTCGATGGCGACCAGCAAAATAATACGCTCACAGCCACTGGTAATGTCGAAGTTAAAAAAGGCACCAGCGTAGTTTATGCTGATAAAATGGTTTATGAAAAAAATAATGGTAAAATTCGCGCCATTGGCGATGTAAAAATTAAAGACATCGAAGTCGGAAACGTCTTTGCTGCCACGGCAGAGTTTAAAGAAGATTTTTCCAGCGGAAAATTCTTTGATAGTAAAATTGTTTTTAATGACGGCTCTTACTTAATTTCTCCAGAAATTGATCGTCAAGATCCCCTAATAACGGTTTTACAAAAACCAATTTTTTCTTTTTGTCCAAATCCAAACATAAGCTCCGATAATAGCATTGCTGGCACAAAACCCGATTTACTTTCAATAAAATCAAAACAGACCACAATAGATCGTAAAGAAGATGTGATGATAAGTAAAAGTGGAATTATCCGTCTTTACAATGTGCCAATTCTTTATACGCCTTATTTAAGCGTTGGCTTGCCGTCAAAAAAGAAAAAATCAGGCTTCTTACATCCCTCTTATGCAAAAAGCACCAACCTCGGATTGGGTATAAAAATACCTTATTATCTCTACATCGCCCCAAACATGGATTTAACAATAAATCCATTAATAGGCGTTAGTAATAATCAAATTTTGATCGATAATGAATTCAGACACAAATCCTCTTATGGCGAATATAAAGTTAACGCCGAGATAGCTAATAACAAAATTAACAATACTCACAATTCTACCGTTGTTAACAGAACCAAAAGTCCTTATCGCTGGAATATAAAAGGTAAGGGCGTTTTTGATTTTACCACAAATACTGGGCTAGATTTTGATTCAAACTTAGTAAGTGATCGCGACTATTTACGTGACTACAATTTTAGCTTTTTAAATTACACAACTTCCAAGGTTAACCTAGATTATGTTCATGCCAGAAACTATCACGCGGTTAAATTAATCAAAATTCAAGAATTAGAAAACTACGCTTTACAAAAAACAGAGCCAACAATTTTGCCCCAAATAGATTCTTACGTTGAAAGCAAGCCGATGTTTTTTAAAGAAAAATTTGCCCTAACTTCAAACATTACCGCCATTACAAGACATGACGGATTGCAATATCGTCGCGCCACACTTACCCCAGAATTTGACTTACCATTCAACCTTCGTGGAAATTTATTTAACCTAAATGCCAAAATTCAAAATGATCTTTATTGGCTAAAAGAATCTGCCGTTCCGGCAACCTCAGCAAGCACCAATCAATATCAAACAATCGCAACAAATTCTAAGCCTGAAATTTCGCTTAACTGGAAACTTCCTTTAATCAGAAAAACACCAAGCAACACATTGCTAATTGAGCCAATGGTAAATGTGGTGGCGAGCTCTTATAGAAAAAACTTTAATCTAATACCTAACGAAGATAGTAATAATTCCGAACTAAGCGTTAGTAATTTATTTGTCTCAGATCGCCTTGCGGGCTTTGATCGTAACGAGTCAGGAAAAAGAGTTAACTATGGCGTGAAAACTTCACTTTTTCACAAAATCTACGGACAATTTGGCTTAACAGTTGGTCAAGGATATAGAAAATCAGAAAAAGAACAAGATGCAAAAATTACTGGTTTTGGCGAGAATAATAAATCAAACATCGTTGGACAAGCCCTCTACAAAGCAAAAAAATATTTCTCAATTTCTTATATTTTTCAGTTAAACGAATCGAATTACAGAAATGATGTAAACCAGATTTCAACAACTCTTGCCTTTGACAAAATTTCTTTTTCTGTAGATTATTTGCTTTTACAAGCAACTAAACAAAACCCAAATAAAGCTGAGCAAGCAACTTTCTCTTCTAACATCAAATTAAGTAATAATTTCACTCTTTCTTTGGCGAGCAATCGCGATATTGTCCGTGGCAGAGAAATTTCTCGTTCTGCGAGAATATTGCGCGAAGGCTGCTGTACAACATTTGGATTTTCAGTGACAGAAACAAATCCCAGCACTTTAGCAAAGCCACAAAAAAGTTTTAACATCAGCCTATTGTTTAAAAATCTTTAGGATTTAAAAAACTTGATTTGCGACAGTACCTTAACATTTAATTTTAATCAAAAACATGACCAAAGAAACAAGCGACAATAATTTTCAAAAAGACGTTCTAGATTCATCAATTCCAGTTTTGGTAGATTTTTGGGCTCCATGGTGTGGGCCTTGTCGCCAACTAGCTCCAACAATTGATGAACTGGCAAAAGAATTGGCTGGAAAAATCGAAGTTGTAAAATGCAACGTTGATGAAAATCCAGAAATTCCTTCAAAATTCATGGTGCGCGGAATTCCAACTTTAATGATTTTTAAAGACGGAAAAGTTGTCGACACTAAAGTTGGAGCTTTACCAAAATCAGCTTTAATTGATTGGGTGAAAAGCAATTCTTAAAATGCTTGATTGCAGAGAAGAAATTTTAAATAACGCAATAAATCACTTCTTAAATTCCAACTTGCCAACCATAAAAATTGGTTGCGAGCTGGAATTTTTTTTGCTGCAGAAAAACCATCAACCAATTCTTAATTCAGAGTTTTTGTTAAAACTAATTTCTGATTTAAAAGAAAATTTAACCGCAAAATTTTCTTTAATTTATCAGGTTGAAAAAGAGCAGGGCGATTCACAAATCGAGTTAAAAACAACTTTTACTTCCGACCTTAAAAAACTATGCAGCGAAATTGAGTTGGCAAAAATTTTTATTTCTAACTTCGCAAAAGAACGAAATTTAATTGAATCTTTTGCCGCGCAACCATTTCAAAACGATTGCGGAAACGCGCTGCAATTTAACATTTCTTTGCACGAAAATGAGCAAAATATTTTTGATTTCGACAAAGAGTTTTTGCAGAAAATTGCTGGCAGTCTTTTGGCAAAAACCAATGAAATGTTGATTATTTTAGCCCCCAATAAAGAAGATTATTTTAGATTTAACGTCGAAACAAACCTAAATCTTTTTAGAAATAAAAAATTCACCGCACCAATAAATTTAAGTTTTGGCTCCGACAACCGAACTTGTGCAATTCGCATTCCCGCTGGCAAAAACAGCGTTAGGCTTGAATATCGAGTTGCCTCAGCAAATGCTAATCCGTTTCTTGCAATTTCTGCAATTCTTTTAGCAATTGCTGATGGAGTTAATTGTAAATACGAAAATGACTTCAAGCAAATTCACGGCAATGCTTTTGACGAACAATATTCTTTAAAAAATTTGTGCGGCAACATCGAGCAAGCAACGGATCTCTTCTTAAAAGAAGACAACATATTTAAAAACTTCTTCACTAAAAAATGATTTTAGACCAACAACAAATCATTGTTCAAAAACATCTTCTGCAACTTAAAAATTCTTTAGAATTAAAAAGCGAAAAAGGTTTTTTGCAGAAAATTTTTACTTCAGAAGTTCCCATAAAAAGCCTTTATATTTACGGCGATGTTGGTCGCGGAAAATCAATGCTCGTTCGAGAATTTTTTAATTTAGTTAAAAAAACACCAAAAGTTTCTTTTCACTTTAATGGCTTTATGCGCTCAATTCATGAAGCTTTGCGCGACATTCGAAAAGAAAATAAAAAATTCAAAGACGAGTTAATTGAGGCGACAAAAAGAGTGGTGAAAAAAAATATTTTGATTTGTTTTGATGAATTTCAGGTGCTTGACATTGCAGATGCTATGCTTCTTTCGCGCATTTTCACTTATTTATTTAACAATGGCTGCGTTGTAATTTTCACCTCAAATTCAAAGCCGCTAGAACTTTATAAAAACGGCTTGCAGCGCGAAGTTTTTTTAGAATTTGTAAAAGAAACTTTATTAAAAAATTGCGATATTTTGCACTTAAACTCCTCAACTGATTATCGCAGCATTTACGCAAAAAACCTCTCGAAACGCTATTTTATTTCTAACGAAAAAAACCGTCAGGAAGTTAAAAAAATAATCAACAAAATGACCGACGGCAATAAATTGCGGCCAGTAAAAATAAAAGTTTGGGGGCGAGAAATTAAAATTAAAAAAACCCACAAAAACATCGCCGTCTTTAATTTTGACGATTTGTGCCGAGTTGAATTTTCAGCTTCTGACTATCAAGCGATATGCCAAAAGTTCGAAGTGATTTTTTTGTTGAAAATTCCACGCCTTCTGCCAGAAGATGCAAATGAGGCTAGGCGTTTTATAGTTTTTATTGACGAAGCCTATGAAAAAAAGATCAATTTAATAATTTTAGCAAAAACCAATCCCAGCCAAATTTACGAAAATGGCATTGGGTTTGAAGCTTTTAAACGCACAGTTTCAAGGTTAAACGAGATCAAATCGGACAATTATTTAAAACAATAACTTTTAAACAAAGTAGTTATGTCAAAATCTTTCCCAAATCATACCAATGATGACGAAACTTCTTCTCAATCTAGTTTAGAAAGTGATGAAGAAAGAGTTTTTCACGAAAGCAAAGAATCATTGAATGATATTAGTGACCAAGGGTCAGAAACATCAGAAACTGCGTCAGATGACGATTCCTCCCAGAATAGCGATGTCTTGGAAACCAAATCAAATTCCTCTGAAGCTAGCGATGATCAAGAGGCCTGGGAAAAAGAATCATTTTCTTCCGAAGATAGTCGCGGTGAGATGTCTGCTGATCCTCAGGCATCATCACTAACAGAGATAAACCTTAAAAAACATATCAAGAGGGGAGAGTCTGAAGTTTCTGAACATCCTCAACTAATTTTAGATGAGGAAATTTCTTCCCAACGAAGTTTGGATGTCAGACGAAATTTTAATTCACGCGAAGTTAGGAGTGGAATTTTTAATAGAGGAAGCGCAGAGACTTCTAAAGGATTAACAAAGTTTGATGACAGAACTTCTCTCTATAAAAAACCCCCTAAGCAAACGGAATATGATGATGAAACTTCTTCCAAACGTAGTTTAAATGGAGTTACTACAAAACCTATTTCCGATCCTCAGAAAACTAGTGATGACAAATATAAATCAAATCGGGTATTAACACCTCAGGTATTAACACCCGATTTCTCAGCTTCTCAACAAAGTTTGGAAAGGGGTGAATATCGTCCTAATCCTAATCCAGCGAACTTACATTCTGGAGATCATCAATTTCCAACAAATGATAGTTCAGACATCCCTTTTGCTACAGAAACAGAAACGGATAAAAATCCGAAAACGGTTGTCCGAAGTACGATAAGTAGTACACAAACAGAAGCTGCGAAAGTAGACAAAAGTACGCAAACAGATGAAGATTTTGACGAAATACAAATTTCTGTTTCTGAATTGCAGAAAGACTACGGCTATTCTGGAAAATATACCGAAATTCTTGATGAAAATAATAGGCAAAATGCTTCTTATATTTTTCAGCTTAAGGGTTCTGGTTCAAAAACGCCAATAACCTTATATAGAAATAGCGGTTCTTTTGTTGTTAATTACAAATCTGAAGGTGAAAAACCTGCAATTAAAATTCTTAATGATCATTTAGACGACGCCAGAGGTTTTGCAAGATACAGAAACCCTTCGATGACTATGGTTAAGGTCGAAAAAAGCGATAAATCGATCGAACATCATTTGGTTTTTTCTTCTCCGCAACATGGAATTTCAACCAAAATTGTTTCTGAATCGGCCTTTAAACAGATATTAAAAGAATCTGAAGTTGAGTTTCAAAAATCACTTGAGGCTGAAGCTCGATTAGACATACTTCATCATAATGGTTTTTCATTAGGGGGCGAATATCAAAAACTTAGAGAAGATCCAAATTATTTATACGATCCAAAAAACCGTCGTTTTGTTAGAACGTTATCAAATGCTGTAAATTCTCTCGATAGCAACTCAACAAAAGCTTGGACAGATTGGAAAAAATCAGAAAAAGCACTTCTTATAATTGAATCCGAGATAAGTCTTATAGTCGATGATGCCAAATCTGCTGAAGGGAAATATGATTCGCTCGAGACTTTTGTTGCAAAGTTTGAGGAAGCTAACCTTTTCGATGATTTTGTGACGAAAGAAGATCTTGACGAATCTTTATATAAGTTAATCCATAAAATAAGAGAAGATTACAATCTGCTAAATTATGATGACAGCGTATTATCTGAATCTGGGCGCAAAGAATGTTTAAATATTTTAAGCGACCTATTTCCGAGCAGGTCTGAAGCGATTGAAATATTAAATAACACACTAGATTTTGACAAAAATCAACTTGATGAACAAATCAAAAAAATAACTCCAGAAAGAAAAAATGAGTTACGAACAAGAGCCAGCTACAAAGAAGTTGATGAAGATTTAAAATGTGTTGATCTTGGCTATTCTGAGCGTGAAAAAAACATTATAAAAAATTCCAATATTTATTATGAAGATTTTGATCTGCGTGGAAAAAAGAAGGAAAGATTTGATCATTTTTTAAATAATGTAGACGGTTGGACTGGAAGGTATGATGGATTGTCTTACAGAAGATCGGAAGGAGATGAAAATATTGCTACAGTGACTTTCAAAGGTTTGAAAGGTGGTGAAGGGCCCTATGATGGAGAAAAAATCTCTTATATTGAAGTGCGTGGAACAGAGCCTGGAACAAAATATTACGTAAAGGTAGAATTGGCTTCTGCAAACGCAGATTATCCAGTTTATGATTCTGGAAAATTTAAGACAGAAAAGCATAAAGCCGGTGATCTTATTTTTGACAAAAGCACGGTTTTTTACATTGATAAAAATGGAAAATATCAGCCAAAATCAGTCAGTGAATTAAGTGATCATAATAAAAAACGTTATGAAACTTTGAGTGTTAGCGCCATTTCAATGATTGGTGGTGAGCGCAAAACAGCAGTTTTGTTTGAGGGTCGCACAACCCCTTGCGTAACTCTTGCAAAAGTGGAAAAGGCAATTGATGAAAAAGCCACCGACAATGAAAATAAGTTTGATAGCATATTTCCATTGGGAGAATCTCCGTTGGGAAAAAAATTTGATCTTGTTGTTAAGATGAAGCGCGGTAATGATAAAAAGTGGTATCCAGAAGGTAATATGCCTTATAAAATATATTTGCGTAATCTTCATGATAAAGATGCTGATCTAAAAGAGGTTCCAATGGGATCTAAATCAGAGTTTTTTAAACTTGATCCATCTAAAAATGATAAAGAGGTTTTAGATTTTTTAGAGAAAAATGGTGTGGAAAGAGAGGTTTTGCGAGGAGTAATAAAAAGAATTTATGATATTGAGAATAAATTTCATATTATCAGGGACAAAGAGCCGATTGATATAAATAAAACTCGTGTAATTTGCGATTATCTGCAATGTGAAGTAAATAAAAAATTAACTCCTAAATCATATTTTAAACCAGGAAGAGAGACAAGAAAAATTTCTCAAACTTTATGGCTAGAAGGTACAGAAAAAAATGAGTCAGACTCAGAACATGGTACAGAAAAAAATGAGTCAGATTCTGAAAATAACAACAAAATACTGGGTAAGTATACTAAAATAGCCACTGAAAAATTACCAGAAATTGTTGGAGCTGCGGCAAACGCGCTTAGTTTGCCTTTTCGTAGTTAACATAAAATGTCTCTTATCAAACAATCTTACAGCACCATTGTAATTGGAGCGGGACATGCTGGAATAGAGGCGGCTTGTGCTGCTGCTAGAATGGGGGTTGAAACTTTACTCATCACTAAAAAACCCGATAATTTAGGTGAAATGTCTTGCAATCCAGCTATTGGAGGAGTTGCAAAGGGAACTATTGTTAAAGAAATAGATGCGCTTGATGGCGTGATGGCGAAAGCAATTGATGAGGCGGGAATTCATTTTCGCATTTTAAATGCTTCAAAAGGTGCGGCGGTTCATTCGCCACGAGCTCAAGCTGATCGCAAGCTTTACAAAAAAGCGATCAATAAAATTCTGGAAAATTATCAAAATCTTGAAATCGCCTTTGCTTCAGTTGAAGACATTAAAGTTGAAGACGGGGTTGTTTGTGGGGTGGTTTTGCAAAATGGCGAAATCATAAAATCTGCAACAGTAATTCTCACTACGGGAACATTTTTGCGCGGAGTTATTCACATTGGTGATCAAAAAACTCCCGCTGGTCGGGTTGGCGAAGAGCCATCTTACGGCATTTCAAAAATGTTAGAAAATTATAATTTTGCTCTTTCTCGCCTCAAAACTGGAACTCCGCCACGCATAAATAAAAACTCAATTGATTTTACAAATCTTGAGGAGCAAGCAGGAGACAATCCTCCGCAACCGTTTTCTTATTTAAACAGCGAAGTTTTTGCTCCGCAAACAAGCTGCTTTATAACTTACACCAACTTTAAAACTCACGAAATTATCAAAAATAATCTGCAAAAATCTGCAATGTATGGCGGGCATATTTCTGGAACTGGGCCGCGTTATTGCCCTTCAATTGAAGATAAAATTCACCGTTTTTATGACAAAGAACGTCATCAAATTTTTTTAGAACCAGAAGGTTTGGATAGCGATTTAATTTATCCAAATGGCATTTCAACTTCTCTGCCACTTGATGTTCAAATTGAATTTTTGAGAACAATTCCCGGATTAGAAAATTGCCAAGTGACACAAGCTGGATATGCCATTGAATATGATTTTGTTGATCCGCGCGAGCTTTTGCCAACCCTTGAAACTAAAAAAATTCGCGGGCTTTTCTTCGCTGGTCAAATTAACGGCACAACTGGTTATGAAGAAGCGGCGGGGCAAGGATTGGTTGCTGGAATTAATGCGGCTCTGGTTGCAAATAAATCTTCGCAAGAATTTGTTTTAGATCGCTCTAACAGCTACATTGGCGTTATGATTGACGACTTAACAACTTTAGGAACTTCTGAGCCTTATCGCATGTTAACATCTCGTGCCGAATATCGTTTAAGTTTGCGCGCTGATAATGCTGATTTTCGCTTAACAGAATTGGGAATAAAAATTGGTGCCGTAAAAAGTGAGCGCGAGAAATTTTTTAATGAGAAGAAAAACAAAATCGAATCTGCAACCAAATCTTTAGAAAATTTAAAAATTTCACCAAATAAACTGGCTGAGTTTGGCGTAAATATAAAGCAAGATGGCATAGTTAGAAACGCCTTCCAACTGCTTTCTTTTCCAGAAATTAGTTTTGAGGTTATTTCAAAAATATGGCCAAAAGAAATTTCAGAAATTGAAGAAAAAGTTCAAAAACAAATTTCAATCAACGCGCTTTATAACTCTTATTTAAAACGCCAAGAACGTGATTTAGAAATTTTCCGTCGCGATGAAAATGTTAAACTTCCTTTGGATCTCGATTATTCAAAAATTGAAAGTTTATCTTCAGAAGTTCGTGAAAAATTAAACAAATTTCGACCAGCAACAATTTCAGCAGCTTCTAAAATTCAAGGAATTACTCCTGCAGCAATAATGGCCGTTGTGATATATGTTAAAAATAAGGTTAAAAATACGCCAAAGTAAAAAGTTGCAAATCCTGTCTTTTGATTTTTTTTCTGGAAAAAATTCTAGCTACTGCGATCAATATTTTTTGCTTCGATGGTTCTTAAAAAAGCTCAGAATTTTTTATTAAATTTTTAATCAGTTTCATTTCTTTATTTTTTATTTTTTCAAAAATAAAAGTTCATCCTCTTAAAGATTTTAAAAATTTCTCCAAATTATTCCCCTATGTTTAACGGTTCAAAAATCTTTGCTATTCTTGCATTATTAATTTCTTTTCAAAGCCTTTCTTTTTCAGCTTCGGCATCCGAAATTTCGAGCACAACTGATGTTGTAAAAGAAATAGAAAAAACTTTGCTTTTTGATAAAGAATCTCGTGAAAAAATAGATGTTTATAAAAAAAAGAAATCTTCAAAAACTAGCGACTTCACAATAAGCGCGGGCGAGCAAGAATCTTCAGAAAAGAAAAGCGAGATAGAAATTATAGTTGTTGATCCGAAGGCGGAAAATTTTGATCTAAGAGAAAAAGAAAAATTGGCTTATAACGCCGCCCTTGTTGGACAATATGAAATTGCTGTTGAGCTTTATAAACAAGTTATAGCTGAAGAGCCAAACAATATTTACAGTAAATTTTCTTTGGCGGTTGTTTATCAAAAACTTGGTCAAACCAGTCAGGCAAAAACTTTATACAGAGATTTGTTAAAATTAAATCCAGACAATCAACAAGAAATCATTGGAAATTTGCTTTCTATTTTGATTGATGAATCTCCAAAAGATGCGACTTATCTACTTTCTAGACTTACAACGCAAAATCCAGATTCGGCATATATTCTTGCTCAAGCAGCTTTAGCTTATGATAAAAATAAAGACTATCAAAAGGCCATTGAGCTTCTTGAAAGATCTTCTGCCATCGAGCCTGATAATTTGGAGTATAAATATAATTTAGCGGTCGCTTACGACAAAACCTCTCAAGTTGAAAAAGCAATTGATCTATATGCGCAAGTCGAAGAAAAGCACTCAAACCAAAACTCT
>JACCED011012390.1_pt1 | contig 10783 bp, 10 predicted proteins | sample 7455021 | NCBI WGS metagenome assembly JACCED01 (sample SAMN15323456, study PRJNA562643) | freshwater metagenome | isolation source: river surface water | place: USA:Blue River Watershed | collected 2017-08-19 | reverse complement strand
CTTCATGATGTCCTCGACGGTGTCGGCCTCGAGGTTGCCCTGCGAGATCACCGCCAGCCGCAGCGGGTCGCAGATCATCTGCACGATGAAGTGGTCCTTCGCCAGCTTGGGAAACTCGCCGAAGATGGGGCTGGAGTCGGGGTTCTCGACGTGGGCCTCCAGGGCCACCACGCCTTCCTTCTTCATCACGCCCAGCAGCTTGCCCACCAGCACCATCACGGCCAGGTAGTCGGCCTGCTTCCACTTGGCGCCCGAGATGCACTTGCCGATGCCGCCCATGGCGGACTTGAAGATCGGGAAGCTGTTGCCCATCAGCGAGGCGCCGATGGCGGCGCCCAGGATGATGACGATCTCGAAGGGCGCGGCCTTGATGATGGGCGCCATCTTGCCGCCGGCGGCCAGGTAGCCGCCGAACACCGCACCGAACACCACCGCCAAGCCGACGAAGAAAAACATGACTGACCTTCAGACTTAGAACACGCACCAGAAGCCGACGCACCAGCCCAGCACCCGCTGGACCAGCCAATCGGCCAGGTTGCCCAGCACCAGCACGGGCAACCCCAGGTAGACCACACACAGGAGAACACCCGTGAAAGTGATCCTGGCACCCGGAATATCAGGAGACAAATTCCTGTTTTTCTTGTTCATGCGTTCGGGACTTTTCCGGGTCTCCCCGAGTGAATCGGCACGTGATCCCATAACTTGAACCTGCACGGGCATCTATTCGAATATTATGGTCCGATGATGGTTGAGTGGGATCTCCTCCCGAGAAATAGATGGGAGTTATTTCATAAGCAGTACAAGGGCGGCCTGCAGCAGTCCTGGGCCTACGGGCAGGCGCTGCAGTCCATGGGCGTGCGCGTGCACCGCGCCGCTTTGCTGGACGCGCAGGGCCAGCCGCTGGGGCTGGCGCAGTTCATGGTGCGCCGCTTCATGGGCTACCTGTCCCTGGCCTCGTGCACGCGCGGGCCGGTCTGGCGCGAAGGCGTGGCGCCGGGCGAGCGCGCAGCCGCCTACCGGGCGCTGAAGAAGACCATCCCCACTCGCCCCCTGCGCGTGACCTTGGTCTCGCCTGACGCGCCGTTGGACGACGCGATGGCGCAGGAGACCCGCGCCCTGTGGCGCGTCATGACCGGCTATTCCACCGTGCTGCTGGACCTGCGCCGCCCCCTGGAGGAACTGCGCGCCGGCCTGGACGGCAAGTGGCGCAACCGCCTGGCCAAGGCCGAGGCCGAGGCGGCCTTCCCGGTGCGGGTCGAGCCCAGCCTGCCCGAGTGCCAGCGCCTGCTCGATCGCGAGTCGCAGCAGCGCGCGCAGAAGAAGTTCCTGGGCCTGCCCACCGACTTCGTCACCCGCTACATCGAGGCCGCGCCCTCGCGCGAGGCGGGCTTCGCGGTGAGCTACGCGCAGGACCGCAAGGACACCGTGGCGGCCATGCTGTTCCTGGTGCATGGCAGCGGCGCCACGTACCATGTGGGCTGGGCCAGCGAGGCGGGCCGCAAGGCCAACACGCACAATGTGCTGCTGTGGCGCGGCATCGAGTACCTGCGCAGGATCGGCGTGCAGACGCTGGACCTGGGCGGGGTCAACTCCCGGGACCTGCCCGGCATCACCCGGTTCAAGCTGGGAACGGGCGGGCAGGTCGCCACGCTGGCCGGCACCTACTTCTGAACCCCTGCGAACCGACCCTGCCCTGGACACCCGCCATGCAACGACGACTCCCCGCCCTGGCGACCCACTGCCTCCTGGCCGCCCTGTCCGCCGCGGCCGCCCCCGCCGCGGCGCAGGCGCCCACGCAGCCCCCCGCGCCGGCCTGGGTCAAGCTGGGCGAAACCACCGGCGCCGTCCTGTACCTGGACCGCGCCAGCACCAAACAGCTGGACGAGGACACCTGGCAGGCGGTGGAGATGCAGGACCTCAAGAAGCCGGACCCGGACGGCGTGCTCTCGCGCCGCTACGTGGCCGAGTACAACTGCAAGTACCAGATGTACCGCATCGGCAAGGTCACCAGCCATGCCGGCGCCCGGCTCACGGGCCAGCAGCTGTTCGACGTGGGCGACTTCGGCTACTGGCGCAAGGTGGCCGGCAACACCCTGTTCGCGCTGGGGTTCGTGGTCCACTGCGCCAAATGACGACGCCCTGTCCCGCCAGGGACAGGGCGCCAACGGGCCGGCGGCAGGTCAGGACGCCGAGATCTTGCGGCCGTTGAGCGGCTGCACCGGGCGGGCGTTCATCTTGAAGGGGAAGCTGTCGATCATCTCCTTCTGGATGCCGATGGGGTTCTTCATGATGAAGAACTTCACGCCTTCGGTGCATGGCGGCGTGGTCAGTGAGCCCTCGTAGGCGTAGTGCGCCTGCGACTCGGGCAGCAGCTGCGCCGGGTTGATCGACACGCTGGGCACCTCGACCTCGGGCCCCTGGGCCTTGGGCATGTGTTTCCAGATCGCCCACAGCGCGCGGTTCTGCACGGCGGACTCGCGCATCAGCACCCCGATCACCGCGAGCTTGCCGTCGGCGCTCTTGTGCACCATGTGCATCACCATGGCCATGGGCTTGCCGTCGATCTGCTCCTCGCTGGGGCGGTGGAAGTGGTACTGCACCAGGTCGTAGCTCTCCTCGCCCACCTTGAGCTTGCTGCCGGGGGGCACGATCACCTGGACGGTGTGGCCGTTGTTCACCAGCTTGAGCATGCCGGGCTTGTAGTCCGGCTTGATGGCGACGGCGGCCTTCTCGAAGGGGGCGGTGATGTTCACCGGCGACTGGGACTTGCCGTTGCCGCAGGTCGCGAACTGCTTGCCCCAGTGCTCGGGGCCGAACTCGCCCTCGTACGCCCAGTGCGGCGCGCCGCCGTGGCCGTCCTTGCCGCCATGTCCCTTCTTCTCCAGGGCCGCGAGTTCCTCCTTGAGGTGGGCGATCTCCTTGCCCTGGGCCTTGACCTCCACGGCCACCTTGGACAGCTCCTTGCCCAGGTCGGCGTTCTTCTTCACGCCCACGAAGCCCAGTGTGCCCAGCACCCCGAACAGGATCACGACGATGCCTGTGACGATCATTCTCAGGAACATGGCCACCTCAAGAAATTTGGTTTAGTGCCGAGTCAATCTGTAGGTTCCGGCGTATCCGGATCTCAGAAAACCCCGATTAAGCGGCAGTTATTCGGCAAAAGCTACCGATATGATCGGCTCCACGGCAACAGGCTTGAGGGCAGCATGAAGAATTTGATCATCGGCGTCGTGATCGGCATCCTGGCCGCAGCCGGGGCGTGGGGGGTCAGCCTCCTGTTCTCCAAGGACGCCAAGTCGCCGGCCGATCCCGAGGCGGCCCTGGCCGCCCCCACCCGCGTCGCCTCCAACGACAAGGTGGTGGACCTGATCTGCGAGCTGCACCTGGACCTGGACGGCCAGATGGCCCTGGGCATCCAGGGCAACGAGCCCTCGCGCATCACCATGGCCCAGATCGACATGAGCAAGAACGCCGGCTGGTACCAGGGCCGCATCTCCATCTCCGAGAGCCGCGCTGGCAACCTCACCATGCAGGGCAACAAGTTCGTCGTCACCCGCCCCGCCATGTTCCAGCGCTTCGGCACCACCATCAGCCAGGAGCAGTTCACCGTGGACCGCACCACGGGCGAATTCGTGCAGTCGCTGACCGTGCAGGACGGCCGTGTCATCAAGCTGATCAAGGGCACCTGCGCCAAGGTCATCAAGCCGCCGTTCTGAGGTGGCGGTCTTCGACCTGCGCTGGCACCTGCGGGCCTGGCGCTCGCAGCAGCGCTGGGCGCACACGCGTGAGGCCATCCGGCTGTGGCTGCAGGCGGCTCCGCAGGGGTTCGACGACCTGTTGCTGCTCGGTGCCAGCGCCGGCTGGATGATGCCGGACGACTTCCTGGGGCGCTTCCGGCGCATCGACGCGGTGGACTTCGAGTGGGCGGCCTCGCCGCTGTTCCGCCTGCGTCATGCGGGCGTGATCCGCCGCCATCGGATCGAGGTGCGATTCCACCGCACCGAGGCCCTGGCCCACCTGGAGGAGCTGCTGGCGATCCGCCCGCGCGCGCTGGTGGTCTTCGACAACGTGCTCGGGCAGTACACCCTGACCTGCCGCGATGTGGCCGTGGCGGAGCGCCGGCTGGCCGGCCTCAAGCACCGCCTGGCGGGCCGCGCCTGGGGCTCCGTGCATGACGCGCTCTCGGGTCCCGGCCGGCGGCTGGCGTTGGCCGACGAACCCGGCGCGGCCTCGCTGCGCCCCGGCGCACCCTGGCCCGAGGACCGGCTGCTGGCCGCGGTGGGCGGGCGCGGCGAATGGCGGGACCACCTCACCCGCGCGGTGCTGCCCGCCCAGGCGCCGTCGTTCCTGATTCCCTGGCAGCTCACCCCCGGCTACTGGCACTGGCTGCAGGCGGGGTGGGCCCGCTAGCCGGGGGCGGTCCTCAGCGTTCGCGCCCGGCGCGCTGCAGCACCTGCGTCACCGGCTCGGCCAGGTACTGCAGCGGCGTGCGCTGCTCGCCCTGGATGAACACCTCGGCCGGCATGCCGGCCTGCAGGGCCAGCTGGCCGGCAGCTTTCAGCGAGGCTGGGTCGGCCTCGACCAGCACCACGTACCAGGCCTGCTGGGTGTTGCGGTCCACCATGCGGTCGGCCGCCACGTAGAACACCTTGCCATCCACCATCGGTGTGGTCAGCGCGTTGAACGCCGTGAACTTGATGTGCGCCCCTTGCCCCTGGCGCACGCGGCTCACGTCCTCGGGCCGGATCTGCGCCTCCACCACCAGGCGCGGGTTGGCGGGCACGAGGTCCGCGATCGGCTCGCGCGGGGACACCACCGTGCCGGGCGAGGTGTAGCGCAGGTTCATCACCTCGCCGTCCACCGGGGCGGTCACCACCTGCCGCTGCGAGGCGTCGGTGGACTTGCGCCACTCCTGCTGGATCTCTGACAGGCGCACGCTGGCCACCTTGAGCTGGTCGCTGGCCTGCTGGCGGTAATCGCTCTCCAGGCCCTTGATGCGCAGCTCCGTGTCCACCAGCCGCTGCTCGGCGCGGGCCAGCTCGGAGCGGCGCTCCTCCAGCTTGACGCGGTAGTCGGCCACGGCCGCCTCCAGCTGCATGATGCGCGTGTCGGAGATGAAGCCCTCCTTCACCAGGCGGCGGTTGCGTTCCAGCTCGCTGGCCTGGTGCTTCTCGGAAGCGGTGGCCTGCTCGATCTGGGCGCGCAGGGCCACCATCTCCTGGCCGATCTTTTCGCGCTGCGCGCGCAGCAAGGCGGTCTGCCCCTGCACGCTGTCGCGTCGGGAGTTGAACAGGGCGCGCTCCTTGGCGAGCTGCTCGGCCAGGCGCGGGTCCTGCGCGGCGGCCTGCACCAGGTCGGCGGGAAACACCAGCGCCGCGCCGGCCTGCTCGGCCTCCAGGCGGATCACGCCGGCGCGCTCGGCCTGCACGCGGTAGGTCAGGCGGTTCACGTCGGCGTCCACGCCCACGTCGCCCAGCACCAGCAGCGGCTCGCCCTGCCTGACGCGCTGGCCGTCGCGCACCTTCACCTCGCGCACGATGCCGCCCTCGGCGTGCTGCACGGGGCGGCGGTCCAGGTCCACCTTCACATGGGCCTGGGCCACCACGGCGGAGGCCAGCGGCGCGAAGGCCAGCCAGCCCATGACGGGCAGCAGGCCCAGGGCCAGCACCCACAGGCCGCGCCGCGCCAGGCGGCGGGCGTCGTGCAGGTGGGTGTCGAGGCCCGGGTGGTGGTCGGGGGACAGCGTCATGGGGTTCGTCCCGGCATTCGTCATGGCGTTCATGAGGCCTTCTCCAGGGGCGAGGCGGTGCGGGGCATGGCCACCACGTTGGCATGGGGGGTGGGCTGCGGCCCCTTGGCCTGCATGGCCTTCATCACCTCGGCCACGGGACCGTAGTGCTGGGCCTTGCCGGCTTCGAGCACCAGCATCTTGTCCACGTGCTGCACGAGCGTGGTACGGTGGGTCACCACCAGCACGGTCACCTGCCCGCGCAGGGCCTTGAGGGCCTCGGCCAGCGCCAGTTCGCCGGCGCCGTCGAGGTTGGAGTTGGGCTCGTCCAGCACCAGCAGGCGCGGGTTGCCGTAGAGGGCGCGGGCCAGGGCGATGCGCTGGCGCTGGCCGGGCGACAGCAGCGCGGAGGCCGGGTCCACCACGGTGTCGTAGCCCTGGGGCAGGCCCAGGATCATGTCGTGCACGTGGGCGCGCTGGGCGGCCTGCACCACCTGCGCGGCGTCCACCTCGCCCAGGCGGGCGATGTTCTCGGCCACGGTGCCGGCGAACAGCTCCACGTCCTGCGGCACGTAGCCGAGCCAGGGGCCGACCTGCTCGCGCGGCCACTGGGCCAGGTCCGAGCCGTCCAGGCGCACGGTGCCGGCGGTGGGCGCCCACACGCCCGTGAGCAGCCGCAGCAGCGTGGACTTGCCTGCACCGCTGGGGCCGATGATGGCCAGGGACTCGCCGGGTTCCAGCTGCAGGGACACGCCGGCCAGCAGCAGGCGCTCGCTGCCGGGCGCGCGGAAGACCAGCTGGTTGGCCACGAGCTGGCCCTTGGGTGGCGGCAGCTCCATGCGCTGGGGCTCGGCGGCGGCGGTGTCCAGCAGCTCGGACAGGCGGGCGAAGGCGGCGCGGCCCTCGGCCAGCACCTTCCAGCTGCCCACCACCTGTTCCACCGGCGCGAGCGCGCGGCCCAGCAGGATGGTGCAGGCGATGGTGACCCCCGGCGAGGCCTGGCTGGAGATCACCAGCCAGGCGCCCACGGCGAGCATGATGATCTGCACGGCCTGGCGCAGGGTGCGCGTGAGGGCGGCCATGGCCACGGTCTTGCGGGCGGCGGGGCCCTGCAGGGCGGCGACTTCGGCGTTGCGGGCGCGCCAGCGGGCGATGAGGGCATCGGTCATGCCCAGGGTCTGGGCGACCTCGGCGTTGGCCAGGGAAGCCTCCAGGTAGCGGGAGGCGCCGGCAGCGGCCTTCTGCAGGGCCTCGATCTCGCGGCGGGTGAGGCGGTCGTTGACCACGGCCAGCACCAGCATCAGCACGGCGGCGGCCAGGGCGGTGACGCCCAGCCAGTGGTGGGCGAACCAGATCAGCGCTACGTAGAAGACCATCCAGGGCGCATCGAACATCGCCAGCAGGCCCTGGGCGGAGAAGAGGGCCCGCAGGGTGGCGATGTCACGCAGGCTTTCGCCGTTGGCGCGGCCCGAGCGGCGGGCGCCCTGGGCCACGGCCAGGCGGGTGACGACGGGGGACAGGGCCTCCCCCACCAGGTTGCCCGCCACGCCCTGGAGGCGGGATCGCACCTGGTCCAGCGCGAAGAGCAGGGCCAGGCCGATGCCGGCGCCGAGGGTGAGGACCAGCAGGGTGTCGGTGCTGCGACTGACCATCACCCGGTCGAAGACCTGCAGCATGAAGATCGAGGGGATCAGCAGGAGCAGGTTGATGAAGAAGGAGAAGCCCGCGATGTGGAGGAGCGGGCGCTTCAAAAGCGTGAACAGCGACCTCATGGCGTGCTCCCCCACGTTACTCAAGGCACAAGCACGAAATCGCTAGCTGACAAGGTCGATACCCCGGTCAGGGTTGCGAACTGGACTGCGGTTGAGCCAACGCCTATGCCGTCGCCGTCAAACGAAACCACCATGTCCGAGCCGAGGAGCGTCCACGTGACATGTGAGGAAAAATTCGCTGCGGTGAGTCCTTCAAATGGCGCTCCCGATCCAGTATTGAGTTGCAGCTTGTCGCCGTCAGAAGCGCTGAAGTCGTAGATCGTGTCAACGTTTGACGTGCCAAGCGCCGCATCAAACACGAATGTGTCGGCTGCACCACCTCCATACAGTTTGTCGTTACCTAGGCCTCCAGAGATGACATCTCCCCCCTGCTGCCCAAACACCGTGTCGTTGCCGCTGCCTGCCAGGATGAAGTCTCGGCTGGTGCCGGTTCCAGAGTTCCGGCCGTAGATCACATCGTCTCCAGACATGTAACCCCCACTGATCGAATCACCCGTGTTCGAATTGGTCCCGGTCACCACGCTGAAGGTCTCAGAGTAGGTTGCGCCACTTTGAGTTATCTGGACCGTCATTTCATACACGCGATCTTCATCCAGGTTCGATGCGGAAACGGCACCCGACGTGTTGACCGTGAGATCCCCTGAGAAGCCCGAGGCTGCCGATCCATTCAACGCAGTAGCCGTGAGGCTCGTCAGGGCGAAGGTGTAGCCCCCCGATCCGCCGTCCGGATCGATAAAGCTCATTTGTGCAAATGCCCCATTTGGCAACCCGTTACCAGCCGCTTGGGTGGTATTGAAGATCAGGTCGATGGCGGCGTCGTTGACCGGCGTGATGTCCAGCGAGGCCGAGCCAGCGGCCGTGAGGCTGCCGTCAGTGACGGTGTAGCTAAAGCTCACCGAACCGTCATCGTTCGAGCCAGGCGTGTAGTTCCAGGTGCCGTTGTTGTTGTCCACCAGCGTGCCGCCACCCGTGGCAATGGCCAGGTTCGTGGCCGTCAGGCTCGGGTTGTCTACGTCGCTGGCATTGGCCAGCAGCTCGGCCTGCGTGATCAAGCGCACACCGCTGTCCTCGGCAATGGCCGCCAGCGTCACCGGCGAGGTGGTGGGTGCATCGTTCACCGGCGTGATGTCCAGCGAGGCCGTACCTGCCGCCGTGAGGCTGCCGTCGGTGACGGTGTAGCTGAAGCTCACCGAACCGTCATCGTTCGAGCCGGGCGTGTAGGTCCAGGTGCCGTTGCCGTTAGACACCAACGAGCCTCCACCCGAGTTGATGGCCAAATTAGAGGCCGTCAGGGGATTGCCATTCGGGTCCGAAGCGTTGGCGAGGAGATCCGCTTGTGTGATCAGCCGGCTTCCGCCATCTTCGGCCATTGATGCCAACGTCACCGCCGTAGTCACAGGCGCCTGGTTCGACGTCGTCACATTCAAATCAATGCTCTCGATCATCGCGATCGACAGCGTGCTCCCGTTCGGAAACGTGAACGTGAAGGTGAGCTTCTCGCTGCTCGGAATCTCGCCGTTCTTCCTCGCCGCCACTGCCGCACCAATCTGCGCCACGAAGCTGTCGTACGACGCCTGCAGCGCCGACGTCCAGTGCGTTGAATCAATGTTCAGCACCAGCTTGTCCACCCCCGACCCGCCGATGTACACGTCCTTCGCCACAGCCGTCGGGTCATACGTGTAGATCAGCGTGTCATTCCCCGACCCCGCATTGATCGTGTCACTTCCCGATCCACCGTCCACGATGTCGCTGCCCGACCCCGAGCTGATGAAGTCATTGCCGCTGCCGCCATCAAGGGTGTCGCTGCCCGCACCACCGGTCAGGTTGTCATTGCCGTCGGTGCCGCTGAGACTATCGTTACCTGAAAGACCTGAAGACATTTCCCACTCCTCGTCATCCCAAAAATTGATTGATGCGGTGCCACACCTGCTTCGTGGCAGAGGTCAAACCTTCACTGGTTCCAAGAGTCCTGCTTGCGGAGGCAGACACACCAAAAGGCTTCCCTCAAGACCCAAAACCTGTAAAATGAATTACAAGGATTTAATTTGTACGCGACCGCAATCATCTTTGCAAACACTTTGTGATGTTTTGTTACATCTTTAAGGTTCTACAACGAACGTTCGCCAACCTGCGCCAGGCACCCGTGCCCCTGACCGCCCACTCCCCGGCAGGTACACTGCCCTCCTCAGCCTCTGGATCAACACCATGAACCGCTGGATCACTCCGTTAGCGCTCACTCTCCTGGCCTTCACCGCCAACCCTGGTTTCAGCCAGACCCTCCAGCGTCCCGCCCCGCGCGACGTCCTCCCCGGCCGCCTGGTCATCACCCAGCCCCCCGAGGCCACGCTCGACGGCCAGCCCGCGCGCCTGTCGCCCGGCGCGCGCATCCGCGGTACCAATCACCTGCTGGTGTTGTCCGGTTCCGTCGTTGGCCAGAACCTGCCCGTGGTCTACAAGAAGGACCCCCTGGGCCTGGTCCATGAGGCCTGGATCCTCACCGAGGACGAGTACGCCGAGGTGACGAAGCCCGCCCCCACGCCGTCCAACCCCGAGGCGCTCAAGCAGTTCATCGACCTGCTGGCGCTGGTGTTCCTGCGCCGGCCCTGACCCCGTGCGCCCGCCGCGGGCGCGCCCCTGTTCCAGACGATTTCCAAGGATTGCGCCGCCATGGCCAAAAAAGTTTTCATCAAGACCTTCGGCTGCCAGATGAACGAGTACGACTCGGACAAGATGGCCGACGTCATGAAGGCCGCCCAGGGCTACGAGCCCACCCAGGACCCCGAGGAAGCGGACCTGATCCTGTTCAACACCTGCTCCGTGCGCGAGAAGGCGCAGGAGAAGGTCTTCTCCGACCTGGGCCGCGTCAAGCACCTCAAGGCCAAGGGCGTGATGATCGGCGTGGGCGGCTGCGTGGCCAGCCAGGAAGGCGCGGCCATCATCGAGCGCGCGCCCTACGTGGACCTGGTGTTCGGCCCCCAGACCCTGCACCGCCTGCCCGAGATGCTGGCCCGCCGCGAGCGCGAGGCGCAGTCGCAGGTGGACATATCCTTCCCCGAGATCGAGAAGTTCGACCACCTGCCCCCTGCCCGCGTGGACGGCGCCACCGCCTTCGTCTCCATCATGGAAGGCTGCAGCAAGTACTGCAGCTACTGCGTGGTGCCCTACACCCGCGGCGAGGAAGTCTCCCGCCCCTTCGAGGACGTGCTCGCCGAGGTCGCCGGCCTGGCCGAACAGGGCGTGCGTGAAGTGACCCTGCTGGGCCAGAACGTCAACGCCTACCGCG
>JACCED010834218.1_pt1 | contig 10783 bp, 10 predicted proteins | sample 7455021 | NCBI WGS metagenome assembly JACCED01 (sample SAMN15323456, study PRJNA562643) | freshwater metagenome | isolation source: river surface water | place: USA:Blue River Watershed | collected 2017-08-19 | reverse complement strand
GTTCTAAAATGACTGGTGGAAAAAAAGGATCTAAAAAAGGATCTAAAAAAGGCTCTAAAAAAGGATCTAAAAAAGGATCTAAAAAAGGATCTAAAAAAGGTTCTAAAATGACTGGTGGAAAAAAAGGATCTAAAAAAGGATCTAAAAAATCATCCAAAAAAGGATCTAAAAAAGGCTCTAAAAAAGGCTCTAAAAAAGGTGCCAAAAATATGAAAGGAGGTGCAGAAGGTGAGTGTATTCATCATTGGGTACAAAGTGGTCAAGATCGGGATGGAAATATAAGATTTAGATGTACAATTTGTGGTCAATTTTCAGAATAAAACCAATATATTTTGGTGAAAAAAGATATTTTAATAAATAATTTTAATAATTTATTTTATAAATTACACCTTTAATAAATAATTTAAATAATTTAAATATTATTAATTTCTAAATTCTTATATTATGAATTTAGAAAATAATAATACAACAGAACAAAACTATAAAAAATCAGATAATATTGTATTAGAAGAAAATGGTAGAATTTTTCCAACTTGGATAATGCAAAATTTTAAAAAATTTTTATTACCTGAAATTATTCGTAAAGAAGGAGAGGACCCATGTAATGAAAAATTAGTTGATGATTTAACAACATATCAAAAATTCATTGGTTCATATTTAGATTATAGATCACCTTTTAAAGATTTATTAGTTTATCACGGTTTAGGTTCAGGTAAAACTGTAACAGCAATTAATGTATACAATGTATTATATAATTACACACCTAAATGGAATGTATTTTTAATAATGCCAGCAGCATTACATAAAGATCCTTGGTTAAAAGATTTATCAAAATGGTTATCAAAAGAAAATACTGAAGACCGTATGAAAAATCTTACATTTGTTCACTATGATTCACCATTTGCAGATAGAGAATTTTTAGAAAAAATAAAAAAAGCAGATAGTTCAAAACCATTTTTATTTATAATTGATGAAGTTCAAAGATTTATAACTAATGTATATAATAATGTTTCTAGTAAAAAAGGAAAAAGAGCTCAAGTAATTTATGATTATATTCAACAAGAAAAAAAAGAAAATAAAAATAATCGTATTATGTTATTATCAGCAACACCGGCAACTAATAATCCTTTTGAACTTGCATTAATATTTAATTTATTAAGACCTGGTGCTTTTCCCACAAGTGAAGCAATATTTAGTCAAATGTATATTTCATCATCCAATTTTGCATCATTAAATGAAGAAACAAAAAATCAATTTCAACGTCGTATAATGGGATTAGTTTCATATTATATTGGTGCAACACCTGATAAATATGCTTCAAAAGTAACACATTATAAAAATATTGTAATGGAATCATATCAAGAAGAAACATATAATTATTTAGAAGATATTGAAGAGAAAAAAGAAAAAATAAGTAGACAAATGTCAAGAGGTAAAGTAGGAGATGATAAAATGTCAACATATAGAGCATATACACGTCAAGCATGTAATTTTGTATTTCCAAATGTAAATGATAAAGTTAATGGTGAACAAAGACCAAGACCTGGTAAATTTAGAATAAAAGAAACTGAAGCAACATTTATAGAAGAAGCTAATGAAAAAAATAGTAAAGTTCATTTAATAAAAAAAAATAAAGAATTGGCAGATTATGTAAAAGCTATTAAATCATATGTAAATGAAACATTAGATTATTTTAAAGAGTTTCATCGTAAAGATAAAAATAATAAACATACAATGCAAGATGATATTAAAAATTTTAAAGAAAAATATAATTCTAGTTTTAGTACATTTTTAGAAAAATCTGAAAAAAAATCAACACTTTTTAAAGAATTATATAAATGTTCTCCAAAAATGATGACAATAATTTTTAATATATTAAAATCAAAAGGTCCTGTTTTAGTTTATTCAAATTATGTAGAAATGGAAGGATTACATATATTTAAAATTTATTTACAGTTTTTTGGTTTTATTGGATTAGAAAATGATGAACAATTTAATATATCAAAATTAGATGATAAATATGATTATGATTATTTTAGATATGTTGAATATCATGGTAGTATTGATAAAGAACAAAGAGAAATTAATAAAAAATTATTTAATGAAGAATTAAATAAACATGGTAAACTTGCAAAAATTATAATGATTTCACCAGCTGGTGCAGAAGGTATTAATTTATATTGTGTTAGACAAGTTCATATAATGGAACCTTTTTGGAATGAAGTAAGAATCGAACAAGTTATTGGAAGAGCTATTCGTCAATGTCATCATGCAAGATTACCAATGGATGAAAGAAAGGTTGATGTTTTTAGATATAAAATGGTTAGAAAAAATGGTAAAGAAACATCAGATGAAGTTATGGAAAATATTTCAAGAAAGAAAAATAATCTTTTAATATCTTTTATGGAAGCAATTAAAGAAGTTGCAATTGATTGTGAACTATTTAAAGCTCATAATATGATGAGTTCAAAATATAAATGTTTTCATTTTAATGAAGAATCACAATTTGATATGCCAATTGGTCCTGCATTTAATGATAAAAACGAGTATGACCAAAAAATTAATAATGGTTCTAATTCAAAAGATTCATCTATAATAAAAATACAAGTTAGAAAAATTAAAGGAGTTTATAAAACTTCTGATAGTTCATATTCTGAAGTTAAAAATTATTGGTATTATAATAAAACAAGAACTGTATATGATTATGAATTAAATTATCCTATTGGTAAAATAGAAATTGATGAAAATGGTAATGAAAATAAATTAGATGATGATACATATATTATTAGTCAATTAATTAATATACCATTATTTAAAATATATTAAATCAAATAATTAAAAAATATTAATATTTTTAATTATTTTATTTATTTAAGTTATTCAAGTTATTTAAGTTATTTAATTTATTTAAGTTTATTTGGTGAATATAATTTTGCTAAATGTTTAATATCAACTTTACCGCCAATTAAATTAGTTTGGGGCATTTGTTGCATTTGACCCATTTGTGGCATTTGCATATCTTGCATTTGTGGCATTTGCATATCTTGCATTTGTGGCATTTGCATTTGTGGCATTTGCATACCTTGCATTTGCATACCAGGCATATATTGACTAGTAGGTTGTCCTAACATTTTACTAATACCATTAGGTGCAATAGGATATCCATGTTCATTAGTTTGGTCAAAATGATTAATCATATCTGCACTAATATTAGCATTATTCATAGGTTGTTGCATTCCCATCATTTGATTTACAGTCATAGGCATTTGCATTTGACCCATATGTCCCATTTGACCCATCATTTGTTCATTTAAAGGACCAGAATAATTATTCATATTATTCATATTTTGTTGAACACTAGATTCAGAATTTAAAAGATTTTTCATAAAATCAATATCGGAATCTTGATTATATTTAGAACTTTTTTTAGATTTTTTAGAACTTTTTTTAGAACTTTTTTTAGAAAGTTTTGCTAAATTTCTAATCCCAGTCATCATATCTACTTTATTATTTGATTTAGGTTTTCCCATTATATAACTTTATAAAGAAAATTTATATTTTTTTTTTAATTTTTTAGTCAATAAAATCACAATTTTCATCATTATTTGGAAATGATTTTTTTTCTGATTTTTTTAAAGTATTTTTAATTTTATCTTGAGTTTCTAAAAATAGTATTTTATCATTTACTAAATTATTATTTATAACTATGTTTGTATCAAATTTTTTATACTTTTTTCTAATATCAACAATTTTACGTAAATTATCTAATTCATTTAAATGTAATCTATAATATTTAACTGATTCCCATGTTTCTTTTAATATTGGTAATATATCATTCATTAGTTTTCTATCTCTATCAATTGTAACATTATGTGATGATTCTAATTTCCAATATACTATTTTTTCATAATAATGTGTTTCTGCTAATTCTTTATAATTTTTTACAAAGTTATCCAATGTATTTATAACCCATGTATCATATTCTGTTTCATCCATGTTTAATTTAGGTGGATATAAAAATTTACTTTTCCATTCAATTGAATCACCATCAAATTCAGGTTCCCATTGTTTTGGTAAAAATTTTAATAATAATCCTTTTTTAATTAAATTATCTATTTGTATTTCTTCATCATTTGTACCAATTGTATGTCTTGTATCATTACACATATCAACTAAATAATCTTTTCTAGATTTATATTCAACTAATTTACATTGCCAAAAATCACATTTTTCTAAATCACAACATTCTAATTGTTGTTGAACCTGTAAGTAATAATAATAAGGACAAATATGTCCTGCAATTCTACCAGCAGTATATATATGTCTACCTACTGTACATTTAATTTCTAACATTCTTCCCAATAATTCACAAAATTTATTATCTAATGTTTTTGATGAACAAATACCATCAGGTGATGCACCTAATATTTCATGATGTTCACTAGGTAAAGCACCAAATTCTGTAACTTTGGCATTATAAATATGTTCATATATTAATGTTGCAATAGGTTCATATTTTTTACCATGATATACATTTTCATTATCTAAAAATTTATGTGTTGGATCACATTTTTTTAATATAAAACTTTCAACTGGTTCGTATGGATTTAAATCTATTGCTGCTGCAGTATCTGATGCAGTAATTCTATTATGTCTATAAGCAAACCATTCTTTTGATTTTTGTTCTGGTTGTGGTAAAGCTAATAATTTTTGAAAGTGTTCTTCTAAATGTTTATATTTACTTGGTATCTTTGGATTTTTAAATAATTTTTCATGTTCTCTAAAACATTTTTGGTCAAAATCATTATTTGATAATTTATATTTTGGTTTTAACATTTTTAATAATATTTCTAATATAAGCTCATATGATATACATTCATATTTTGAACATAGTTTTTGATGTATATTATTAGCTAAAACTAGTGTATTTTTATGTGTTAATTTAGTTATATCTATATTTTCTATAATTTCATTTATTAATGATTCCATATAATTATATACTATATTATAAATGATTCTTTTTAACAATTTTTTTACTAATATACTATAAAACTATATAAGTAAAAAAATTTTATTATATATAAAAAGTTATTCTTCGATTTATTATATAAAAAGTTATTCTTCAATTTTATATTTCCCATCAACAAATACTAATGATGAAATATTTATAATTTTACATTTAACTTCATCATAATTTACTTTATTTTTCTTTTTTTTATCTTTTATCATATCAATTAATTGTTCTCTTAATTCTTCTTTTGCATGTTCATTTATTTCTAAATTATTTATATATTCTTTAATTTTAATAACTTTATGAATTTGATTTAATTTATTCCATGATTTTGTATATAAATAATCTATATTTTCTGATACAATATCAGTTTCAGTAATGTTATTCTCAATACTTGATACATTATTATCATTATTATTTTGAACTATTAAATTATTTTTTTTATTTTCTAAAAATGATGAATTTATATTGTTTTTATTACACCCATTAATTAAATTTTTATAATATTTAATATTTAATAATAATTTAATTTTTTCAAAATTGTATTCCATTTATATAATATGTTAATCAGTGTTTAAATCAATATATGATTTTTTGTATTAAAATTAAATATATTTATAATTATATAATTATATAAAAATTGAAATAAGAATAAATTATTTATATATGGATATATAAATATGAAATCAACTGATAGTGATATTGATAGTGATATTGATAGTGATAGTGATAATGATAGTAATATTGATAGTGATAGTGATAGTAAATTATATGAATATAATAGTGATAGCGACAGTGATTTATATGAATATATTAATGAACAAATTGTTAAAAATGTAGTAATAGATGTATTTAATAAAGTTGATGAACAAGTTAATGAACTAGTTAATGAACCAGTTAATGAACACGTTAATGAAGAACTTGATGAAGAAGTTAATGAACACGTTAATGAACACGTTAATGAAGAACTTGATGAAGAAGTTAATGAACACGTTAATGAACACGTTAATGAACACGTTAATGAACACGTTAATGAACACGTTAATGAACACGTTAATGAACACGTTAATGAAGAAGAACAAGTTGATGAACCAGTTAATGAAGAAGAACAATTTGAACATTTATTTGCATTACGCTTTTATTATCAAGATTTAATTGATGATGAATATGAAATTATAAAATTATTAAAAAGAAATTTAATAGAATTAAATATTTCTAATAATAATGCGAATGCTATATTAAAAAAATTTTATAGTAATTATGGTATTAATATTGATTCAAATGTTTTTGAAATATTACAACCAGATAATATTCAAGAACCAGTAAATATTTTTAATAATATTTTTAATGGCTTACAACATCCTGTAAATATTCAAGAACCAGTAAATATTTTAAATAATATGTTAAATGGCTTACAACACTTACAACACCCTATTAATATTCAAGCACCAGTAAATATTTTAAATAATATTTATAATGAACATAATGAAGAACATGATGAAGAACATGAAGAACACGATGAATATAATGAAGAACATGATGAATATAATGAAGAAAATGATGAAGAACATAATGAAGAAGAACATGAACAAATTAATACAGATATATTTAATTTTTTATCAAATATGATATTTAATAATTTAAATAATACACAAAATCAACAATTAAATTCAAATGTTATTTGTACATTAGATGAAGAAGAACAATTAAAAATAAAAAAATATAATTTAGATGAAGATTGTTCAGATAAATGTAATATATGTTTAGATTTAATGAAAAAAGACCAGTGTGTTTCATGTTTACCGTGTAAGCATAATTTTCATTCTGAATGTATAAATGAATGGTTAGAAAAATATAATTATAAATGTCCTATTTGTAGACAAGAAGTTGGAAAACCTAAATATAATTTATAGGAGATACACTGACAACATAAATATAATTTATAGGAGATACACTGACAACTTAAATATAATTTGTTGGTGAAACCATAAGAGTAGCTAAAAATAATAATAAAGCACCAAATATTATTAAAAATAATGAAAAACAAAATTGACGTTGTTCTGATGCAAATATAAATGGTAATGGATTTTCTTTATTTTCTAATTTATCTAATATAATAAAAAATAAATCTCTTATTCCAATAATAATATCTTCAACAGGTTGTTTATGAGGTAATATTTGATTAGTAATAATATCTTGGTCAAAATTAATATTATTATTAATATTATTATTATTTTGTTCTTCTGCTTCTTTACTATTAAAGTCATTGTTAAATTTAACAGGATTAAATGTATTATTTTTTTGCATAATTATAATAGTATATAAAAAAATTTGAAATAAAATAATATAAAAAATAAACTATATTATAATAATGCTTTATCCTACTTGTCCTACATGTGGTTATTTTTTGGGTCAAAAGAATTTAGAATGGGAAACTAAACAAGCTGAAATATGTTCAAATCCAAAATTAACTGAAGAAGAAAAATCTAAACAAAAACAAGAGCTATTACTAAGTTTAGGTTTAAGACGTTATTGTTGCCGTATGAGAATGATGTCTTATAAAGATATTGTTCAAGACATTATAGCACCAACTGATAATTAAAAAAATTGATTTATAATTATATAAGTATAATAAGATATTATATTTATGTCATTAATTATTTCAATCGATGGAAATATTGGTAGTGGAAAATCTACTATATTAAAACATCTTAAAGAACGTTTATCAGAAAATAAAAATTATGTTTTTGTTGATGAACCTGTAAAAGAATGGTCAAAAATAGAACATGATGGTATTACAATTTTAGAAAAATTTTATGGAAATACTGAAAAATATAGTTTTTCTTTTCAAATGATGGCATATATAACAAGATTAAATATGTTAAAAAATGCGGTTAAAGAAAATCCAAATGCAATTATTATAACAGAAAGATGTTTATACACTGATAAATATGTTTTTGCTAAAATGTTATATGACCAAAAAAATATTAATCCTTATGAATATCAAATATACAATAAATGGTTTGATGAATTTATTTCAGATTTACCTGAACATAAATTCTTTTTTATTAAATCAGACCCTATTAAATCAAAAGAAAGAATTAATCAACGAAAGAGAGCTGGAGAAGATAATATTTCTATTGATTATTTAGCTTCATGTGAAAAATATCATTTAGATATGTATACTACACATTTAGAAAATACAATAAAAGTAATTGATATTGAATCATATAATCTTGAATCAGAAAATTATAATTTATTAATTAGTGAAATAATTTCATTAATGGATAAACATTTGAAAAAAAATAATATTATTACTAGTTATTTTGAAAATTATCAAGTAAATAACCTAATTATTTCAAGTATGTTTATAATATTATCTGGTTTATATTATTTAAAATGTCCATGGTATTATCCAAAATGTCCATGGTATTATAAAAAATAAGTACATTTTTATTAGTATATAAAAAAATTGATTTAAAATTAATTTATAATTAACATATTATAAATTATGGCAATGTTATTATCTATCGATGGAAATATTGGATGTGGTAAATCAACATTAATTGATACGCTTCAAAAATTAAAAGAAACAAATATAATTGATGAACATTTTGATATGAATATTATAAATAAACTAGTTTATTTTCAAGAACCAATTAATATATGGAATACAATAACAACTGATAATAAAACATTATTAGAAAAATATTACGAAAATCAAAAAAAATATGGCTTTTGTTTTCAAATGATGGTATTATTAGCAAGAATTACTGAATTAAAAAAAATAATTAAATTAAATCCAGATTCAATTATTGTAATGGAACGGTCATTTTATTCTGATAAATATATTTTTTTGGATATGTTATATGATAAAAAAATAATTGATACATATAATTATCAAATATATAATTTATGGTTTGAAAGTATTGTTAAAGATTTACCAACACATTATTATTTATATTTAACTTCAACACCAGAAAGATGTATTGAAAAAATACATTTACGAAATCGAACAGGTGAAGAAAATATTAAACTTGAATATTTAGATGAATTACATAATTATCATGAAAAGTTTTTTAATCATTCAAATGATTTAATTAAAAATAAATGGTGGAAAACATTATATAATTATTCAGATATATCAAATAATACACCAAATTATTTTCAATTATTAAAAAATATTCTTTTTCAAATAAATACAATTTATATACAAAATAAAAAATATTTAATCTAATTATAAAAAAAAAATTTAATCTAATTATAAAAAAAATAATTAAATCTTTTATATATTAATAAAATGACCGAAACATTTAAAGTTTTAGTTATAGTAGATATTCAAAATTGTTTTATTCAAGGCGGATCATTAGCAAGCCCTGTCATTTCTGATTTACCTGGTTATATTGATCAAGCTATAGCAATTCGTGATCAAATAAGAAGTGGTGATTATGATTTAATTGTTTTTTCTCGTGATTTTCATCCAGAATATCATTCATCATTATATCACGAGACTGATGCAGCTAACGGTGTTTTTGTCCCACATTGCAGAGATACATCACGTCAATGTGATAGACGTTATTTAGGAGATATGACTACAAAAAAAAATGGTGAAAGTGTAGTAAAAACTACAGGTGAAATAATAGATTCTATTTTAAAAAGTTCTGATGGAAAGTCATTAGACCAAAAATATCAAGATTTTTTAAAAGGGATACCTAGAGATAAAGAAGTTCATGGAACAGATTTATCTTATTTATTTTATGGATTTCCTGAGTTTATTCAAACAATCACCACATTAAACTCAGATACTAAACAACAGCATACAATTGGTTTAAAAAAAACCAATGCACTTGGTGCAAAGAATATAAGTTATAAATCTACTCCATCTAAGACTAATTTAAATCTTAATAATATTACAAAGGTGCCAAATACTAATATGATTGCATTAACAAAAGGACAATATTGTGATTATGAATCATATTCTGCATTTAATTATCACATACGTATGCAAAATGAGACAGAGCTTTCAAATCAAAATAAAAAAGTTAGTGATAATAAGTTAATTCATTTACCCGCTGATGAAAAATATACAACCGGTTTATTTGAATATATTATTAGTGAAAATAGAAAAACCAGAAAATCAAATTTAGTAATAGATGTATGTGGTTTAGTAACAAATATTTGTGTTATTAATACTGTACAACAAGGTTTGGCAATGTGGTATAAAGTATATCAAAGTAAAGTACCACTAATAAACAGTATTAGCTTTAATTTATTAGATAAATTATGTATACCACTTGAACTAAGCATCCCTGGTTATAGTTATTTACATTACCCATATACAGCTTCAATTAAGGATCAATCTCAATTCAATAATGCTCTTGTATTATTTGATGCTAAATTAGATGTAGATATTTTTAACCCTAATAATATTAAAAATAATGAAGAAAAACGTTTATACACCTTTACTATTATAAATGATGTTCAACCCCGCTATAAATTTCATAGTAGTACTGTAATTCCTGATAATATAATTAATAAAATTATAAAACCTACTTATGATAAAACATGTAAATGCGGTGCTCCTGGATGTGATAGTACAAGTTGTATTGAAAGTTTATATAGACAAAAATATTTAAAATATAAACAAAAATATATTAATTTAAAAAATAAAAAATATTTAATCTAAATTATTATCAATTTCTAAATCTAATTCGGATTTTGGTTTAGTTTCCGTATCTGAATTAGTTTCCGTATCTGAATTAGTTTCCGTAT